>Ga0070681_10003953_pt1 | contig 13971 bp, 11 predicted proteins | sample KBSC83BmetaG_FD_65650 | JGI IMG/M metagenome (GOLD analysis project Ga0070681, IMG submission 65650) | Corn rhizosphere microbial communities from Kellogg Biological Station, Michigan, USA - KBS C8-3B metaG | ecosystem: Host-associated > Plants > Roots > Rhizosphere | place: USA: Michigan... | reverse complement strand
AAGCGTCGCGAACGTTCAGCGCGTACTGGAAAACGAGCGGCGCGAGTCAGGCGAGGTCAGCGCGGAACGCATCTCGTTGATCCGAAAGATCATGTTTATGAACACGAAAGATCGGATGAAGCTCGCACTGAAGGGCGATCGCGAAGCGCGCGGCATTCTGATCCGCGATGCAAACAAGGTCGTCTGCTCCGCCGTCGTGAACAATCCGCGCATCACCGAACAGGAAATCGAGAACATCGCCGCGATGCGCACGGTCGCAGAGGAAGTGCTGCGGCTGATTGCGATGAACCGCGCGTGGGCCCGTTCATACCCCATAATTCACAACCTGGCGAAGAACCCTCGGACGCCGATTCCCACCGCAATGAACATCCTCAATCGCATCCGCACCAAGGATCTGAACAGTCTTTCGCAAAACCGAAACGTGTCCGAAGCAGTTCGCCGTCAGGCATATCGGCTACTCGGGGCGCGATCCGGCGAGTGACTGTTACGAGATTTTTGCGAAATAGTTAATAATGTGCTTGACACGTCACAAATAAAACGTATAATTTCGCACACATCATAACTGAGTAGGTTCTTCTGTTTATTTTGAAAACTTGTGGGTGCCGATTTTGGTTGGTGCGGTCATAGCTATTTTTACGATTTCTTGCCCGCAAAACGCACCGCCCGAATGAACCGTTCGCAGTTTGAGTGGTTCTCATGCTTTGGAATTGCCACCCTTGATTTGCCCGAACCCTGCCCTTTAACGCTTTGCCCCGCCCGTTCCCGGAACAGGCGGGGCTCCTCCTTTTAGACTCCTTTTAATTTTAGACTTTGGTGGTTACCCCGGACGCCGGTTCAGTTGCAACTTTTTCCGGCTCGGAGATGGCTCGTCCGCACATGCGAGCGAAGAGGCGCTCGTACTGGTCCACCACGGTTTCCCAGTCGTAGTGACTGCGGATCCGTAGTTGCGCTCGGTTTCGATAGGCTTGGACCAGCGAACCGTCACGCAGTACGCGCTGGAGCTTCTCAGCGAGATCGTATTCGTCGATGTACGGCACTCCGGCCTCGCCAACGACTTCGATATTTTCCGGTGTGGCGAGGGTTAAGACGCAGTTTCCATAACCCATCGCCTCAAGCAGTGCCGGGTGTGTTCCCCCCACTTCGGTAGCGTGAACATAGCAGTAGGCATTTTGCTGCAACGCACGATAATCCTCGCCAAACACAAAGCCTGTGAAGATGATTCGTTTGTCGCCGCGGGCCCGGGCTTTCAGGTCGCTGATGTAGCTCTCGGCGTAAGGCGCGTCGCCCACGATCAGCAGCCGGTAAGCCGTGCGGACCTTCTTGAAAGCCTCGATCACGAGGTGAGCATTGTTTTCAGGTTCCAGTCGCGAGACGTACAAGACGTACCGGTTCGGCTCGACTCGCCACTTTCGCACGCCCGAATCCGGCCGGCGCGCGACTTCACTACCGTACGCAATCATCGTTGACGACGCGTTGTGTCTGACCTGGTAGTAGTCCTGGATTACCTGCGCATCAGTCACCATCTCATTTGGCAAAACGGTCGACAGATATTCCGCCAGCCGGTAATAACGCCGGCCCAGCCAGCCCCACTTCTTTCGTTTGTGTTCGAGGCCGTCGACATTGATTGCGACCGGCGTTCCGGTAAATCTGAGGATCGGGCTAAACGGAGCGTTCGCGGCGTTGCAAACTAAAGCAACATCGAAACGGCGCGACACCGCGTGCACTGCGGAAAGAAACGCGTGAACGACCGTATCAAAATATTTGTGGCGGATAGTTGGTAGAACTTCGAGCCGAACACCGTGATATTCCAACTGCCTCGGCGAAACGTAGTGAGCCCGGCAATAGACGGTCACATTGTGGCCGCGGGCCACGAGGCGCGTTGAGAGATGTTCGGCGAAAGTTTCAAACCCGCCGTAGCTGGCGGGAATGCCTCGCGTTCCCAAGATTGCGATGCGCATTTCAGATACTTAACTAGCTGCTGATCGATACGATTCCCGGGCGACCTGCTCGTAGACCTTCAATGTTTGCTGGGCCGTGTTTCGCCAGTCAAACATTTCTGCTCGTTTGCAACCTTTAACCTTTAGTTCGTTTCGCAGTTCCGAATTGTTTATCAGCTCTTCGATGGCGCCGGCAATTGCCGAAATGTCGAACGGATCGACTTTCAAACCCGCATCGCCCACCACTTCCGGCAGGCTCGTCGCATTGCCGACGACGACGGGCGTCCCGCACTTCATCGCCTCCAGCGGCGGTAGACCAAAGCCTTCGAAGTAAGACGGATAAACAAAACAGAGTGCGCCGGAATATAGTGCCGGAAGATCCGCTTCGGGTACATACCCCGTCAGAACCACTGAGTCTCTTAATTTAGTTTCGTCGAGTGCGCGCAGGGTCTCGTCGTAGAGCCACGCGCATTTTCCAACCAGAACGAGCTGTGGAAATCGGCTTCCAGTGTGACGGTCTCGCAACGATGCGTATGCCTTAATTAAACGCACGAGATTTTTGCGGGGCTGAATAGAACCGACCGAAAGAACGTAGTCACGGTTTATCCCGTAAGTGTGTCGCACACGTTGAAGTTCCATATCGTCAAGCACTGGACAAAAGTGTGCAGGAGCTGCGAGCGGAATGGCTGTGACTTTGTGCGGTGCTATTGCGTAGGTGTCGATGACGTCGCGTCGCGTGTGTTCCGATAGCGTTAATATCTGCGCGGCGCGCCGGGCAGAATGCCGCACCGTCAAACGTAGCTGCGTCCGGCTGCGTCGATTAAACGTTTGCGGCAGATGTTCGAAAGAAAGATCGTGGAGACTCACGACGACGGGACACGGACAAAGCGGCGGCGCCGTGAATTGCACATGCAGTACGTCGACGGGATGTCTACGAAGTTCAGCGCTAAGGGTTAGTGGAATCCTGATTAAGGGCGTGTGCGGCAGTGTCGTGTGGACCTTGAAATTGGGCCAACGCTGATGGAATCGTTCGTAGGCTTCGCGGGTGGTGACGTAGAGTGTGTAAGCGTTAACGCGATCGATCTGCGCCAGTGCTTCAATGAGGTTGACGGCGTAGCTTTCGTTTCCGCCAAGCTTTGCCCCAACCGAATGAGCATCGATTGCGATCCGCAATCGGTTTCTCCCATCCACTCTCGGTGTCTCTGTGCCTCAGCAGCTTTTTTACCACGGAGACACAGAGACACGAAAGAATTTACTTGCCTTTTGCTGCCGCCGCCTGTGCGTCGTCGTTCTGCTGACCGCGCGTATCGCGCTCGCGAATGCGGGCGGCTTTACCGCGGAGTCCACGCAGGTAGTAGAGCTTGGCTCGGCGAACGCGTCCTCGTTTTACCAGATCGATGTGGTCGATGATCGTTGCGTGCAGTGGAAAAATTCTCTCGACGCCGACACCGAAGCTGGTTTTGCGCACCGTGATCGTCTCGCGCGCGCCGCCGTGCTTCCGTGCAATCACGACACCTTCGAATGCCTGCAATCTTTCTTTGGTCTCGGATTCCTTGATCCGGACATGAACGCGGACCGTGTCGCCCGGCTGAAACTCCGGAATGTTTTTCCGTAACTGACTCTCTTCAATTTTATCCAAACGATTCATTGTGATGCTCCTTAATTTCCGCGTTCACGAAAACTCAATTCTTTAATAAATCAGGGCGCTTGCGCCGTGTCTTTTCAAGTGCGGCCTGCTCTCGCCAGCGCGCGATCTCCGCGTGATTCCCACTCAACAAAACTTCCGGGACTTTCAGGCCGCGAAACTCCGGCGGCCGCGTGTATTGCGGATAATCGAGCAAGCCTTCGGAAAACGATTCGTACAACGCCGAGGTCTCGCTTCCTAACGCGCCCGGTAACAACCGTACGACCGCATCGATCAGGACCATCGCCGCGGGTTCGCCGCCTGACAGCACGTAGTCGCCGATCGATATCTCATCCGTGACCAGTGCGTCGGAAACTCTTTCATCGACGCCTTCATACCGGCCACATAGCAGCACGAGCTGCAAATCATCCTGTGAAAGATCCTGGGCCAAGGCCTGCGTCAGAACTTGCCCCTGGGCCGACAACAGAACCACGCGCGTTCGCGGCGGCAAGTCTTCGCGTCTGCCCGCTCCTGTGAGTGCTTCAACGCCGGCGAATATCGGCTCGGGCTTCAGCACCATGCCGTCGCCTCCGCCAAACGGCCGGTCGTCAACGACGTGATGCTTGTCAGTGGTCCATTGCCGCAAGTCGTGCGCGTTTATCTGGACCAGCCCGGCGTTACGCGCGCGTCTCACGATTCCGCAATCGATTGCTTCGCGGAAAAAATCGGGAAAGATCGTGATGATATCGAAGCGTAACATCTTGCCGGCCAATCAAAGATCTACAAATCCAACAAGCCTTCCGGTGGATCAACTACGATCGTCTTTCCCGCCGGATCGATTTTGACGACGATTGACTCAGCTAGCGGAACCATCCGTTCCTTGCCGCCGTCGTCGCTGATCAGGAGGATCTCGGTTGCGCCCGTTCTCATCACCGAGCGAACCTGACCGATGTTCTTCTCGCCGGCGATGACTGTGCAGCCTTCGAGTTCCCAGTCGTAAAACTCGTCTTCTCCGAGCGGAACTCGTTCTGACTCCGGAACAGCGAAGTCGTAACCGACCAACTGTTTCGCCTTGTCGACGTCGTCGCAATCCGCGAATTTCAAAACGACGCGATCTTTCTGAAACCAGTGGTCCTCGAGTTGGACCTGACTTCGTTCGCCCGCTGGAGAAACCGAAATCAATCTTTCCAGCGCTTCAAAGCGTTCGGGAAAGTCGGTCAGCAGTTCAGCTACTATCTCGCCTTTGAGTCCGTGGGTTCGCACCGCTCGGGCAATCACTATCAAATCATCCGAGCCGGCTTGGTCCATCGGGCTCACTCCACAATTTCCAGGAAATAGCGTCGGTTCTGCTTCGTGCCGGCGATTCTTGCCAAAGATCTGAGGGCGCGTATAGTGCGGCCCTGTTTCCCGATAATCTTGCCGACGTCCTGTGGCGACACGCGAACTTCGATCAGCGTGGAGCCATTGCGTTGTTCAACTTCGCGAACGTCCACCGTTTCCTGGTCGTCGACCAGCGACTTCACGATCATCTCGATGGCGTCTCGCATAGTTTCCGTTTAGTAAGAGAGTCGCGTTACGCGCTTAGACTTCAGCCACGGCGGCTGCTGCGTTTGCGGCTTTAGCGCTGGCTTTGATCAGCCGGCTGACTGTGTCGGTCGGTTGCGCGCCTTTTCCGATCCAGTAGTTGACTCGCGCCAGATTCAACTTGATCTCCGCCGGATTGCGAGTCGGGTTGTACGTGCCGAGATTTTCGAGGTACGCGCCGTCGCGTTTCGATTGCTTCTCTTTGACTACCACTCGGTACGACGGGCTCTTTTTGGCGCCGGTGCGCATTAACTTAATTGCTAACAAGATTATTCTCCTATCGTCGTCGCTTCTTGCGTTTCTTCTTCAGTTTCTTTCTCGATGGACCAACCGGCGCTGACGGCAAAGCCGGCATATCGCCGTCGCCGCCAAAACCACCCAAATCCGGCATGCCCGTGATCTTCCGCATCATCTTGCCTTTCAGTCCACTGCCTCCGAACAGACCGGAACCGGAAAGCTGTCGCATCATCTGCCGCATCTCAACGTATTGCTTGATGAGCTGATTGACGCTCGCGACCGTAGTTCCTGATCCGCGAGCGATGCGGCGCCTGCGGTTGGCGTTGAGGATGCGATGATCGTTGCGCTCTTCCCACGTCATCGAGTCGATGATCGCCTCGGTGCGCTTTAGCTCCTGCTCCATCTGCTCCGACTGCTCTTCGGTCAACTGCGGCATGCCCATGCCCCCGAGAAGCTGGTCCGGCAGAAGCTTCATGATCTTTGAGAACGAGCCGAGCTTCTTGACCTGGCGCAACTGCGATCGAAAATCGTCTAACGTAAACTCGTTCTGCTGAAGCTTCTTGAGTTGTGCCTCGGCTTCGCTCTGGTCGACCTTCGACTGCACTTCCTCGATCAGCGATAAAACGTCGCCCATGCCGAGGATTCGTTGCGCAACGCGATCCGGAAAGAATGGCTCGAGTGCGTCGTAACGCTCGCCGACGCCGACAAACTTTACCGGTTGGCCAGTGACTTGTTTGATCGAAAGCGCGGCGCCACCGCGGGCGTCACCATCCATCTTGGTAAGAATCACGCCCGTAATACCGACGCGACGGTGAAACTCTTCAGCGGACCGAACAGCGTCCTGACCCGTCATCGCGTCAGCCACAAACAACGTTTCGACCGGATGCGTCTCGTTCTTGATCGTGACCAGCTCTTCCATCAACTCATCGTCGATGTGCAGACGGCCGGCCGTGTCGATCATGAGCGTGTCGAAACCGGTCTGTTGCGCGTGTTTGAGCGCGCCACGGACGAGCGTCAGCGGATCATTGGTTTGCGGATCTTCAAAGATCTGTTGGCCCGTCGCCTTGGCGATGACCTTCAACTGTTCGCGTGCGGCCGGACGATAAACGTCAACTGAAAGCAAAAGCGGCTTTCGGTCCTGATTCGCCGCCAGCCAACGCGCAATTTTCCCGGTCGAGGTGGTTTTTCCCGAGCCTTGCAGGCCCACCACCATCACCGTGTTCGGAATCTGTTTAGTAAAGACGAGGCGCGAGGATTGGCCTCCAAGTAACTCAACCAGTTCGTCGAAAACGATCTTGACGACTTGCTCTGACGGCTTGAGTTCCTGCCAAACCTGCTGGCCTTCTGCCTTTTGCTGAACCGAAGCGATAAAGTCTTTGGCGACTTTATAATTGACGTCCGCCTCCAACAAGGCGAGGCGGATCTCGCGCAGCGCCGCGTCAACGTGCTCCTTTGTAAGAACGCCTTCGCCCCGCAGATTCTTTAGCGTGCGCTTTAATTTATCCGAGAGCGACTCAAACATATAACCCTAGGCGCTGGTCCGTGCTGCGAACGGAAACGGAAATGATAGCGGCCGACTTTTGGGGTGTCAAGGCGCGTAAACCACAGGGCCGCCGAGATTTCGCGAACGGGCCTCCGGGATTTTTCTCTCCGTTTGTACACAAAGAAACTGTACGGTTTTGCGCTCCTGTGTTAAATTCACCACGAATAAATCGTTCGCGCGGCTAAACCGTAAAGCTCTAACAAATGAAACGGTTTCCCTCCCACTCAAAAAGCGTATTGAAAAGTCCACTCGATTGAACTTTTTGTAGGTACTAAATGGACAAACGTGTCGGTCACGGACCCTCGGGTCGTGACCCGGAAAACTCCCCTATTGATCGAGGTGTGGTTGATCTCGCAGACGCTCGCGTGAAGATCCGCTCGCGAGTCAGACCCACGACCGAGTCACTCACGCGCGAACTCGACGACATTCGTTCGCTCTTGGACCAGGGTCTTTCAACCGAAGCTAAAGCGCGCCTTGCGCTGCTCATCGCCAGCGCTCGCAATCATCCATCGGTTTTAGCCCTCGCCCGCTGCGCACTCTCCGTCGCACTCGAACAACAAGGTCACTATCGCGACTCGCTGGCCTCAGTTTCAATGTACGAAACGCCGGAGTCGCGCGCGAAGCTCGACAATCAGACGACCAGCCATCTGCGCGTTCAAATCGGTCTGGGTTACAACTATAACGGCGATCATCCCAAAGCGATCGCGATGCTAAAGGCGACGCTACGCGATTACTCGGAGAGCGGCGGCACGAATCCGGGCCATATTTTCGCGGCGTTATCTCGCGTCTATCGAACAATCAGTGAATATCCGATTGCGCGCGACTACGCACAGCGAGCTTTGGAAAGTTTTCGCCAGAGCGGAGACTGGCGCGGACTGGCCGAGTCGTACTTCGGCGTCGGCGTCGCAGACATTCTCGAAGGCAATTACGAGCCGGGTCTCGAGAACCTCGAACAAGCTTTGAAATTGATCGGTGATCGTCCGGCTGCGTATGTGCTCGGCAGAACTTACGCGAACATGGCCGGCGCGTGTTGGTTCTTGAAGCGTCCGCAGGAGGGCATTGATTATCTAAAGAAAGCGATCACCTATTACGAACGCACCGATCACAAAACCAACGCCGCCGACGGCTACAACAACCTCGGCATCAATCTGGTTCTGATCGGCCAGTGGGATCGCGCGCAGGAAGCGCTGGAACGCGCTTTTGCTTTGGCCACGGAAGTTGACGAGCGCGGCGCAAAGGTGCCGATGATTCTCGACTCGCTCGGCGAACTCCACATGCTTCGCGGCGATCTGGATCAGGCGAAAGATTATCTCAGCCGTGCCGTTGCGCTCGCTACCGAAAACGGAAACAAGTGGTACGCCGGGCAAGCGTTGCGAACTTTGGCGCGATGTTACTTGGCGATTGCCGACCCTTCGAACGCACTGGCGAAAGCGCAAGAAGCGCTCACGCTTGCAGAGGTCATCGGGGATCGTCAGGCGATCTGCGAGTCGCGGCTGATTGCCGCCGAAGCTTATTTGAAGACTCGTCAACTCGATGAATGCGGTCAAGAGCTCCAAGCCGTGGCTGAACAAACTACTGACTCGGCAACCGATCTCAGTCTCACGGGCGAATCTCATCGTCTGGACGGCATGCTCTGTATGGCGCGCAACGATGCAACCGCCGCCGCCCAGCATTTCGGCAGCAGCGTTTCGATCTTCGACATGCTTGGGGATCGTTATCGTGCTGCGCGTGCGCATCTCGAGCTCGGGCGTGCGTATGCCACGATCCTGCCCGACCGTGCCGGCGAACATCTCAGTCGGGCGTTGAATACGTTTAGAGAACTCGGCGCGCGTCTCGATCTCTCGCGTGCGGAAGAAGAGCTGCGAGATCTTGCGCGTTCGACTCCGGAACGGCAGCAGGAACAGTCGGCACTCACTCAGCTTCTGACGTTGAGACTTGCTGAAGCGGTCGCGTCGCGTGAGCTGTTGTTGCGCGAACTGGCTGCCGTGATGCGTCAGGAAACCGGCGCTCAGCGCGTCATAATCACTGAAAAAGGCGAGCGCAATGAGCCGCGCGTCGTAATCGCGATGGGGTGCACGCCTGCTGACAGTTTCAAAATCGCGGGCGATCTGAATGAGATTGAGAACGACCGAGCACGCGAGCGCTATTGCAATAAGAACGACGTCGAATTGATCCCGCTCCGATCCTCAAACGCGCCGCCGGCGATGATGTACCTCGCGCCGCGCAATCGATCGATGTTGCCGAAAGGCGTCGCGATCGAACCCCTGTTGCGGGTGGTTGAGTTAGGCATGGACGTTTGTGCGTTGCGAGCCGGCGCGCAGAAGAGTGGCAGTCACGAAAATTCTGACGAGTTGGCGGGCACGAGTTTGATGCCCGGCTTTATCCATTCCAGCCCGGCGATGACGCAACTGGTGGAAGAGGTTCACAAGATCCGTTCGTCAGACGTAACGGTGCTGGTCACCGGCGAATCTGGGACGGGCAAGGAATTGGTCGCGCGAGCGATCCACGCCATCTCGTCGCGGCGCGCGAAGGTGTTCGTTCCGTTCAACTGTACGGCCGTGCCGAAGGAACTTTCGGAAGGCTATCTGTTTGGTTACCGCCGCGGTGCTTTCACCGGCGCGATCAATGATTCGCAGGGCGTGATCCGCACCGCTGCTGGCGGCACGTTGTTCCTCGACGAAGTCGGCGATCTCCCGCTCGACGTGCAGCCGAAACTTTTGCGTTTCTTGCAGGAAGGCGAGATTCAGCCGTTGGGCGAGCAGCGCCCGAGCAAAGTGGATGTGCGTATCATCGCGGCGACGAACACTGATCTCGAAGACATGGTCGCGCAGGGTCGTTTCCGCGAAGACCTTTACTATCGCCTCAACGTCATTCGCTTGCGCGTGCCGCCTCTGCGCGAACGCCGGTCTGAGATTCCGACGATCGTTAATTACTACGTGAATCACTACTCGGCGAAGTTTGGCCGAAAGGACATTCAGATCACACCGCAGGCGGTCGATCTTTTGATGGTGAGCGATTGGCCTGGCAACGTGCGTCAACTGTGCAATGAGATTCAGCGTACCGTGGCGCGCGCCGAAGATGGGACGATAATCACGCCTGAGCAGCTTTCGCCCGAGTTGAAGCGAACCTCTTCGCCGACGACGCCTTCAACGTCCGCGACGATTGCGACGTTGCCGTCCTCGACTCTGCAAGGTCCGGGTGGCACGTTGGCTGACGCTTTGGCGGAAGTCGAGCGTCGCATGATCTCCGACGCGCTGCGCCGGCACGGCGGCAACATCTCACGCGCCGCTCGCGAACTGGGGCTCACGCGTCGCGGACTTTACCTCAAGCTGGATCGTCATGAATTGAGTGTGAGTGCTTCGAAGGCGGGTTAAACCGTCACCAACTTCCGTTGCGCGATTTCCTGCGCGATATTGCAAATTTTATTGATGTCGAAAGGCTTTGCGACCACCCAGTCAGCGCTTACGGCATTTCGCGTTTGCACGCTGATCGCGTCGGCCCAGCCGCTGATGATGGCGAGCGGGATCGTCCTTGAGCGCTGACGAATCTCAGTGCAGAGTTCCCAGCCATTCATATCGGGCATGCCGATATCTGTGAAGACGGCGTCAAACTTGCCGCCATATTGTTCGTAAAGCGCCAACGCAATCTCGCCGCTCTGTGCCGCGACGACTTCGCAACCTTCGGCTTCGAGCGCCTCAATCAACACTTCGCGGACGTGAATTTCGTCGTCAACCACCAGCACGCGGACCTTATCGTCAGACAACGCAAAGCCTGTACTTTCACTGGACGCGTCGGTAGCTTCGGTTGCGGCGGGGACAACCTTCGGCAGAGAGATCTTGAAAGTGGTGCCGTGGCCGGGTTCACTATCGACCTCAATGGACCCTTCATGGCGGCGGATGATACCGAAGCTGACGGCCAGGCCCATGCCGGTTCCGGCTTTGCCTTTGGTCGTAAAAAACGGATCGAACAGGCGTTGCTTCACTTCGGGGCCCATGCCGGTACCCGTGTCGCCGATGCAGACGACCACGTGTTCGCGGTTTTCCTGAGTGGAGAGCCGGATCTCGCCGCCGGAAGGCATGGCGTCGATGGCGTTGTAGATCATATTGACCAGCACTTCGCGGAGTTCGACGGGGTCGCCCTTCACGCAGGCCTGGCAATCCGCGTGGAGAGCGAAGCGGATCTGGGCAAACTCAGAGCGCGCCTCCCAGCGCGGGCGAGTCATCTCGCAGGCATCCTTCAGCAGGTCGGCGATGGAGATGTGTTCAAACTCGCGGCTGGGCCGTTGGCGGGCGAAATCCTGGATGCGGCGGATGATGTGGGCGCCATCTTCGGCGCTCTTGATGATTAGTTCGACGCCGGCTTTGATCTTTGACTCGTCGTGGGTGTTGCGCAGGATGAGTTGGGCGCGGCCGAGAATGCCGGTCAGGGTGTTGTTGACGTTATGGGCGACGCCGAACGAGAGTTCGCCAAGGGCGGCCATCTTTTGGGCGTGAATTTCCTGTTCGCGTTGGGCTTCGTGACGGCTGTGGGCCTCGGCGATCATATCGAGGCACTTCCGGAGGCGTTCGCGGGTGGCTTGTTGCTGGGAGTTGGCGAGTAGCTGGTTGGCGTGGGCGCCAATTTCGCGGCGCTCGTCGTCGGGGAGCTGGTCGCACATTTCCTCGATAAGAATCAGCAGGGCTCTTCCGGCCCCCTCGCGATCGCCACATCGCTCCGCGACCCTCCTGGCGCGCTCAATAATGGGCTTAGCCTCCTGACGATGCCCCAGCCTACAAAGAACCAGACCTTGGGTCGTCAGCGCTTCCGCGAGCAGCGCATCTTCACCAATTCCTTCCAGTGCTTCAAGCGCGAACTTAACCGTCTTCTCGGCCAGCTGGTACTTCCCTGAGAGAATGTATAGTTGGGCTAGCGTCTCGTCGACTTGGGCACACCCAATACTGTCCGCTAATTGACTGAACAGTTTTCGAGCACGCTCCAGATGTCTCCGAGCATCCTGATACCGACCGAGGCTTAGCAGAAGGTATCCACGATTGTTCTCCACAGCAGCTGCATACCTGACATTTCCTGTCTGCTCAAATCTCAAGGCCGCCTGTTCGTAATGGTTTAGTGCACGAGTGAAATACGAGTTTTGACATTTAGCTACGCCTAGATCCTTAAGGGTATTGGCCATCTCGGTCTGGAAGCGACCCTTAGTAGAAGAACTGGTTTGATCTTCTATACTCGCTACTCGTTTCAACAAGTTCAGTGCTTCATGCAATCGCCCAGAATGGCGTTCCACAATCGCTAGTCTAATCAATGCCACAGCTCGCAATTCCACATTTCCGTCAGTAAGACTCGAAATACTTGACTGAAGAGTGCTGTGGGCCATCTCAAATAAGCCTTGATGGTAATAACAGCATCCTAGTTCAATACGTGCCTCCAACGCTCTATCAGATTCTCCGAGCTGTTGAAAAAGAGCGACAGCCCCACATATCAATGCTTCTGCCTGTCGCTGTCCACCACTTATTCTCCTACTTCGTGAGACAGCTTCCGTCAGCGAACCCGCGATTAACAACAGTTCAGCTGCTGCGAATGGCGTAAGGTTCGAATGCTTAGGCCATTCTCCTATCGACCACCATTGCAGAAGTATCGAGCAACCGCCGTCGTAATTACCGATCTCAAGCTTCTCGCGAGCAATCCCGCAATTTGCTAAAACGAGCTCACTTTCGCTAAGACTCTCATCAGACTCATGCGTTGAACAATTCGACATCTTCATCACGCTCTTCGAACAAACGCTGGGACTCAACAACCGTACTGCATATCCAATATCCAATGACACAACCCTATACAAAACGTGTTCTGCACAATTCCGCGGTCGTACATGCAGCTCGTGACCCCTGAAGGTGCCTCTTTTTTGGTTTGCTCTCAATGTCTGTGTATTGAGTACGCAGAAGAGCAACAGGTTCCTGGCTGAAGCTTGGCACTCTCAGAATGTTCTTAAATCCAATAGATCATGGTAGTTACTAACTCAACGACGAATCGGCACTCGATCTGGCACGTTCTTTGAAAATGTTCTCATAGAACAGTTAATTAGAGGTCGGCTAGTGGTTGAAAGAGAAATAGTCGCGTCGACCCGCAATGTCTGATGTACGTGTTAGGAGAGAAAATCATGAAAACCTTCAAGTACAGTGTGTGCTCTGCGATGGTAATCGCACTTTTGTCGGTACCGGCGTTCTCAAAAAGCGGCACCATTTCCACTACCAAAACCGGAACGATCTCAACGACCAGGACCGGCACAATCTCGACGACTGCGACCGGATCTCCGACTGGTCGTCTCGGTACTATTTCGACGACACGAGCAACTCAACCCGATCCACTCACCATTGATACTGCCAGAGTACTAGAAATGCTAGTGTCACTTTTTTACCTGCGATAAGTCAGTTTGGGGAATATCGGTCAGAGTGCCTGCGGAAAGGTCCACTTTGACCCAAATCCTTGACAACCGCAGTCAATTAAGTTCTTTGCGCAAACTTCATGCCGAGAAAGGTGGAAAGTACTTTGACAACTTTGGTCACACCAAATTATTCGCCCGACTACCTCGAAGGTTTGAATAAAGTGAGCGGTTTTATTTTTCCGGCGGATTGAGCGCGTCTGCATGTTAGCAGCTATTTGTCTTGTCGAGTATTTCCGCGATTGCCTGCTCTGTGCGAACGCGCACCGGACACTGTGGCATTATTGACAGCAATTCCGTCATTTGTTTAGCTATGTGAAGCTTATCGTTGAGAACAAGGTGGTGTCGCATCTCTTCAAACATCGCCAGTAGCGCCCGAGCCGAATTTTGACTATCTCCACATCTCTGCGCCACTTTAAAGGACGCTTCAAAGCACCTCTTACCATCAGCGTAGTTGGCAAGCTTGCAAGCGACTATGCCTTTGGTTGTCAAGGACTCTGCTAGGATCGCTTCACTATCTGTCAACTCCAGACTGTTGACTGCCTGGTCAATGACCTCCTTCGCTAATTTGAGTTGTTTTGTTTGAACGTATAGTCGGGCCAGCGTGTCGTTTACT
>Ga0070681_10003952_pt1 | contig 13971 bp, 9 predicted proteins | sample KBSC83BmetaG_FD_65650 | JGI IMG/M metagenome (GOLD analysis project Ga0070681, IMG submission 65650) | Corn rhizosphere microbial communities from Kellogg Biological Station, Michigan, USA - KBS C8-3B metaG | ecosystem: Host-associated > Plants > Roots > Rhizosphere | place: USA: Michigan... | reverse complement strand
CCGGTCGAGCCGCGCCTGCCGCCTCTCGCCTGCACGCGCGAACAGCTCCGCCGGTATGTCGCCTCCGCTTCCGCCGTCGAGCCGGGCTGCGGCCGCGACAGCGGCCGTCTTCGCCGGCCCGGCGGTCGTGATGTCCGCCTTCGCAGGAAGGCCGGTCAGCTTTGCAGTGCCGGCGGCCGCGATCCACGTTGCGTGGTCCGTGTCGCTTCGTTCCATCGCCTGCGCCACCTGCGTCGACGCCTGTGCCGCCTGCACCCCCTTTCCGAGCTCATCCTGGGCATTGGTGATGCGGCTCCGCGCGTAGGCGATCGCGTCCTGCGCTTCTGCCATCGCCGCCTGCTGCATGCGCCGCTTGGACGTGTTGGCGTCGAGATCGTCGAAGAGCGCTTTGCCGTCGGCGGCGACCGTCGTCACCGCGATCTTGCGGCGGATCGTGATCGCCTCGTCCTGGAGCGTGGTGAGCTGGTCGGTCGCGTCGTTCAGCTTCTGCTGCGCGGCCGCGAGATCGGTCTGCGCCTGCGCAAGATCGGCCTGCGCGCGCTTCTGTTCGTCGTTCGCCTTCTGCAGCTCCTCGTCGGCGACGGCGAGCAACGTGTCAGCCATGGGTCCTCCCTACGTGTTCGTCGATAGGTGCACCGGGAAAGGCGCGCCCGGCCTTCTCGTATTCACGGCGGACCGCGGCGACGAAGTGGCGTCGCCCGATCGGCGTCTGCTCGGCTGCGGCGAGGAACGCGGCGGCAGTTGCAGCGTTCCGGATCACACCGCCGACGACGGGGTACATCGTTGCGAGCCGCGTGAGGTCGACGTCCGAGTCGATCGGCGTCCCCTCGGGCAGGTGACACCGCCAAAGCGCTTCGCGCTGGACTGCGGTCGGCTCGTCGTAGTCGATCGCAAACTCGAGCCGGCGGGTGAACGCCGAGTCGATGTTCTGGCGCAGATTCGTGGCCAGCACGGCGAGCCCTTCGAACCCCTCGAGCCGTGCCAGCAGATACGCGGTCTCGAGATTTGCATAGCGGTCGTGCGCGTCGCTGACCTCCGTTCGACGACCGAACAACGCGTCCGCCTCGTCGAAGAAGAGGACGGCCTGCGCGCGCTCCGCCGCGTCGAAGACCTCCGCCAGGTTCTTCTCCGTCTCGCCGATCCACTTCGAGACGACGCGGGAGATGTCGACAACGAGTAGGTCGACGCCGAACTCGGCGGCGAGCACCTCGGCCGACAAGGTCTTCCCGGTTCCGGGCGGGCCTGCAAGCAGCATGCGGACGCCCCGCGCGCCGCGGCGGCCCGCGAGGAATCCCCAGTCGTCGAGTACGACGTCCTGGTGGCGGAGGCGGTCGAGCGCCTCGCGCAACTGGGCCACCCGGTCGGGCGGCAGCACGAGGTCGTCCCACGTCGCCGTCGGGCGCACGAGCTTCACGCCCGCCGCGAGTGAAAGGCCTGCGCGAACGCGAATGCTGCGAGAGACGTCTGCAGCCGACACGGTTCCGCCGCCGAGCGCGCGCACGTCCGCAGCGATCTCGGCCGCTTCGGCCGGCTCCACCGGATGCCGCGCGGCGAGGAGCGAAGCCTCGGTGCTGAGCTCCGGCAGCGTTGCCGACCAGAGTCGGCGTAGCGCGCGCGCGGACAGCGGTTCGACCGGAACGGAGACGACCGGCCGCAGCCCCCGCGGCGCGACACCGCCGGGCCGGGCACAGAGCACGACCGGTCCGGGATGGCCGACCGGGTCGGGCGTCGGTGGCCGTTCGGGACCATCGACGCGCGGCACGGCGAGCACGGGCACGGAGTCGCGCGCGAGTGCGTGGACGCAGACGAGCTGGAGAAGGTCGGCTGTCCAAGCCTCGGTGTCGAGCGGCGCGGGCTCAGCGCCGGCAGACGCGACGAGTGCGGCGCCGCGCGCAAGCGCAACCCGTTCGGAGTCCGCCGTGACGAGGATCGTGACCGGAGCACGGCGCTCGACCGCAGCCACGGCGCGCCGCGCGGGAACCGACGCAAGCCATTCCTCGAGCCCTCTCAATTCGACGTGGTCGGTCGACGCGTGAACCGCGGCGGGCCAGACGTCGATCTCGTGGAGCGCAGGCCACAGCCGCTCTCCGACGTGAAGCTCTCGCTCGAAGAACGGGCCGCTGCCCTCGATACTGAGCGCGCCGGCGGTTACGGCCGCACCGCGCTCGAGGAGCTCCCGCAGCCAGACGCGTTCCGTCGTGGCGGGAGAGAGCAGCCGAGCAGCGAGGCCGCAGGTCGCGAACGGCTCATGCGTCGGGCTGAGCAGGCGCAGAGCCGCGGCGTATCCCTCATGTTCCTCGGCGAGTCCTGCAAGCACGATCAGATCGACCTCGGTCGTGGAAAGCGCAAGCGCGTCGGCGACACGTTCGAGGGTGCGGGCCGCCGTCGCCTCGCCGGCGCGGGCGTCCGCCATCGCACGGAGGAAGCGCTCGATGGACGGTTCGTCGTCGCTACCGAGACTGGTGACGAGATCTGCCAGCCGTCGAGCCATCTGCGCCGTCCGCAGAGCGAGCGAGGGCGTCAGCCGGGTCAGTGCGATGTCAGCCATAGACGAACCTCACGACAACGCCGAGCCACGGCAACCAGCCCGGATCGAGGTCGATTGCGGCCCGGCGCAGCTCCACGGAGACCTCGTCGAGCGGCAGACGGAGCTCGAGCCAGCCTGGATCGAAGACGACTTCGGCGCGACGGCGGCACACGAAGTCGAGCAGCTCGGTTCGAGGGATGTCGGCCTGGACGAGCCGCTCGACAAGGTGCTCCTCGATCTGGCGCGCGATGTCGGCGAGCGCGATCCGCTCCTCGTCGGTCTCCTGCCGCTCGTCGTCGCCGGGCGGCTCGGCATCGGGCGGCAATCCCGCGAACGCCAGCGCTGCCGGATCGTCGAGTGCGACCGGCACGAGCATCAGCGCGAGGCGATGCAGTGTCCAGCGAAGCGGACGCCGCGCGAGCGGCGCCGTGCGACTCGCGGCTTTTGGAACGTCGAGCTCGTCGAGCACGCTGAGCAAGAAGAGCAGTCCGCCGTAGCTCGTCAGTGCGCGCGCAGGCAGCACATCGTCGTGTGCGTCGGCGCTGTCATCCGCGGTGATCGATTCGTCGCTCAGGCCCGGCGTCGCTTCGTCGCCCTGGAGCGAAGCGAGTTCTTCCGGCGCGTGCTGGTCGTCAAGACGCTGTTCGGTGACCTCCTGCGCGGCGGTCCGCTCAGCTTCCGCGCGCTCGTCGTCAACACGCTGTTCGGCGATCTCCTGCGCGGCGGTCTGCTTCGCTTCCTCGGTCACGGTCGGCGGGATCGCGTCCTCGACCGAGTCGACAGCGTCCACGTCGACCGTCTTGTCGGCCTGCCGGAGGGCAGGCCGCGGCGCCAGCCGGCGGGCGACGTCGAGAACGACGTCGACAGCGCGGTGGACGGACGCCGCGCCTACCGCGGCTGGATCGGCTTCGAGCCACGCCAGGACAGCCAGCGCGGCGGCCGTCTCGGCGGCAATCGGCTCGACGCCGGCGGCTGCGCGCGCGAGGAACGACGTGCGCGCCACATGAGCGGCGACCGTTGGCGGCGACGCCGACGAGGTGTGCATCGTTGCGGGCGGCGTGGACCACGCACGGGCGACCGCTGGGTGCGCGTCGAGCGCCTGCTGCGCGAGCTCTCGTTCAACCGCTACGTCGACGATGCGGGGCGAGGCGCCGCCGGCCGCGAGCGCAGCACGTGCGAGCTCGACCCATTCCTCGCGCGCGACGATGTGCATGAGCTCGGGCAGCGCGCCCACCCGCGCAACGTGCACGAGGGCGGCGACGAGGCTCTCGGGCTCGGACCTGAGCGCGAACGTGAGCTCGGCCCCGCGTCCGCGTGCGTCCGGCGCCTCGGGGCCATGCCAGAGACCGAGCCGCCGCCACGCCCACACGCGCGCGAGTCGGCCCTCGGCGACGCCGAGTGCGAGATCGGCGAGCGCCGCGTGACGCGAGCGATAGCGAACGACGTCCGCGCCGCCGGACGAAACAGATGCAGAAATCGCGTCCGCGATCGCGGCGCTCCAGGAATCCGCCGCGCTGCGCTCGCCGTCGTCGAGGCGCAGCCGGGCGGGCGCACGTACGACGCGGACGCAGATCTCCTCGCTGACGGGTACACCGCGCAGCACGAGCGCAGGTTCGAGCGCATCGCCGAGCACGCGAGCGAGGACCGCGTCGAGCCGCTTGCGCACCTTGGGATCGGCCGCAGGAACGCGGTAGCGGACGTGCATGCGACTGACGTTCAGCGCGCTCATCCGACGCGCATCCCCTTCGCGAGCGAGTCGGTTCCGAGCGTGGCACCGGGAGCCGGACGTCCGACGATCCCTTGGTGGCCGACGCGCGAGGCGCCGAGCTGGAGCGTCCGGAATCCGCCCGTGCGACCGATCACAGCGAGCAGGCCGACGTGCAGCCCGACGCCGACGCGCATGCCCGACGCCACGGTGCAGATCTCGACGACGGTGTGTGCCGGGCGCTGCGCTTCGAGCACGTCGCGCACCACGTCCATGCCGTCCGCGTCGAGCATGCCGGGGACGAGCACCGTGAAGCGATGCGCGTAGGTCGCGAACGAGCTCGCAGCGTCGCCGCTCAGCGGTTCGTCTCCCGGGCTTCCGACCGCGCCGCCGACGCGCAGGTTCGTCCCCACGACGGCGCCTGCGTAGAGGCTCGACTGCTCATCCGTCAGCAGCGCACCGCCGAGCCCGCGCAGGCGGTAGTGCTCTACGAGCACCGGGGCGCGCCCGAGGTACAGCTCGAGGAAGCGCGACAAGCCGGCGACCGTGCCGCGCTCGCGCCAGAGCACGGGAATCTCGTCGATCAGCTGCCGACGAGCCGCGGTGGGCCAGCGTTCGTCCAGCGCGAGCCCGAGGAAGCTCGCGAGCCACGGCAGCATCTCCTCGGGTGTCGCGTAGGGGTCGAGCAGGATGTCGCGCGCATCGGCGCGTCCCTCGAGGTCGACGAGCGTCCCGTCGAAGAGCGAGAGGTAGCGCAGCAGGAAGGACGCGACGCGTTCGTCGCGCGAGAATGTCTTCGGCAGCCGGCGCAGGAGGTCGTGCGAGGGATGCTCCGCACGAAGGCTCCTCACTTGCGGCGACGTCCGTCCCGTCCCGCGCAGGTCGAGCGTTACCCAGAGGTAGCGGCCCGGATCCGCGAGCACGGGTGCCTCGTACGTCTCGAAGGCGTCACCTGCGGCGAAGCGCGCCCATGGCAGCTCACGTCCCGTCTCACGGCGGTGGAGCGGAAAGCCGTCGACGTCCGCAGGCGCCTCGAGCGAGTGCGGCGGCATCGGCGGCGAGAGGTCGGGGCGCACGATCGGCGCGTCGAGATTCGGCGGCGGGATGCGCGCGATCGGCGGCTCGTCGGAGACGTCGTCGGCGGTCGCGCAGGTGATGCGGATGTCGCAGCCAGACGGAATGCACGCGTCGAGGAAGACGCGGCCCCAGTACGTGTGGTACTCGCCGCTGTCGAGACGAAACGTCGTCAGGCGCCCGCTGTCGACGAAGCGTGCGCGGGCGACGACAGCGTTGCGGAGTCCGCGGTCGGTCCAGAACGCGATGTCCCCGTCCGGGGTGCGGACGATCCCCGAGCCGTCGTACCCTCGTGCCTTCAGTGGCGCGTCGCCGATCACCGCTGCCCCGTCGATGCGAAGGCGCGCGAAGCTCTGTCCCGGAAGCCGAGCGACGACGAGAACGTCGAGCGTGTCCTCGACCACGAACTCGAGGTCGGTCGCGCCGTCGATGGGGGGAAACAGCAGGCCGCCCGACTGCGGGGCGACCCAACCCGTTCCCGTCGCATCGACGAAGAGAACGACGACGAGTCCGTGTGGCGAGACCGCGATCCGCCGCGGCTTGGCGTCGGCGGCTGCGTCGGCATTCCGTGGACGGCTCAGCGCGAGCTCGACCGGCTCGGTACGTGCCTCCAGTCGGAGGAGCGTTCCGTCGGCGAGTAGGCAAAGCACGGCGTCGCCCTTGGCCGCGAGGTCGAGGGGCGGCGCGGCGAGCGCGACCCGCCGCAGCAGGCGCTGGTCGAACAGGTCGTACACGAGCACGCGTGATGCGCCGGTTTCCGCAACGAAGAAGCAGTCGTTTTGGCCGACGGCCAATCCTTGCGGGGAACGAAGGGGGCCGGGCGCCTCGTCGGCTGGTGCGAACGGACCGGCGGGGAGCGGCGGTCCCTCGAGCAGGTCGATGGGCTCGCTGTCGGCGGTCTCGATCCCGAGCGGATCGTCCGCGCGCCATAGTTGCCGCTCGACGCGCCCCTCCGCAGGAATGCTGCGGTACAGCCGGCAGTTGGAGTCGAACGCGAGCCCGGCGGGCCCGGCCGCCGCGCCCGGCTCGGCGTCGCCCTCGAGGGGGAGCCGCGCAAGCTCAACGCCGCCGCCTTCCGCGTCGATCTCGGTGCCGTCGTGCGACGCGCGGGCCCACTGGTCGCGCGTCGTGAGCAGCGCAAACGGTCGCGGAACGCGCATCAGCACTCCTCCCGCGGAACCGGGACGGGGATCGGTACGACCGCCGGATCGGGCGGCGGCGCCAGTGCCTGGCCCGGCTGGAGCGGCGGCCCTTCGACGACGGTGATCTCGGACAGCTCGGCGACCTCGTAGGACCTGAGCTCGACCGGCCCGGACTCCGTCCACGTGACGCCGCCGTCGGCGCTTCCCGCGACGGTGAGGCCTTCGAGATATTCGACGCCCTCCACCTGGAGCGCCGCAGCTTCGAGCTCGGGCCCGTGCACGCGCCGTCCGAGCGGCCAGCCGTCACCGGACGGGCCGTAGGGCGGCAGCGGCGCGAGATACTGGCGGATGACCAGCTCCACCCAGTGGCGGACTGCGTCGACGCCGTAGCCGGGTTTCACGTGGACGCCGACTGCGACCGCGACCTTGTGGTAGGTCGGAGGAATGACGTACAGCTCGGTCGTCACGAGCCTGCGCGCGTCGAGCCACCGGCAGACCTCGGCGAGCGTGGTGCTGTCCGGCCTGGGGGCCGACGGATGCTTGGCGTCGGAGCGCGGCCAGACAACGACGCTCACAACGCCTGCTGCGACCTCGTCCGGAAGTCGCGGATAGAAGCGCGGCAGGCACTCGGCGCGGCCGAGATCGGCGCCGGGTGTCGCGAGCGCAAGCTCGCGGAAGTCGCTCGCGGTGACGGCGCGGTCGTGGCGGCGAAGCTCGGACGGCACGCGCTCGAGCGCGGCGGGGATCGTCTCGGTCTCCGCCCCGCCGCGCGTCGGCAGCGGATTCGACGACTTGACTCCCGGAACGTCGATCTTCGAGAGCGCCTTCGGCGGCAGGTTGCCCGCAACGCCGCCGCCGTAGCGGTACGTCGTCGCCCGCAGGCGCTGGCCGATCTGCGGCGCGAGGCCGCGCACGCCGTCCCCGAACTGGACCCGGCCGGCTTCCGGGTCGAGTATGTAATGGCGGTCGCCGCCACCGCTGGCATCGAAGTCGTCGACCTCGTCCCAGCGCATCCACCCGGTCTGCTCCTCGACCTCGAGTGCAAGGGTCCCCGGGATCACCGGTGTATTGACGAGCGTTGCGCTCTGTGCCGCGCCGCCGGTGCCCGTGCCGAGAAACTCGGGGTTCGCGACCTCGACCTGCTCCACCTCGGCGGCGTTTGCGCCGATCCAGAGCAGGCGGCCAAGCTTGCCGCCGTCGACCCGGAACGCGCGCAGCCAGAAGAGAAGCTTCGCCTCGAGCTTGGCATCGATCTCGGGCGGAAAGTCTCCGGTACCGGCCGCGTCGGGGTCGTCCAGCTGGAAGAAGTCGATGTCGGTCGGATCGTGCGGCAACTGAAGTCGCACGACGCCGGGACGCGTGAGGCCGTTCGTCGTGTCGCCGACCGGGCCGAGCGTGACGTACCGCGGCTGCGCGCCGTCGACGATGTGCGTCGACGCCTGCCAGACCACCGACCGCGTCTGGTCGGCTGCGGGGACGCCGGGACACGGGTCGACCTCCGCCATGGTCGGCACGTCTTCGTCGGGAACGTAGCCGACGTTGACGATCGCATCCGCGAGCGCGTACTTGGCTGCAGGTTCGCCGAGGACCGCGATCCAGAGCATTCCGTCCACCGACGTCGTCAGGTCGAGCGCCGTCGCGCCGGGCGCGGCGGGATCCTCGGCGAGCACTTCCGCCTCGTAGTACTCCGGAGCCTCGCTCGGTCCCGCGCCCGGCATGCGTCTGCGCGCATCCCACGCACGGGTCGCGAACTCGAGCTCCTCGCCGGGCTGCGGCGCACCGCGGCTGAGACGGCCGACCGCACGCAGAGCGAGCGGCCACACGTGCACCTCGTCCTTGGTCTCGAAGGGAATCTTGCCTGCACTGACAACCGTCCTTTGCTTCACGAGCACGCCCGCGTTCGACTCGGTCGTCAAGGCGACGAAGCCGTCCGCGGCACTTGCCGGGCGCAGGGGCACGTCGAGTAGCCGGAGGAACTGGAGCTTGGTCGACTCGGGGATCTGGTTGAAGCGGAAAAGGAGGTTCTCGCCGAGGAACGCGAACAGCTCGATCAGCGTGACGCCGGGATCGCTCGCGTTGAAGTCGGTCCACTCCGGTGCGTACACCGGAATGCGGTGCACGAGCTCGTCGCGCAGCTGCTGGTATGAGCGGTCGTCGAGGATCGGCTGTGGCAGCGGCATCGCTCAGACCAGCGCGAAGGGGTAGACGATGTTGTCCGGACGGTTCGTGCGCACGTGGAGGTACGAGATCGTGATCTCGACGAGCGAGGGATCTGCGCCGAGGCGCACGTCCACAGACGTCACCTGGATCCGCGGCTCCCACGCGGCGAGCGCGCGCTCGACGTCGTAACGGATGAGCGCCCGCACGGCGACGGTGTTCGGCTCGCCGAGGTAGCGGCGCAGTCCGCAGCCAAACGTCGGGCGCATGATCCGTTCGCCAGGCTCGGTGTCGAGGATGATCCAGATCGACTCGCGCACCTTCTCCGTCCCGGCGGCGTACTGGAGCCCGCGCACCGTTGGCTCGACCTGAACGGGAAAGCGCCAGCCGCGTCCGAGGTGCGTGAGCGAGCTCATACCCCTACGACCTCCGCGCGTGCTACCGGCTCCTCCCAAACGATCCCTGCGGTGAAGTCCGGCCCCTTCTGCGGCTTCGACAGTCCGGCATCGAGCTCCGCGAGCGGCTTGTTGCTGAACTCCCCGAGCTCGGCCTCGGCCGTTGCGCCGCCACCCGTTGCCGTTGCGATGTGCGTCGTAAGGTTCGTGTGCAACGTCGTGGCGCTGAACCCTGCGTGGACGCCGACGTCGACGTCCAAGTTGAACTGCGCCGCGACCGCAAGCTGCGCTTCGACGCCGGCGCTGACCGAAATGCTCGGCGGGATGCAGAACTTGAGCTTCAGCAGGAACCACAGGCCGAAGACGAACGTGACGATCGGCAGGAACAGATTGAGCACGAACCAGGCGACGATCGTGATCAGCGGAATCGCAAGGAAGCAGATCTGCCCGTCGCCGACGCTGCCGCTGGTCGGTGGGACGTCCGGGGAGAATTTCAACGATGAGCGCGGTGGCTGGGTCATCCGAACCGGGCTGAGCGCGCCGACCGGACGACCCGCCACCTGTGCCGCGAGCGTCGGGAAGTCCGGGAGCTGGACGTTCACCGGGCGGTGCGAGGTGCCGACCGGATCGAAATGCGTCGCAAGCCGGAAGACCTCCGTCGGCTCACTCCAGAAGAGCTCGCCGTTGCAGTCATTCGGATCTGCTGTGCGCGGGCACGTGTCCTTGTGCCGCCGGGCGAAGCAGCGGATCTCGTAGAGGTGGTGATCGTCGTAGCGCGACACGCCGAGCAGATCGGTGTCGGAGCTCGCGGTAGGGATGACGCCGAAGTAGATCGTCGAGTCGTTGCCGGAGTGCGAGCTGTCGTTGGGGTGCGGCACGAGTGGGTAGAGCGGGTAGACGTCCTCGAGCAGCGTCTGCGGCTCCTCCTCGACGACCTGCCAGGTGCCCACACCTTTCCGTTCGGTCCCGATCCACCCGAGGTGGGCCTGCACGACACCGCTCTCGGCCGCCCACTGGCGCAGACGCTTGCGCTGCTGCTTCAGCGCCAGACGCAGCCCGTCCTTTCGGATCTTCACCGCGCCGTTCGCATTCGGCGGAGGGAATGCCTCCCACCGCCGCAGTGCGCGCTTCGCCGACGGCGTCCGCTCGAGCTTCGCCAGCTCGAGCTGGAGCGCCGAGATCTCCTTGAGGATCGCGGTCGCCTCGCTCTCGGCTTCGGCGGGGTAGGTGGTGTATCGCCGCCGAACGACGAACCCGGCCTGGCAGACGTCGTCGCGCTTCGCGCCGGGAAAGCCGGGCACGTCGCAGTGCAACTCGCACACGACGACGTAGAAGCGCTTGTGCGTGTCCAGGAAGAGCTTGCGAATCGACGTCTTCGTCGCCAGGTACCGCTCGAAGCGGTTCGGCCCGCGCTTGACCGCCGGCTCCGAGACCTTCCCCGTCAGCGGGCCCGAAGCGACACGCTTGGCTTCGAACACCGACGTCTCGTAGACCCAGTCGTCGTCGTTGAAAACCAGCGAATGCTGCGGATCGGCGAGGAACGCGTCGACGAACTTCGGTTCTTCGTACTTCTGAATCACCGGTCGCGTCGCACGCGGTGCGAGGCCGAGCTCGGTCTCCTGGCGCAGCCAGCGGTACCACGGTGCCACGAGCATCCAGTCGTGTGTCTCGGTCACCAGATGTTCCCCGCGCCCGGTGTGTACGAGGGCGATACCACCGACGCCGAGGCGATCATCGTCGTGCAGTTGATGATCCCATCGAAGTTCGCCGTGGCTGCGTGAACGTTCAGTACGGGCGCAGTGATGTCGCACGACGCGTTGGCCTGGATCACGACGCGGCCGGCAACGTCGATCTTGACGTAGCACCCGTTGGAATGGGTGACGGTCACCTCCTGCGCCGCGTCGTCGAGGACGACCTTGTGGCCGCTGTCCATCGAGACCGTCACCTTCGCGGCGCCGTCGGTGTCGTCGAACTCCAGCATGCTCTTGGAGCGCGTCTTCCACACCCGTTTGTTGTTCGGCTGCGCGGCTGACTCCGGCAGCGACTCGACGCCGTTCCAACTCGCGCCCATGATGTACGGCCGGCGCAGGTCGCCCGCCTCGAACGCGACGACGACCTGGGTATCGACGCTCGGGAGGATCTCGATCCCCTGGTCGTCGTCGGCATAGGGGCTGACGAGCGTTGCCCAGACCTTCGCGTCGTCCGAGCCCTGGGCGCCGAGCCACGGGAACTTCACCTCGATGCGACCGAGGCTGTCGCTGTCGACGATGTCGGTAACGATCGCCGGGTAGACGCCGAAGTAGCGGCGCGCCTCGCCGTCGGGAACTCGGCTCATCACGAGCCTCCGCTCACGGTGGCGCGTTCGGCCTCGAAATGCGTCCGGTGCCCGTCGTGCTGGTCGTACGTGTGGCGAACGCGTGTCGCGTAGTAGCCGTCGCCGTCGAACGGGGCGCCGACGCGGTCCAGCGTGATGTTGGTTCCGACCTCCAGGTCCGGCGTTCCACGGGTCGTGCCGACGACGGTCACGAATCCGCGCGCACGCGACAGCAACTCGCCCTTCGCCCATGCAGTCGCTTCGCCGTCGACGAGCGGCACGTCGCGCACGACGTTCGAGACGCGCTCACCGAACGCGCGCTGGAGCACCGCCGCGCCGTTCTGGCCGCCGGAGGTCTCCGCCTGCACGACCCCAACGTCCGCGTCCTGCTCGATCGCCGCGCGCTGCGACGCGTCGTAGCCGCTGACGACGACCTTGGTGCGCTGGTGTGCGAGGTCTGCGCGCGCATTGACCGTCAGCAGCTGGTTCCCCTGCACGAGCGTCACCGACGTCGCGTTGCGGTTTCCGCGTGTCTTGAAGTTGAGCGTGTCGCCGTCGCACCACAGCTCTGCCTGGATCCGTGCAGCACGCCCGCGCAGAAACGCGAGGTCGCTCTGGTTCAGCTGCACGACGCGGTCGTACGTCGGGCCGTCGGCCGCGGTGTCCGGCGTCAGTCCGTGCTTGCTTGCAATCGACGACGCGATGTCGGCGTCCGACACCTGCTCGTATGCCTTCGTCCCGCGCGTCATGCGGAGCTTCATCAGCTTGTCTTCGGCGAACACGATCACGGTCAGCGGCTTGCCTTCCTCGTGCGCCGCCTCGAGCGCGGAGATCGCGCCCTTGAAGATGACGCGCTCGTTTCCGGTCGGCCCGAGCGAGACCTCGAGTGCCTTGCCGAAGTCGACGACCTGGCCGTCGAGGTACTGCTCCTGTTCCGTCTGCCCGCTGCTCGGCCCGACACCGAGGAAGTGCGCGACACACGTCTTCAGTCCGTCCGTCGTCTCCTCCACGTCGAGCCGCAGGAGATCGCGGGCAAGCTCGCCCTTCACCTCGCCGTCGACCTTGAAGACCGGCGCGGTGGTGCTGAAGAGAGGTTCAGTCATCGTAGGCCTCGGCGCGCGTCCGCTCCGCGATGCGCGCCAGCCTCGCGCGCAGCGCGCGGTATGCGTCGGCCTCCTGCCACGGCGACTGCGCTTGCGCGTTGCTCGGTGTCGACGCCGCCCCCGTGTCGACCGACACCTCGGTTGTGAGCTCGTCCACGTGGACGGGCATCAGCCGCCTCCTCCGCAGCCGCAACTCGATCCCGAGCCGCCGCAGCCGCAGCTGCAGCCGGGCCGAACGAGACGCTGCCGGGCGTCCGCCGCCGAGCGGCCGACGTCGGCGGACGGCAGCGCGAGCCACGGAGCGGTCGTCGGGTCCGGCGTCACGGGCGCCTGGATCACGGCGCTCTCGGCGCGGGCGCCGACGAGCACGAGGCCGCCGACGGCGCCCGCGCGCGCGTCCGCCGCACCCGTGACACGCGGCCGCAGCGGAACGCCGTAGCCGAACGTCGTCGCGCGGGGATCGGAGATGGGGGGCCCCGGCGCAGCCGGCGCGGGCTGCTGCTCGGCCGCGACCGGCAGCCCACCGTTCCGCAGCGGCGGGCGCTGCTGCCGCGCGGCGGCGGGGGTCGGCGGCGCGGCCGGTGGCGTCGCGGCACGCGGAGCAAGCGCGAAGGCTTCCTTCGCTCCGGTCGCAGCCGCAGTCGTGTCAACGATCCGCACAGTCTCGACCGCGGACCGCACGCCGCCCGCGGCGGAGAGCGCGAAGCCGGCGGCGGTCCCTCGAGCCGCGCCGGAGCGCTCCGGTGCGGCTCGCTCGCCGGCCAGACCGACGGTCGCCTCGACCGGCGCCGCCGGCCTGGCCTCGATGCCCGTCGTCGAACCGATGCCGCCGCCGGTCGACAGTCCGGCAGAAAAATCGATCTCGGTCCCCGCGTCGATCGAGATAGTCGAGTCGAGCCCGGCCGCAATCCCGCGCCAGGCTGCGGGATCGACACCCATCCGCGCCGCGAACTCCGCTGCGCTCTCGCCGCCGATCGCAACGCCGACGCCTGCGCTCGCGCTCAGCGAGAGCCCGGCACCGACGCTCGCGCCGACCGACAGCGACCCGCCGACCGAGAGGCCGGCCCCGAAGCCCATCGTGCCCGGTGCGCCGCCGCCACCACCACCTCCTGCACCTCCGCCGCCGCCGCCGGGCGGTGTCGCGTCCGCGCCGGTCGCGGCGCCTGGGCCGGCGCGGTTGGCGGCAAGGTCCGGGTTCTGACCGCGGATCGAAATCGAGACCTTGGCCCGCAGTGGAACCCCCTGCGGCGAGAACAGGTCGACGTCCTCGGTGTAGCTCCCCATCACGCCATCGAGGATGAAGTCGCCCCAGTGGAAGCGGACGCGCGGCGGCGGAGCGCTGCTTCCGGGCGTCGGCAGCATGAACTGCGCGACCTGCGCGGTCTTGTCGCGAACGTTGCTCGGCTCCTCGGTCGTCCCCTCGTCGGCGGTGTCGAAGTGCAGGTCGAGCGTCAGTGTGAGGTTGCCCGAGCCGAGGCTCTGCACCGCCTCGCGCGCCGGCGTTCCCTGGCCGTCGGTCGAGCTCGCCAGCGTGAAGTGCAGCGTGCTCGGGTT
>Ga0070681_10003950_pt1 | contig 13972 bp, 17 predicted proteins | sample KBSC83BmetaG_FD_65650 | JGI IMG/M metagenome (GOLD analysis project Ga0070681, IMG submission 65650) | Corn rhizosphere microbial communities from Kellogg Biological Station, Michigan, USA - KBS C8-3B metaG | ecosystem: Host-associated > Plants > Roots > Rhizosphere | place: USA: Michigan... | reverse complement strand
AGCTGGTCGAAGTTTTGCCCGACGTGCCCGCCACGTGCACCACCCGGTAGGTTTCTTGGGGGTTACCCAGCGCTGTCATCAAGCGGCGCATGCCATCCAACCGGTAATGGGCGCCTAAACTACCAGGAGCCGGCACAAAGTGTGCCAGCTCCTGACGAACGTCTGCAAATGTACTCAAGCGCTGCATAAGACTGTTCTGGCTTATAAGCGTTGCTTACTCGCCGTGTTCTTCGATAGCTTCCAGCAGTGAAGATTCCAGGACTTCCTTCTTCTTCAGCTTTGGCTGCTTCGGCAGTTCAACTACCTCAACCGTGCCTTCGACTTCCGGCTCCGCCGACTGCTTCTCGGCCTCAATGTCGAGCTCGTAGCCGACCAGCTTGCTCGCCAGGCGGACGTTCTGGCCGCCGCGGCCGATGGCAATGCTCAGCTGATCTTCGGCTACCAAGACCTTGGCGCGCTTAGCTTCTTCGTCAACCTGGACCTGGGCAACCTTGGTCGGGCTGAGAGCCTCGGCGATGTACTCAGAAATACCTTCCTTCCAGACGATAATGTCGATCTTTTCCTGTTCACCGATTTCGCTCATGACGGCGTTAACGCGGGTGCCGTGGCCACCGACGAAGGTGCCGACCGGGTCAACACCAGGTACAGTGCTGGCAACCGCGATCTTGCTGCGGACGCCGGCTTCACGGGCGATACCCTTGATCTCCACAGCACCGCTCTCCATTTCCGGCACTTCCGCCCGGAAGAGGAATTCCAAGAACTCCCGGTTACCGCGGGATACGACCAACTGCGGGCCGCGCGGACCACGCTCGACATCTTTCAGGTAAACCTTCAGGCGCTGGCCAGGGTAGTAGCGCTCACCTTGGATCTGCTCGCTCTTGGGCATAATGCCCTGCGCCTTGCCAAGCTCCAGACGAACAATCATACCTTCCACGCGGCTCACGAGGGCGGTGATAACGGTGCCGATCTTGTCTTCGAACTCAGCCAGCACGATTTCGCGCTCCGCTTCACGCAAGCGCTGCAAGATGACCTGCTTGGCAGTCTGGGCGGCCACGCGGCCGAAGCTCTTGACGGCTTCGTGGACCTCAATGAAGTCACCGATAGCAGCGTCTTTCTTCATAACTTGAGCTTGAGCCAAGCTCAGCTCGTAGGCCGGCTCGGTAACGTCTTCGACAACTTCTTTGTTAACGTAAGCGTCGACATCGCCGGTAGCCAGGTTCATCTCTACGCGCACTTCTTGTTCGCGCTCACCGTAGTCACGGCGGTAAGCAGCCGCCAGCGCTTGCTCGACCACTTCCTTGACGGTGGCTTCGGGCAGGTTCTTTTCTTCAGCGATTGCCTGGATGGCAACGGCTAACTGTTTAAAATCCATATCCATTATGGTTTTCCTTTCTTAACTCTTCCAAATTGAATGGTCTCTGATACGAAAAAAGCCGACCACAGTGGCCGACCTAACACCATTTAGTATAGGCAGTGCCGGGTGACATGTCAAACGCTTTGCTCGGAGCGCCCCTATGCTGCGTTCGGCACACTTGAGCAAATATGATATAATATCGTCGTTTTGTTGAGGTGACTTTATCCAAAAAGAACAACCCTTCAAGCACCTTGGCAAACAGACAAGGTCATACCGACCGCCTACAGAGTACCCGAGCCCCGGGAGAACAGTCGTGAACCCGACGAACGACACCGACGTCATTCGACGTTTGACCGTCCAACGCACACCGGACGCCTTGCACAGCCACCGAATCACCGCTCAGTTGGTGGACCGCAGCGGCAGCCAGCCTTCGAAACCGACGCCGATCGAGGTCAGCTCGGCCTTCAGCGCGGAACTGACCCGCCTGCTACCGGATTTCGTACTGAGCCCCAGCCAGCTGGAAGGCAGGCTAGACGCCAGCAAAAACCAACTGTGCTGCGAGCTGTACCTGGCCAGCTTGCTGCGCCGTCAGCTCGGCTGGACGAACCTGGCCAGTGAGAGTCTATTCGGACGTGGCGCCCGGCTCCCCAGCCAGCTGCTCGGTCTGCGCCACGACCCCAACCCCGCGGTGCGCCACCTGACACCCGTCGTGGTCTACCGCTCCTACGGGACGTGCATTCCATGGCAGCTGCCCGTGCTGGTCACGACCGTCCTCGAAAACGCGCTCTGCCTGGTCGGCGCTGCCAGCGTGGACTGGACCACGGGCGGCTATCGCATTACCGCACAGGACCCCAGCTCCTGGCATGACGCCGGCTTTGAGGCCCGTGTTCTCTACCAGCTGCTGCGTTACCTCGATTGGGACGCCGACGAGTTCACGCTCGTCTACGCCGACCCGGCCACCGAGACCACCGGCCACTGATCCGAAAGGAACACGACACCATGACCGCAGCACAGCTGACCATCGTGAGCTTCCAGAGCCGTCCCGACGTCCGCGCCTACGACTGCCGTACGCTTCTCAGCAACGGCGTGTACCGCGAAACGCCCGGCCGGCCCGATGCCCAGAACGACGGACTCGACGACAAGAGCCGCGGGCTGGTCTACCACCTGCACGGCGTACTCGGCCTCAGCCACATCTGGCTCGTCCCGGCCCCGGGCAGCGCCGCCCCCAATCGCCTGTTGGCCTTCCTGCAACCCAAGTGGGAATGGAGGTACGTAGAGCACGGGCACCACGGAGAGAACGGCATCCTCGACTGGCTGGTCCGCCACTTCGGCTGGAGCTACGTCGACCTGGACCGGCACATCACGCGCCGCACCTCGGCCACGGACCCCCTCCAGGGCCTGCCGACGGAGCCCGCCTGACTGCGCCCTGAGGCTGCCGCGCACCGCCTGACCTTCGTGAGGTAGGCCGCCGCAGCCCTGTCCACTCGCCGTGCCGGGCAACCGGCGACGCACCTGACATTCAGGGAGGGTACGAGCCGCGCAGGGAAAATACGGTGGCTGTCTGCCATTTCCCTGGTTCCTACCTTGTCTGTTTGTCATGTTCGTCCACGAAGTTGTCACAGTCGTGCCGATGAGCCGTAGTAGCGGCGAAACGAACAACATCACCCAAAATACGGCTGCAGTAGGCTACCCTACAGCCTCTCCTAGACCCAGCGTTTACAATGCTCATGTTTCATCGAGAGCACATGCGTGCCCTCCGAAGCACCTTGGCAAGCAGGGCAGTTACTGGTAATCGAACTGGACCGCCATATCAGGCGTCAAACCCGCTATGGCGGTCCAGTTCGACACTTACCCCGAGAGGATACCCGTGCCCCACCGCCCTTTCATACATACAGCTGACGATTTCGAGCTCACCGTCGACGAACACGGCACACCGCACTTTGTCGACATGCGTTACCTGTCGCCGTTTGGCTGCCGACACGGCGGCAACAAAGCGGCTTTCTGCCTAGTACTCGGCACGCAGTCCCTAGTGCTCGTCATCACCATTGCCCTCGGCAGCATCGCTAATCACCTAGCGCTCAGTAGTTCCATGCTAGCCGGCTGCTTACTGCTGCCGCTTGGCATCGGCCTGGTGACCATTTTCCTGGTCGTCATGCTGTACTATCGCTGGCGCGTGGCCGCAATAATCCTGGCCGGCGGTAGCGTAGCGGTTGCCATTATCATCGGAGGCGCCATGACAATCGGCGGCGCGATGCTGCCGTAGCCCGCGCTGGGAATGTGACAATCGTGGCAGCCAACGCCTTTTGTAACCTCTGCCCGCTTGCCATATTTCCTAGCCCACATATTGACCCGGCACCGCCGCCCTTCACTGCCGCGCAGTGCTACACTAGAAAGATATGAAATCAGTAGCCCGTCTTTTCGCCCAATTCCAACCCAAAACCTACGATGTCACCTTTGACCTCGACGAAACCGCCATGCGCTTCCGGGGCACGGTGGTCGTACGGGGCCGTAAAGTCGGCCGCCCGGCCCAGCGTATCACCCTGCACCAACACGGTTTGACCGTCACCAGCGCACACCTCACCAAGCACGACAAACAAGGCGACCAACCCATAAGCGTCAGTCGTATCAACCACCACGCCTCCCTCAACGAAGTGCGCCTGCACACCGAGTCCATGGTCTACCCCGGTGACTACACCGTAACGGTGGAATTTGAGGCACCCATCACCACGGGCATGACCGGCATCTACCCCTGCTTCTTCAAAGATGGCGACACCGACAAGCAGCTGCTCGCCACCCAGTTCGAGAGTCATCACGCCCGGGAAGCGTTCCCCTGCATTGACGAACCGGAAGCCAAGGCCGTCTTCAATCTGACGCTGGTTACCCGCCCCGGGGTTACTGCCCTTGGCAATACGCCCGTGGCCAGCCAAACCGAACAAGACGGCAAACTGACCACTACTTTTGAGCCGACGCCCAAAATGAGCAGTTACTTACTGGCCTTCGTGACGGGTGACCTTATTAGCAAAACTGCCGAGACTACCCGGGGAACCGAGGTACGCGTTTTTGCCACCACCGCCCAGCCCGCCGAGTCACTCGACTTCGCGCTAGACGTCGCCCAGCGCTCCATCGGGTTCTTCGAGGACTATTTCGGCATCGACTACCCGCTGGCCAAGGCCGACCACGTCGCACTGCCCGACTTTTCATCCGGCGCCATGGAAAACTGGGGCCTCATTACCTACCGCGAGCGCGTGCTGCTCGCCTACCCCAATGAGACCGCCCAGAGCACCCTGGAGCAGATCGCTCTGGTCATTGCCCACGAAACCAGCCACCAGTGGTTTGGCAACCTAGTCACCATGCGCTGGTGGGACGACCTCTGGTTGAACGAGTCATTCGCTAATATGATGGAGTATCAAGCCGTTGATAGTATGTTCCCGGAGTGGCACGTCTGGGACACCTTTATCGCCTCTGAAGGCTTAAGCGCCTTCCGCCGCGACGCCGTCGCCGGGGTTCAAGCGGTCAAGACCGAAGTACACCACCCCGACGAAATCAGCTCCCTGTTCGATCCTTCGATTGTCTATGCCAAGGGCGGCCGCCTGCTGTTCATGCTCAAGAGCTACATCGGCGAAACAGCTTTCCGCGAAGGCCTCAAAGCCTACTTTAACCTGCACGCTTACGGCAGCACCGAAGGCTCTGACCTCTGGCAGGCACTTTCTGAAGCCAGTGGCAAAGACATCGCCGCCTTCATGAACCCCTGGTTGACCCGCAGTGGCTTCCCCCTGGTCACCGTCGGCCAGCAGGACGCAAGCGTCACGCTCACTCAGGAGCAGTTCCTGGATGACCCCAAGAAGGCCGATCCGGCCCGCTTCTGGCCGGTGCCGCTCTTTGCGAACGCCACCAACCAGCCAGACGCCTTCACGGAACCCACCCGCCAGCTAACTTTGAGCAACGACGACCCTCTGCTTATCAACACTGGCGCTCGGGGCCACTACCTGGTGCGCTACGCTACCGAGACCCAGAAGCAAGCCGTAGTCGAACTGGTCCGCCAGCAAAAACTGGTGGCAGCCGACCGTTTGATGCTGCTCAATAACGGCAGCATGCTCTCCAAAGCCGGCTACCAACCATACGCCGATGTCTTACAGCTCCTCGGCGCCTACGGCCAAGAAGCCAGCGAGCCGGTCTGGGATATCATGGCTCTGGTGACCGGTGAAGCGCGCCGCTTCATTGACCTCGATGAGTCATTGGAAGCGCGCATCAAGCCGTTCGTTGATCAATTGGTTGCCGCCCAAGTCACCCGGCTCGGTTGGGACGTTGCCGACAACGACTCGGCCGCCGATCAAAAGCTGCGGGCCCTAGTGCTGGGCTTAAGCGCCTACGCCGACAACCCGGCCACGGTCGGGAAAGCCAGCGAGCTGTTCGCTGCCTACCGTGGTGGCGACACCAATCTGCCCGCCGAGCTGCGTGCTCTGGTGTTCGTGGTACCCGTCAAGCGGGGCGATGAAGCGGCGTTTGATTTCTTACTTTCCCTGCATGACAGTACCCAGAACAGCGAACTGAAGAGCGATGCCTGCGACGCCCTGACCGCCACCCGCGACCCCCAGCGCGCCACCCAGCTGCTCGCCCGCCTGAAGGACCCGAAGCTGGTCAAACCGCAGGATGTCGACCGCTGGCTGGTCTACCTACTGCGCAACCGTTACACCCGAGCTACGGCGTGGGACTGGCTGGTTACCAACTGGTCGTGGCTGGAAGAGACTTTTAAGAACGATAAGAGCTACGATTACTTGCCCCGCTACGCCGCCAGCTGCGTCAGCACCCGGGAGTACCAGCAAAAATACCGCCAGTTGTTTGAGGACAAACAAGATCAGCTGTTGCTGAAACGCAACATCCAGCTCGGCTTCGAAGAGATTGCCACCCGTGTCGCCTGGTTAGAGCGCGACTTGCCGAGCGTACAACAGTTCTTCAGCTAGAGCTGCGGCACAAACTGACTTACCGTAAAGTTAGGGCCAGTTAGCTCAATCACCGCCAAGGCATACTCGCCGCGGTGGCGATTTTCCTGCACCCACAGCTCAGCGGCAAACTGCATTTGAGCGAGCTTCCGGGTGGTGATATAGTCCAGGCCGCTGCCTTGGTGACTCTGCTGCCGGTACTTTACTTCGACAAATACCAGCGGCTGATGTTTGGCGGTAGCAATGATATCGATCTCCGCCCGCGGCCGCCGCCAGTTGATAGCTACTATCTTATAGCCGTGTTTACGCAAATAGTCCGCTGCCACTGCTTCCGCCTGATGGCCGCGGGCGACATTGGTCATGCCAACAGCGCCTTTATAGGCTTGTAGCTGCGGCGATGGATGTCACTGACGCCGAATTCTTTAAGGGCGGCAATATGCGCCGCCGTACCGTAGCCGACATGCCGGGCGAAGCCGTAGCCGGCGTAACGTTCGGGCAGACCAGCCATGTAGTGGTCGCGGGCGACTTTAGCCACGATACTGGCGGCGCTGACACTCGGCTCCGTCATATCGGCCTTGATGAGCGCCCGGGTATGCGGGCTTTCCGGTAGATAGTTGATGTTGCCGTCGATGATCACCTCGTCGTAGGCGGCCGTAATCTGCGCCAACGCTCGCTCCATAGCCAGCTTGACAGCGGTGCTAATACCCACCATGTCAATCTCCTCTGGCCAGACCCAGCCGGTACCTACCGCTAGAGCTTCTTGTTCAATTTGTGCCGCCAACGTCTCGCGCCGCAGTTTACTTAACAGTTTGGAGTCTTTAAGTCCGTCAATCGGTTGGCCGAGCAAGACGGCGCCGGCCACCAACGGTCCGGCCCAACAACCGCGTCCGACCTCATCAATCCCAACAGTTCTCATATCCTTAGCATATCAGATCGAGCCATTGTACATCGTCATTTTTGTGGTATTATACGGTTCAGCAATTTGTGAGCTCGTTCCATTTTGCCACCCGTAGGGTGCTGTCTTCGACCGAAAGGTTCCACTCATGCGCAGCGAGCTGCTTGTCGCCCTCATGGCGGCCACCGCCCTGGTGCCCCTGGTCTTGGCCCTGGCCATCCACAACGCCACGGGCGTGACCAAATCCCTGCTCTGGATCCCCTGGCTCTTGGTGGTCATCGCTGGCGTCGCCATCTGGTACTACGCCCTGACCGACACCACGTTGCTGTCTGGTGACTGGAGGATGGTGCTGCCCATCGTGGCCACCGTCCTGAACATCAGCGCCGTCAGCGCGGAGCTGGAGAGGATCCTGTAGGCAATACCTAGCAAGCACACCTGGCCGGGGGACGAACATCGATGGTTCGATAAAACTGCGCCGCGCACACAGCGACCCAGCCCCCAACCGCCCTGCCGACAGCACCCTACCTACTACTCTCGTTTACCAGCACCGACGAACCGTCGGTGTTTTTGTTTGGACCAGCCGAGCAATTGACAAGTAAAAACCTCCGATGTGCGTCGGAGGTTTTAAGAGATGGAATAGCGTAGAAAACTACTTGCTGGCTTCGTGGCGGGCAGCCACTTCAGCAGCCTTGGCTTCCAGGGCGGCTTCCTCAGCAGCCTTCTCGGCGGCCTTGGCATCAGCTTCGGCGGCAACTGCTGCCTTAGCGTCAGCTTCGGCCTTTTCAGCAGCGACGTCTTCGACGTTGTTGACAGCGTGGCGGTCAAAGTCCAGACCGGTCAGGCGAGCGCTCTTACCGGTAAGCTTACGCATGTAGCTCAGGTAGTTACGGCGAACCTTACTCCGCTTCGTAACCTCTACTTTAAGCACCAGGGGAGAGTGGAGCAGGAAGCTCTTTTCAACGCCGACACCGCTGGCGATGCGGCGCACGGTAATGCGAGAAGTGTGGCTCCCCTTACGGTCGGTGCGAATGACCAGACCTTGGAAGATCTGCACGCGTTCCTTGCTGCCTTCTTTAATCTTCTGGTGGACCTTCACAGTGTCACCAGAGCGCACGTCTACTACGGCGCCTTTCTTGAATGATTGGTTGAGTTCCTTGATGTATTCCATAGTCAAGACACAATTGTACGCTATTTCACCCCTGAGCGCAACTGTTTCGTTTCAGGCAAAGTGGTATACTGATAGCTAACGAACCTATGGCATTCCTCGCTACGCCCACCATTCACTGGCGTAGTGGTACGAACTTGCTGACACGGCCAGGGCATCTCAAGCTCGCGAAAGACCACCACCCCCGTATCACTCGGAGCGCTCACCTCGGCGAAGAACTCGTCGTGGCTCGAGGCCTAAACCCTCAGGATGTTGCCGTTTCTCTCTCCGTGGTACCCGCCCAGAACGAGCTGCGCAAGCAGTACTTTGACCCGGAGAAGCTGCAATTTCACTATCTGGTGCATAGCCTCGGCGAGGCCAGCTTAGGCGGCACGCTGGTCAGAAGTGATGTCGCCGACCAGGACCCCGAGCGCTGGATGAGTGAGCACCTATGGTACAGCTGGCAGGAATTAGCGGCCGGCGGCCACAGCCCAGCCGAGCTCGGCCTCCATGGCCTGGCCCACTATCTCCAAATTGAGCAGCCACTGACCACTGGCTAGGCCGGAGCCTCAGCCGCAGCAGCCGTCTCTGCTCGAAGTTCCCGACGGCGTTTGCTGAGGATAGCGTCTCGTTCAGCTTCGGTAAGGCCGCCCCAAGTGCCGTACGGCTCCGGGAGCCCCAGCGCCCACTCGGCGCAGACGGCCTGGACGACGCAACGGCCGCAGACCTCCTTGGCAGCGGCAACGCGGGCCGCCCGGGCCGCACCCCGCTCGCCTTCCGGATGGAAAAATAAACTCGGATCAGCCTCGCGACAAGCCGCACGGTCTTGCCAGGCAAACGCTTCGGCTGTAGACGAATCGGGCACTTCAGACATAGCAGGCTCCTTGTGGCCACATAGTACGCCGTCAGTCAGACGAAGTACAAGCGTTAAAAGTGGGCCTGCCTAGCCGACTACGCGGTAGACTTCCTCGAGCGTGGTACTGCCGGCCACGACCTGCAGGATGCCGTCTTGCAGCATGGTACGCATGCCGCTTTTACTGGCCGCAGCCTCGATGTCCTGGGCCGACAGCACGTGATCGTGCTGCTCGAGCAAACGACGGATTTCGCCGCTCATCCGGAACTGTTCACGGATGGCAAGCTGCCCTTGATAGCCGTACGGGTTATCGGCCGAACTGCCGGGACTGTATAGCTTGAGGCCCGTCAGATCGGGTTTGGGGATTTCTGCCGGTAGGCCGGCCACGACTTCTTGGATGCGCTTCAGCTCCGACGGCGTCGGGTCGCGCGGCAGCTTAGTGGCGTCATCGAGCTTACGGATCAGACGCTGGGCCATCACCAACCGGATCGCCGATACGAACAGGGGGTTCTGGCCGATGACATCCATCAGGCGCGTCAGGGCCTCGGCGGCCGAACCGGCGTGGTAGGTGCTGAGCACCAGGTGACCAGTCAGCGAAGCCTGCAAGGCCGTCTTGGCGGTGTCGTTATCACGAATCTCCCCCACCATGACAATGTCCGGGTCAAGGCGCAAGGTAGCCCGCAGCTTGTTGGCGAAACTGGCGTCCTCGCCGGCTTCCCGGCTGTTAACCGAGATTTGGGTAATGCCGGCAAACTGATATTCCACCGGATCTTCAATCGTAATAATTTTGCGCTCGTCGGAGTTCAGGGAGTTCAGGATGGAGTACAGCGTCGTCGTCTTGCCAGAGCCAGTCGGGCCGACCACCATAACGAGCCCGCTCGGCTTGGCGACAATGTCATCCACCACCGCCCGTTGCTCCTCGCTCAGGCCTAAGCGGTCCAAGTTGTACTTGCTGGCATCCATGTTAAAGAGGCGCATCACCGCGTCCATGCCATTTACGGTCGGCACCGTTTCAAGGCGCACGTTGACGTCCACTACGTTGCCGTCGGCCATATGCACCTGCTGCGAAATATGGCCTTGCTGGGCCTGGTCGCTCGAAGTCGAAACATTGCCGGCGCTGGCGATAGCGCTCACCAAGATCCGGTACTTATCGAATTCCAGGCGGGCGATCGGGTGCAGGACGCCGTCGATGCGGAAGCGGATGCGGACATCATCGGCTTGGCATTCGATGTGAATGTCGCTGGCGTTCAAACGGTGCGCCTGCGCCACGAGATAAGCCAGCATGTCGTCGGCACGGACCTGCTGCAACGTAGCGGAAACTTGGGCCACCAGCGCGTCGCTCCCGGCGGTGTTGACGGCGATATCCTGGTAAATCACCTGCTTCGGCGGGTCGTACAGCAGCATGTAGTCCCGGTAGCCGGCGTCGGAAATCAACCGAAAGGCCACCCGCTGATCAGTAAAGCGCGCTCGGAGATCGTTCATAGTCTGCTGCGAGGTGGTCGTAGTGATACCAAACAGAATGTTGCTACGATCGGCCTGGACCGGCACAATGCGCAGCCGGTGCATTTCTTCGGTCGTCAGCAGATCCTTGAACAGCGGCGTATCCGCGAGCGACGACGTATTAAGATAGGGGACATTCAGTATTTGAGCCCGGCGTTCGGTGGCCAGCTCTTCATCAAAGCGTGCGTCTTGTGACATATGGTAAGCAGTATAGCGGTTATTAAGCATGAGCAGCAAGGACCATGCCGGCCGTGCTAGACTATGCCGATGCGCGACCTGATAGTTATTGCCCACGATATCCGAAGCACCCACAATGTGGGGTCGCTACTGCGCACCGCCGAAGGCTTGGGCGTCAGCCGGGTCTACTTCAGCGGCTACACGCCCTACCCGAAACTGCCAGCAAATGACCCCCGGCTGCCACACCTTGCCGCCAAGCTCGACCGCCAAATCACTAAAACCGCCCTCGGCGCCGAAACGCTGATGCCTTGGACGCGCGTCGACGACGTACTAGCACTCATTGAGCAGCTGAAAGTCGAAGGCTATCAAATCGCCGCCCTGGAGCAAGCGAAGGATAGCGTGCAACTGCCTGACTTCCGGCCAGCCGCCCGCCAGGCCCTGCTACTTGGCCGGGAAGTCGAAGGCATTGACCCCGAGCTGCTGGCCGCCTGCCATACCTGCCTGGAAATACCCATGTTCGGCCAGAAGGAATCGTTTAACGTCGTCCAAGCCGCCGCTATAGCTCTGTACCAGCTGCGCTTCTTCTAGGCAGTGTATGGTATATTTAAGATAAGCGTTTAGCGAGATCTCGTACCTATGACACTCACCAAACCAAAACAAGTTCGTCGCCCGGCTAACCACCACAAGCGCAGCGGGCAGCACCACCGCCAATCGCGCCACTACGTGAAATCGTACTGGCCTTATTTGCCGGTGTTTGCCGTCTTGGGCCTCGGCATGTTCTTGAACAGTCTGATTGCCCGGCAGCACCACAGCGTGCTTGGTTACGCTACGAACGTCAGTGCTCAGGCGCTGCTGGCCGAGACCAACGGCGAGCGTACCAGCCACCATCAGCCGGCCCTGCAATTAAACCAGCAGCTCAGCGCCGCCGCCCAAGCCAAAGCCAACGATATGGCCCGGCGTAATTACTGGAGCCACGTCACGCCCGACGGCAAACAGCCCTGGAGTTTTATTGCCGCCAACGGCTACCAGTACGAAGCCGCCGGCGAAAACCTGGCTTACGGCTTCGGCACCAGCGATCAGATCATCACCGCCTGGATGCACAGCAGCGAGCACCGGGCGAACATACTTAATGCCGATTACCAGGATGTCGGCTTCGCCACTGCCAACGTCGCCAACTACCAGGGGACCGGGCCCGAAACCATCACGGTCGCTATGTATGGCGAACCGATCGGCATGATCAACGCCGCCACTAACTCCACCGACAGCACGCCGGTCGTTCTCGGCACGCATACCGAGGCCGTCAGCCGTTTGTCGCTATTCTCGACCGCCTTCTGGCTGCAGCTCACCGCGGCCGCCATCTGCGGTGCCGCGTTAATGCTGTTCTTTGTCCGCCACAGTTTCGCCTGGCACCGTGTACTGGTACGCGGCGAGCAGTTCGCTTTAGCCCATCCCTTCCTTGATGTCTTCTTAATGTCGGCCGCGGTCCTAAGCTTCCTGCTATCGCACGCCGCCGGTATCATCTTGTAGGCGGGTAGCCTGAATCATCTCACGCCGCTCCGCAGCCTCCGTAACCGCTACTTTGGCCTGCGTCACGGTGAGAGTGCTGCCAACGTCGCCAAACTGATCGTCAGTCAGCCGGAGCACGGCTGCCACGGCTACGACCTGACCGAGCAAGGACAGCGGCAAGTTCTTAGCACCCTGCAGCAGCCCCAGCCTTTCCGCGCCGGCCAGCTTATGATTTATAGTTCGGACTTTGCGCGTACCAAACAGACCGCCGACTTGACCGCCGAGACGCTCGGCGTTCCCGGCGTCGAGTACACCCCGCTGCTACGGGAGCGTGATTTCGGGGAGTTGGAACTGCACAGCGACAGTGCCTACCGCGGTATCTGGCAGCTTGACGCCATCGATGCCGACCACCGGAGCCGCCGCGTCGAATCGGTCAACCAAGTACTCGAGCGCCTCACCCGGCTGGTGCGCAGCCTCGAACAGCTCCACCAAGATTGCGACATCCTGCTCGTGTCTCACGGCGACCCGTTGCAGATCCTGCAGACCGCCTTCATGCGCGCCGACGCTCGCAAGCACCGCGTCATCGTGCCGCCACTGCGCAACGCCGAGATTCGACCGCTTGATCTGTACGCCTAACCCCTGCTTCGGGTGCCTGTGCGGAACGGTGCATTTGACCCACGGCGTTCCGAGTCTTATACTGCGACGGTCTCGAACCGAGACATATCCGTACACCGGAACCAACACCCGAGGAATCTAGGGGAAAGCAGTCATGGTCAAACAGCCCAAGAACGACCAGGGTCATCCCAGCGGTCCGCTGGCGGTCCTGCAGCCGCTGTACATCGACTACCGTCCGTACTGCGCCACCATCGAGCTCGGCGCCGAGCGTCCGTCGAGCGACGAGCTGTACGGTGTCGAGAACCCGATCCGCGACATCCTGACCAGCCTGAGTGACAGCGGCTTCGAGCCGAAGGTCACGCCGCAGGGGTACGCCATCAAACTGGCGATGAGCGGTGCCGGCATCGACAGCGGCTTCGACGCCCGTGCCAAGCGTAAGCTGACCGACCTGGTGCAGCCGAAGTTCCGAGCTCGCGGCAACGCCGTCGCCGACGTCAAGCGTGTCCAGGGTCACCACAGGGGTACCGTCGTCACCATGACGGTCACCGAGGGCCGTCCCAGGCCGTACACGCTCGACCAGGTACAGGCCCTCCCGGGCGTCCTGCGCGCCGGCCGCGACGACCAGGGCAACCTGATGTTCTCGCCGCGCCAGCCCGACGAGGTGCGCACCGTCACCGCGACCGTCGCCGAGGCGCTCGGTCTGTACTGCCTGCCGGTCACCATCCAGGACCCCGACCCGCAGCTGGCGCTGCTGAAGGAGTACGACTTCAACGGGGAGGTCACCAGCTGATCCTGCTCACGCCTATCGGCGTTTGAGCGCCCCTATCCCAGCAAGCGACCAAGGAGGAAGCTACTCGGGTGTTTCCCTGCTCCGTGTACTCACTGACTGTCGCCGCACGCGACAATACACAGTACACGGACAGGGCAACACAACGCGGTTGCTTAAAAAAGTCCGCGCCTGACCCGGCCGCAGGTGTCTATTTTATAA
>Ga0070681_10003949_pt1 | contig 13972 bp, 10 predicted proteins | sample KBSC83BmetaG_FD_65650 | JGI IMG/M metagenome (GOLD analysis project Ga0070681, IMG submission 65650) | Corn rhizosphere microbial communities from Kellogg Biological Station, Michigan, USA - KBS C8-3B metaG | ecosystem: Host-associated > Plants > Roots > Rhizosphere | place: USA: Michigan... | reverse complement strand
TACTGCCGCAGTACTTGCAACGCACCGAATGGGTACTGGCTGGAGTTGGCAGGACGCAGATGATCGAGAAGGCGCGGGCCGCCTTTGCCAGCGGCCACTTCACCGCCCCCGAGGCGGGTTCGCTGTCTTTCATGCTGTCGAGGCAGGGTTATCTGAGTGACGACGCGGCCGGCCCGTGGTTGCCCCATGTGATGTTCTTCGTCCCGCACGGGCAGGCGGTGTCCTGGGGCGCGGGGCTGAAAGCCTCACCCGTCCTGGGCGCCGACGGCAGTTCGTTCGAACCGAGCGTGTTGCTTATCCCAGTGGGCAGCTGGTCGGATGGCTCCCCCGCGGCGGCGGCGTCGAACGAACACCGGCACAGCCCGTGATTGGTTCTGTAACCGCGATCGGGCTACGAATGCTTGAATAAGTGCACGTACGGCGCGCTCACCGGCAGCAGCTCGCGTCGGTCCTTCAGCTGCAATTCAAGGGTGCCGCGCAGTGCGCGATGAATCGTGTGGATGGCGCTCACGTTCACGATGATGCTTCGATGGATTTGCCAGAATACTTCGGGGTCGAGTCTTTGCTGCATTTCCTTGAGCGATGAGTTGAGCAGGAACGTCTCCGTGCGTGTCACGACGGTTGTGTATTTGTTGTCGGCGCGCAGGTATGAAATTTCGCTGATCGCCAGAGCGCGCCGCTTGTCACCGTGCGGCACGGTCAACCACTTGAGGTAGTGCACACCGCCGACCGCGGCCTTCATCGTTTCGAGAAGGCTGATGAGGCATCTCGAAGCAATGCTCGGACTATTCACGGACGACGCCGTCCTGATCGTCGGCAGCGCGGTCTATGTCGGCCGGGGCGAAGCGAATACCTCCACCGCGCGCACGCATTTCGACGTGCACGGGAAAAGCGCCAACGTCTACTTCGAGTGTCACTACTTCGATGTAGCAACGGGTGCAAAGATGTCCGACGTCTCATACGGACTGGCGGGGCAACCCGCGACGGGTCAGGCGCGAAAAGTGCGGGGCCAATGGTTACTGTCATTCGCGGAAGTGGGTTCTCCGGCTCTCTCCTCAGGGTACTAGCGGGACACGCAGGGCTCCGCGCACCCGTTTGCGGTACGCGGAGCCTCCCACGCGTCGCGTGTCAATGGCATACTCTATCCGCGGCGAGACATATCCTCGCGGAGGATTCGCGGCGCAAAGTGGATTAGTTTGGCTGCGCACTCTGAAAGAAGAGATCTCCGATGGAAGTGTTAGACGCGTCGAACTCATCGTCCGTGGCGGCGGTCATGGAGGTGCCCAGCCGCGCCACTGTGGTCGGCGGCGCGACGCTTCTCGGTGAGTATGTGCTGACTTGCGCGCATGTCTTGGATGCCGGGACCTACCCGCGCCCGGGCGGGCAGGCCGTGGAGGTGCACTTGCGACGAGCTGACGGGTCGCCCCTGACCGCGCGCGTGGTGAAGCGACTCTCCTACGGAAATGCAGACTCGCAGGACCTTGCGCTACTAAAGGTGACAGACGGCACGCACGAGGTGCCATTGCTGTGCGTACAGGTATCGGATCGCAAGGAGGATGACCTCGAGGTGCCCGGTTTTCCGACGGGTCCTGCCTCGCCGGTATCGCAAGGAGTGCAGATCGGGCCTCAGGTTCGAAATGGTCTCAGGATCCTCCTTCAGGAAGGGGGCAAACAGTTGTGGGAGAATGGGTCCGGCGGCGCCGGAGTGTTTGGGGTGGCTGGGGCCCGTCGCTATCTATGTGGGTTGATGCTGCCTCCCCTCGGCCGTCTGCCGGCCCGTATGATTCCCATTGCTCAGGTGCTGAATGAGTTCGCAGCCGATATGCGTCCGCTTGCACCGGAGTTGTATCCGCGAGTAATCGTCCGATTTCCCCATTCTCTGGATACTCTCGACGACATCCGCGCAGCGCGCAAACGCCGTGGAGCGGAGACCTTTACGCTCTGTCTTCAGTCTTTCTCGGATCAGGATGAGCTCAACGCGATTCTGTCCGACGCGCCAGCCTCGGCCAGCCGGCAGTCGCCAGCGGAGCTCATGTGCAGCAGTGACATGAGGCCGCTGTATTTGATGGCCGACGGCGGCGCCGGCAAGACCGGCTTCGTCTACGATTGTATTGAGCAGGGGATATCGCGGGGGATCATTCCGTTCTATCTCGACGTGAAGTCTGTCGCCGATGTCGATAGGCCTGAGCCGCTGAAGGGGGCCGCCAATGAGGACGGTGTGCGCGAGCTCTTTGACCGGCTTGGGGTGAGCTGCACCTATGATGACTTCCAGCAATTCGTCGGCCGCGAGGGGACGCACGGACTGTTAGTGGTGGATGGCCTGAACGAGACCGCCATCGATGTCTCGGCGGTGCTACGCGTCCTGGAATACATCATCCGCCAGAGACACGCGAAGTTGTTGGTAATCGGGGTGGACCGGGTTGCGGTCGGCCGGGTGGTACCGCCATTTTTCAAGCGCCAGGCGACCTTGCGGCATCTTGAGCGGACAACCGTGGATGAGATCGTTCGGCGGCAGATGGGGGAGGGTTCTGTACCCGCTGCGCTATGGCCACTCCTCGGGAACCCATTCTTTCTTGATCTTTACGTGCGCCTGAAAGAGCCGACCGCCATCACTCGGCCGGCCCTGTTTGCAGGTTACTTCCGGCACCTTCTGGCTCCCCCTGGGGCGGTGGCAAGCGACCCGGCGCCCGGTTCGTCCCTCGGACTGCCGGCGACAGCCGTGTCTTTAGCGCAACGTGCGTACAACGTGTATGCACGCGGGCGTCTGGTGTTCAGGCGCGATGAACTCGCCGATCTTGGGCAGGGGCTTGCCGAGAAACTCTTGGACTCGGGACTGATGGCGACACGAGCGGGCGGGCGGGGCCTGGTCTTCCGTCACCAACTGCTGCACGATTTCCTTGCAGGATGGCATCTTGCGCAACATCCCGAGAGCTGGGGCAGCGCCAGTTTCGACGCTCTGACACTTAACGCCAAGTCCGCGGATGCGGTGGTGCTCGCCACGGAGTGCCTGGAGGAGGGGGCCGACCGCTTCATCAGTGAAGTGTATGACTGGAATTGGCAGACGGCGGTCTCCTGTATCGACAGCTTGCTGCGGGGCCAGAAGCAGCGCACATCGCGAGTGTCCGATCTGCTTATCGATGCGCTGCTGGCGATCATCGCGATCAAGCGGTTCGACCGTTTCCGCCATACGCGCAGCCGTACCCGGGCAATGTCAGCCGTGTTCAGCCTCTCGCCTTCCGGCATCGCTTTCAACACGCACACGTCGGAGCAGGCGCTTCAAGAACAGATCGCCGCCGACTACGGAAAAGGGGCGGGCGACTTGCCGGCGGACTATCAGCGCTGGAAGGCGCTGTTCCTGTATGACGGTAAAGCAGATCCGTCCGACTGGAGCGTCCTCACCGACTCTCCGCTCATTGGATGGACAGCGGCGAATGTCTACAAGCGGCGGATGTGCTCGCAGGAAGCGGTTACTCAGCTCAAGGAGCAATACCAGACACTCTTCACGGACAAGCCCTTGGATTCAAAAGCGCGCACCCATCGCTGGCGCATCGTGCATGTCCTCGGACACGCGCACAAAGATGCGGTCGCGTTCCTCGTGACAGTGGCCGGCAAGACCGATGAAGGGAATTGGGTACGCTTCGGCGCGGTACGCAGCTTGGCGGAGCTCGCCAGCCGGGGGAGCCCCGAGGACGGCAGGGAGGTTCTCAACCGACTGGCCCAGCTGACCCCCAATTTGTGCGCCATTGGCGGAGGTCCGCAGGAGCTGCGTAAACTGGCGCGGTTGGCGGAGGATTGTCCACAAAGCGTGTGGTGGCCGGGCGCGTTTGCGCAGGTACTGCGGGCGGGCCTGCAAGAGGCCAAGCGGCAGTCGGATACCGCGGAAGCCGAGCGATGGGAGAGTCTGATTGATGAGACCGGGGCCGGGGGTGGATGAGGGCGTAAGCCGCCGGGAAGCCGACCGGCGCTTCATGGCGCTGGCACGCCACATCGGCGCCTCGAGCAAGGATCGATCGACGCAAGTCGGCTGTGTGATTGTGAGCGCTGACGGGAGTGTCCTCTCGACGGGCTATAACGGCTTTCCGCGAGGCGTCGACGAGACGGTTGAGACCCGCCACCAACGGCCGGAGAAGTATCTGTGGACGGAGCATGCCGAGCGCAATGCCATCTACAACGCCGCACGTGAGGGCATTCGCCTGAAGGGCGGAACACTCTATCTTTCTTGGTTCCCGTGCACGGACTGCGCACGCGCCCTGGTGCAGGTGGGGATTGAGACTCTCGTGGCGCTCCGGCCAGATCTCAATCATGCCACCTGGGGCGAGCATTTCCGCGTTGCAACAGCGTTGCTGGAGGAGGGCGGCGTGCGCGTGATTTGGCACGAGGAGTGACTTGCCTCGCGCGCAAGGCACGAGTAACGTTCTCCTCAGGCGGTATAACCTCACTAACAACATCCGCAGGGACACCAGGCATGGATACCGCGGCGACTGCCGAAGCGCAGGCAAACTCTCCGGGGACTAAGCCTAAGGAGGAGTCCTTTGGCTTTGAGGTCGCTCACCTGCACGAGCGCGAGGGCCTCGCTCTTAACTCGAGGCTCTCAGTGCCTGACGGGATGGGGCTTGCCCTCTCGGGAGGCGGCATTCGATCGGCCTCGTTTGCCTTGGGGGTCGTGCAGAGCTTGCTCAATGAGCAGGTTTGGCATCGCTTCGATTATCTCTCGACCGTATCGGGTGGTGGATATCTCGGGGCCGCGTTGTCGTGGTGGATGCATCAGGTAGCCACCGACCCCGACCTCGAAGTGCTTAACCCCAGCCAGCGATATGAGCTATTCCGCGATCAGCTCGGCTCGAAGGTGCTCGGCGCTCGACAGACGGCGAGGCGCTCGGGGCCAGCCCTCCCGGAGCGCTGGGTGAGGTCCAACTGGCTCGCCTACATCCGCCAGCACGGCAGTTATCTGCGGCCGCCGGGGGTGAGTGTGCTGTCGCTCGCGGCCTCAGCGCTCCGGGTCTGTCTGTACAGTGTGCTCGTGTATTTCGCCATGGCCACGGGAGTGTCACTCGCGCTGACACACCTGGGAGACCTCCTGGACCCCAAGGCATTTGGAGATCTCGGGATTCTCGGGCGCCTGCTTGGATTCGGAGAGAAGGAGGTCGATCTTTATCAGACGATCGGCGGGGCCGGCGCGATACTCACCACGGCTGTCATTCTGCTCACCATGCTGGCCTATGGGCCCGCGACCTTCTTGGCAAGCAGCCTGGAGGTACCCGGCAGCTTTCTCTATGAGGCGCGCACGAAGTTTCGCCGGTATTCCGGGCATCTGCTCGGGATCGCGCTGGGCGCTTTTCTGTTCTGGAGCGTTGATGCGCTCTACAAACTCATTGACCACCATAGCCATGCAGCGTGGGCGTGGGCCACCTCGTCGACTGGGTTGGGCGCCATCGGGACGATCTACCAGTTTGTGATCGGGCGCTCTCACCCGAAGACACCACCGTCGGCCACCGGAAACCTGCGTGTTGTCATCACCGCTGTGCTGGTCATCTATGGGGCGCTGCTGGGGGCTTATGCGGTCGCACACGAGCTACACGAGGTGTGGCACGGCGGTCAGACATCGCTGGACAGTGAAGCTCTTTGGACCATGACGGGCCTCCTCTGCGGAGGCTCGCTCCTCTTGGGCCTCCTCATCAATACGAACTACTCCGGGATCGGCCGTCTCTACCGTGACCGGCTGATGGAGGCATTTTTGCCCGACATCGATGCGGTGGCCTCGAATACCTGGGCGCTGGCGACGACGGCCGACGTGTTTCAAGTCGCGGAACTGAGAGGCTGCGTGGGTCGCAGCCGGCCGGAGCTTACCTCCACCTCAGGGCTTCCCCGGCCGCTGCATCTGATCAACTGCAACGTCGTGCTCCTGGACAGCGAGCTGGATCTCTACCGGACAAGGGGCGGGGATAGTTTCACGATCTCACCGCTCATGAGCGGGAGCAATGCCACCGGCTACATCTGGACGAAGACGCTTGGCGATCAGGCGATGTCACTCGCGACGGCGATGTCGATCTCAGGCGCCGCCGCAAACCCGAATGCGGCTCCGAACGGTCACGGGGTAACCAAGAACCGGCTGGTCGCCTTTCTGATGTCTCTCTTCTCGGCGCGCCTGGGATACTGGCTGCCAACGCCAGGGCGGCATCGCTTGACCAACGCCAACCGGCCGAATCTGTGGTTCCCAGGGTTGCGCCAAGGGCTTCTCGGTATCGGTCAGCATGAGAAAGCGACGTTCCTTGAGCTGACGGATGGGGGGCACTTCGATAACACGGGAGTGTACGAGCTGGTGCGACGGCGCACGCGGCTGATCATCCTGTCCGAGGCTGGCTATGACCCGGATAGCGCGATGGATGATCTGGCCAACCTCATCGAGAAGGTGCGGGTGGACTTCTCCGTCTTTATAGACTTCGAGGACGCGTCCGTAGGCCTCGAAGGTCTTCGTCCCGCTAGCTTGGATGTGAAGACCGTCGGGCGCGGGTACGCCGTTGGCCGCATACGCTACCCCAACGGAAATCCGGACGACATGCGCTTCGACGACGGCTATCTGGTGTATTTGCAATCGGTGCCTTTGGCGACCATGCCTGCCGATGCGGACTCATACCGTCGGCAGAGCGGCCTGTTTCCGAACGATCCGACCTCGGATCAATTCTTCGATGAGGAGGCGCTGGAGGGATATCGAGAGTTGGGCTATTCCATCGGTCGACAGTTCTTCGCCGACTTCCGCAAGGGGGGCAATGGCTCGGTGTACTTTCGGGAATTCATTCGATTGCAGGCGGAGCTGACAGATGGCACGGCGACAGCGGTGCCCGGTGGCAGCTTAGCAACCGCCGCTTTGGGGAAGGTCTAACACCTCGCAGTGGCTGTTCGGAGGCACAGGGTACGGCGGGCGCTGCGCCCCTATTTTCGCTCGCGGATGGGCAGGAACATCGCTGGCTCAGGCGGGTCGCAACCGGTCACCCGATTCGTGTTTTCAACCACTCCGGCCGAGAGGGCGAACCACAATCGCTAGGGCTGATCTCTCACCCGAGTGGCGTGGAATGAGACGCACTGCCATTGGGTATGTCGCTTGACATAGATCGTCGTGCGGCGATACCGGACAGTCGTTGCCAATCCCTTGATGAGCACCTTCTCCGTCGATAGCCCGGTGACGATCGCAGCATCGCCATAGACCCGAACCTTCATCTCGCTCAAGGTCTCATCGCTTACGAGGTAGTCAGGTGTGGGACTGCCGGGCGGTGGCGCCTTCGCCTCCTCGACTTCTTCTGCCTTGTCGCTGAGGACGGCGCGACCATCGATACCCACATAGTCGTCCGCGAGCATGCGCGCGACTGTCGCGGTATCGTGATGCAGATACGCGGCAGAATAGTCGCGCTCCATTTGCATCAACGTCTGATCCACTGAGCCCTGATGGGCGGTCTTCCCCGGGTCGGCCGGCGCAGGCGTCGACAACAGGCTGCAGGACAGGGTGACCGTGAGAAGCAGTTGTTTCATCTTCTTTCCCATTTCATCGACTCGCGAGATCTCCAGATCTTCGGCGGAAATACCCGGTCTCGTCAATCCGTCGACGCACAGGTCCGACCGAAGCATGCTTTGGGTCGGCGGTCCCAACACGGTTAATGGGCCGGGGGTCTTCGGCACCCAGGGCACCGCCGCGGCCTCGAACACTCCGGGGCAGTTGGCGCCTCAGCATTCACGTGGACGGATGCGAGCGGCAACCTGTGGCTGTTCGGGGGATACGGGTACGATTCCATGGGCGCGCTGGGTGGGTTGAACGATCTGTGGGAGTATCCCATTCAGTAAATCCCTGGCGCGCGGAGTACGATTGCAGAACTAATGCCGCCGGGGAACGACATGACAGCGCACGCCTGCGATCGAAGAAGTTTCCTTGCAAGCGGTATGGGTCTCGCAGCCGGCATGTCCCTGGGGCCGGCCCTCGCGGCATCGCACCGGGGCGATCTGACCGGCTTGACGCTGAGTGAGGCATCCGAATTGCTCAGCAGCCGAGCGGTCTCCGCGGTCGAGCTCACACAGGCGTGCCTGGATCGGATCGAGAAGTACAATCCCGTCCTGAATGCTTTTATTACGGTGATGGGCGAGCAATCGCTGAGAGTTGCACGCCAGCGTGACGCGGAGCGGCATCGGGGAAAGAGGCTCGGACCGCTGCACGGAATCCCAATTGCCGTGAAGGATAATCTCGATACCGCGGGCGTGCGAACAACGGCCGCGAGCGAGTTGTTCAAGGATCGCGTTCCTCAGGAAGATGCCGAAGTGGTGCGCCGATTGAAGGATGCAGGCGCGATACTCCTGGGCAAAACCAATCTTCAGGAATTTGCCTACGGCGGCAGTTCCGCGGTCAGTTGCTTCGGACCGGTGCGCAACCCTTGGGCGCTCGAGCGGGTTCCTGGTGGATCCTCAGGCGGCTCAGCCGCCGCCACTGCGGCCGGTCTTTGCTTTGGCTCGCTGGGTACCGACACCGCCGGCTCCGTGCGGATCCCCGCGTCCTACTGCGGCATCGTGGGATTGAAGGCGACCTATGGCCGAGTGAGCAATCGCGGAGCCATTCCGCTGTCGTGGACATTGGATCACATCGGCCCGTTATGCAGGACCGTGCGCGACACAGCGCTCATGCTGGAAGTGATCGCCGGTTTCGACACGCGCGAGCCAACCAGCGCAGCTGTCCCGGTTGACCGTTACAGTCGCGCGCTCACCTTGCGGAAGTCGAAACTGCGCCTGGGATTGCCGCGACACCCTTTTTTCGAAAATGTGGATCCGGAGATCGCAGCAGCGGTGACCGCTGCGATCGATGTCCTGCGGCCCTGGGCTCAGAGCGTCCAGGATGTGACGCTGCCGTCGCCACCCGACCTCCGCTCCATCATGGGCCCTGAAGCGCACGCGTACCATGAACGCTGGATCGCAGAATCGCCTCAGAAGTATCAGCCCGCGACTCGCGAACGAATCATCCAGTTTTCGGCACCGGTGTCCCAAGAGGACTACGTGAGGGCGCGACGCGCATGCGATCTGTTGCGCCGTGAGATCAGGAACGTATTTGCGGATGTTGACGTGTTGATCATGCCAACGATGGCGGGTCCGCCGTCGTTGATCGAACCCATCGAGGAGAACGCCGCGCGCGATCCGGAGCGCACGCGCAACTGCTGGCCATTCGACGCGAGCGGGCTCCCGGCGATCACAGTCCCGTGCGGCTTCTCGACATCCGGGCTGCCGATCGGTCTGCAGATCGTGGGCGCTCCGTTCGCCGAATCAATCGTTCTGGCGCTCGCGCACGCCTATGAGCAGGCGACGCAGTGGCATCGCAGGAAGCTCACCCTCGTTTCGGTAGAACCCCGGCCGGCCTGAGTACAGTGTCCCGAGCACAGCAACCGGAACTCGCCGATTTCCTCCCCGGGATCCGCTGAGACTGGTGTTCTTCGCGGGCATCAATCAGATGCCTTGATGAGCCTCCTTCCAGTCGGGCAACGAGAGCGATGATTGAGAGGCGAGGGAGAGCGCAGGGGCCGAGACCATGAGGGGGCTCGGCTTGCTCGAACCCCGATCCTGAGCTCGAGCCTGACGTCGAGGCCGCGACTATGGAACATAAATTGCTGCCGCTTCGTTCGCGCTACGCAACCGAGAAAGCCAACAGCTTCGGACCGTCGAGGGGAGCATCAAGGGGCTAGTGTGACATCAATTTCGGCGACAGGTCACTGCGAATGAGGGCCATGAGCGGTGTGATCCAACGTGCGCTCAACCTGGCGCTGCTGGGATTCTTCTTATCTGCCCCGTGCCCGCTGGCCCTCGCTCAGGAGCTCCACGCGCTCGTGGGTGGACAGTACACCCCGAGCCTGCGCGAAAAAACGTACTCATACTCGATTGAGTATCTCCAGAACTTCAACGACTACGCGTACGGGACGTTCACGTGGCTCAATGAGGGCCATGTCACGAACCATCATCGGGATGGCTACAGCCCCCAACTTTGGTTGCGAGTGCCCAGCGCCTCGCGCCACTTCACGCTGTCGGCGGGCGTCGGTCCTTATCGCTACTACGACACGACTGCTCTCGCGGCCGTCGGCGTCACGGATGCGCACGGTTGGGGGGTGCTCGGTAGCGTCGCGGCGCAATGGTATTTACACAACCCCTGGGTGATGGAGCTGCGGTACAACTACGCGCACACGACCAACAGCATAACGACGCACACGGCACTCATCGGCTTCGGCTATCAGTTCGAGTACTCGAGCGCAGCCGGACCGGTGTGGAACACACAGCGCTATGGATTCTATCCGCCGGATCAACGCTTCGAGCTGACGGTGATGGCAGGGGGCACTGTGGTCAACAATTTTAATTCGCCGCGCGGGGTCGCTTGGGGAACTGAGCTGCGCTACCGCCTCACGCCTTACATCGACGCAATCGGAACGTACCTCGACGAGGGCGATGCGCGTGTGGTCAAGCGCAGAGGCGCCGCAGGTCAGCTCGGACTCAAGCGCGAGTTCTTCAACCACCACGCAGATGTCGGCGTGGCCGGCGGCTTCTACTTGGCGCGCGATAGGGACTACAGCAGTCCCGAGACGCAGGTGCTGGGGCTCATAACAACGCGGACTCAAGCGCTCGGGCTTCTCACCATGACCGCCACCTATCGCAGTGAGACCGGCTTCCGCGTGCGCGCCTACTGGTATCGCACTCTCACCACCAATGGTCGCGATACGGACGTAGTCATGCTTGGGCTTGGTTGGGCCCTTTGAACCGTGCAGTCCTGATACACACGGCAACGGTACGGCCACGCGTCTCGCGACGATCGTCAGTGGCTGGCGCTCACCTGCTTCTGCAGCATGTCCCGCATATTCCCCGGAAGGCCCGGAAGCGTCAGCAGCTGCTCGGCGAGCTTGCGAGCTTCCATGTTGTCGTGGGCCTGCCGGGCCTTGCTGTACTTGCCCATGAGCTCGGCCACGTCCAGCCGCTTCGAATATTCGTCTAGATATGAAACTGCATCAGAGTCATCTCCGACATGCTCACGGAATCGACTGATCAGAGCGCGCGCCGCCGCGTAGTCATTCCGGTTGGCGGCGTCCTGAATATCCGTGCGCATCGACTCGAGCAGCCAGTTGGTGCGCAGCCGCGTTGCGTAAGTGCGCTCGGATGGATCAAGGGTGCTCTCCGGCTTCAGCACGGCATCCATCGTGCTCATCGCTTGCTCATGGTGTCCGAGGCGGTAATCCACCACTGCCGTGCCGACGCGTACCCAGTCGGCGCCCGGGTACAACTTCGTCCCGATTTCCAGGAACTGGGCATCGTCCTCACGCGGCTTGTCAATCGCGAACAGCGCGACCGCCAGCCGTTCGTAGTACTTCCTCTGGCGCGGATTCAGGTTGATGGCGTTTTCGTACTGGTTCGCGCGCGCGCGGGCAGCGTTGGGGCTTTGAGCGTTCGCGCCACTCTCGTACGAGTCCCCTAGCAACATGTAGAGCTCGCTGTCCTTTGAGCCGGAGTCGATGGCGGCCTCCGCCTGCCGCGTGGCTTCCGCGAACTCGTGGTTCTCCATCGCAAGATAGGCCAGGATCCGGTGGCCTTCCGGCGAGCTGGCATCACGAGTAATGGCCTTGTCCGCATGCTGGCGGGCGAGGTCGTAGCGTTCCGCTCCGAGAGCGAGGAAGCCGAGCGCACCTTCGACCAGGTCCGCCGGTGCCGGTTGCGCCGGGGGTGGGTCCGGAGGAAGGTGCAGGGGCTCGATCATGTAGCCGTAGCTGCGTTGATCGATGTAGAGGTGGAAATCATTTTCGATGTCTTTGAGTTTTGAACCGAACACGGTGGTGACCGTGGTCTCGCCGGATTCGGTCTTGTAGAGCTGAAGAAACTGCGATAGCAGCGGCCGACGCGTGGCTTTCTCCGAGAACAACAGGAAGTGCACAAGAGCCCAGCTTTGCGCGTAGAACACGCCGGTACGGTCGTCGCGGTCGAAAATCGCGCTCGGCTCGATCAGAAATTGCGCCAGAGGCTCCATTCGAGTGTTCTGCAGCACGGCCAGATGCGACTCGATCGGCTTGGCCCAGTTGACTTTGTCGCCCCGACGCTCGAAGGTGGAGAACATCTCCGCGATGCCTTCCGTGAACCACGCGGGTTGTCTAGCCTGATCTCCGCTCATCAACCAGTGTGTGGCTTCATGCTGGAGCGTGCGGCGCAGCTCGGCGCTATCGGTCTCCTTCGCCATGCCGATCATGCTCCATGTCGGTCGCCTCACGAATTGGCCGGCGACACTGGCCGTTCTGCCGTTTGGGCGCAGGAGCTTATAGGGGGTGTAGTCCTTGTCACGGTCGAAAATCACGACCGTGAGTGGCGGAAGGGCGGCCAGGTTGATTTTCAGGAAGTCGGAGGTGGACTGGATGTACTGATCGAAGCTCCGCATCCACGCGAGGGTGTCGCGGTCACTGAGCTCGGAGATGACTCGATAGTGTGGCGCAACCACCAGTCGCCAGGTACGCTCGGCGGCAAGCGAGTGACCTGCCAGGATGGCGAACAGGCATAGCAACCATCTGTGGGTTGTCATGGGATCGAAGTCCCCTGTCTTATTGGATGCCTTCTTGCTTCTAGGATACCGTGGCGCTGGCAATTCCTACTAGTGAATGTTGGGCACTGGCTGGGGGTATCGCGTCATCGGACTTCCAACACGTTGGGGTACCGTTGTATGCGATGCAGGTTGTAGGCATCGGACGCCGGAATCGAATCGCGCAAAGAGCGATCAAGAGCTTACTTGGTGCGAGATCGAATCAAGATCGGTAAAGCGCTGTAAGATACTGATTGTATGTGGCCCCGGGCGGATCGATCTGGCGACGAACCCCAAGACGAGGAACGTCATCCAGCGGCTCCTCGACCTTTCCGTTCTTCTCGATCAGATAGCTCTGGATCGAGCAGCTGTGACCGCCTTCAACATAAAAGTCGACGATCAACTCACGCACATCTGCGCCTTCCCGTTGAGAAATTCACGTCATGATCCGCTCGATGTCCCGCGGCGGCAGCGCCAGCATCATCGTGTAGGTTCCCACGCGCTCGACACAGTATCCACCAGATGGACTTGCGCGGCTACATCAGGCGGTACTACCCTTCCCGCGCCATGAAGCTTTCTCTTGTGTTGGCGTTCACCATTGTTTCTGCAACCGTCACGGCGCAGCAGGCAGCTCCGTCCAGCGAGGGTTCGCTGAGCTGGGATCCAGCGGCGGCGGCCGCGTACCTGGATACCCGGATGGAATTATGGTTCACCTACGGTACTAAGCTGAAGACCGGAGACACGCAGACGACGTGCGTGGCGTGCCACGCGGGGCTGGCTTACGCGCTCTCGCGCCCGGTACTGCGACGCCTCATGCATGTCGACTTCCCCTCAACACAAGAAGTCAGGCTGATCGACGAGACAAAGCGCCGCGCGGAGACATACAGCACGCACCAGGTACTCTATGACTTCGACGAGCGCCGGCAGATTGAGTCGCGCGGGACCGAGGCCGTACTCAATGCTGTTATCCTGACAAGCGCCGACGCCGCCCGGAATCTGCGCGAGCCGAGCGAACCAACAAAGAAGGCGCTTGCACGGCTGTGGGAAACGCAACGAGCCGATGGTCGATGGGACTGGCTCGAGTTCGGGCTCGAGCCGTGGGAAACCGTGGACTCCGGCTACCACGGCGCGGCCTATGCGGCGTTTGCTGCCGGCACCGCGAAGGGCCAGCACGACGCGGCCGCAACTGCCGGCATCGAACGTCTGCGGTCGTATCTTTCTACCAACTATCAGGGGCAGCACCTTTACAACCGCACGTGGGCGCTGCTTGCGTCCACGCGGCTGAACGTCGTGGTCGCCGACGCTCAGCGGAAGGCGTTGATCGACGAATTGCTCGGAATGCAGCGTGACGATGGCGGATGGTCGCTCGAGGCGATGGGCCCGTGGCGGTGGAGCAAGACCGCCCCGCCG
>Ga0070681_10003946_pt1 | contig 13974 bp, 12 predicted proteins | sample KBSC83BmetaG_FD_65650 | JGI IMG/M metagenome (GOLD analysis project Ga0070681, IMG submission 65650) | Corn rhizosphere microbial communities from Kellogg Biological Station, Michigan, USA - KBS C8-3B metaG | ecosystem: Host-associated > Plants > Roots > Rhizosphere | place: USA: Michigan... | reverse complement strand
TACCGCAACGCCGTCGGCATGCTCTATGACAGCGGCGAGTACGAGGCGGCGATGGATCTCGCCATGCGCATCGCCGATTGGGACGGCTTTCCCGAGCGGCGCCGCCGGACCGAGGCGCGCGGCAGGCTGCTCGGCCTCGGCCTCGCCAACTATGTCGAGAGCTCGATCGGCGCGCCCAAGGAGCGCACCGAGATCACCGTGCAGCCCGCCGGCCGCATCCGCGTCGTCATCGGCACCCAGCCGAGCGGCCAGGGCCATCAGACCAGCTTCGCGCAGGTCGTCTCCGACATGCTCTCGGTGCCGGTCGAGAGCATCGATGTGGTGATGGGCGACACCGATGTGGTGAGCCTCGGCGGCGGCTCGCATTCGGGCCGCTCCATGCGCCATGCCGGCACGGTCATGGTCATGGCGGCGGACGGGCTGGTGGCGCGCGGCCGGCAAGTCGCGGCCAAGCTGCTGCAGGCCGATCCGGCTGCCGTCGAATTCGTCGAGGGCCGGTTCCGCATCGCCGGCGGCAATCGCAGCTTCACCTTCCCCGAGCTCGCCAAGGAGGGAGAGCGCATCGGCGAGACGGTCGCGATCGTGCAGGACAACGAGATGCACGACCCCGTCTTCCCCAATGGCTGCGCCATCTGCGAGATCGAGATCGATCCCGAGACCGGCGCCTCGGAGATCATGCGCTATGCCTGCGTCGACGATGTCGGACGCTGCATCAATCCGCTGATCGTCGACGGGCAGACCCATGGCGCCATCGCGCAGGGCGTCGGCCAGGCCATGTGGGAGCAATGCTTTCTCGATCCCGAGACCGGCCAGCCCTTGACCGGCTCCTTCATGGATTACGGCATGCCGCGCGCGCTCACCCTGCCCTCCTTCCGCACCGAGATCGCGCAGGTGCTGTCGCCGACCAATCCGCTCGGCATCAAGGCGGGCGGCGAAGGCGGCACCACCGCCGCGCCCGCCGTGATGATCAGCGCCATCAGCGACGCGCTGAAACGCTACGGCATCCGCAATCTCGACATGCCGGCGACGCCGCACCGCATCTGGCGCGCCATCCAGGAGGCGCGTAGATCGTGAGTGATTTGGAGCCTATCGAGCTGATCGCCTTTCCCGGCGCGCCCAACCTGCCGATCTTCGCCGCCCAAAAGCAGGGCTGGTTCGAGAGCGAAGGCATCCGCCTCGCCCTCAGCACCACGCCGAGCTCGGTCTTCCAGGCGGAAAATCTCGCCAGCGGCAAGTTCCAGATCGCCGGCACCGCCTTCGACAATGTCGTCGCCTATCGCGAGGGCGAGGGCGCGAAGACCCTGCCGGGTGCCGAGGAGTTCTTCGCCTTCATGGGTGCGACGCAGGTCGAGCTCGCCGTCATCGTGCAGCCCGACATCCACTCCCATCATGACCTCGAGGGCAAGTCGCTGGCGCTCGACGCGCTGACGACCGGCTTTGCCTTCCTGCTCTATGAGATGCTGGCGCGCGCCGGCCTTTCCCGTGAGGACTACAAGGTGGCGGCGGTCGGCGCCACGCCGCAGCGTTGGGAATCGGTGCGCGACGGGACCCATGCCGGCACCCTCACCATCGAGCCCTTCACCTCGATCGCCCAGGCGCAGGGCTTCCGGCTTCTCGATTCGAGCACCCGCCTGTTCGACGCCTATCAGGGCGGCAGCTTCGCCGCGCGCCGCAGCTGGGCGAAGGCCAATCCGGAAGCGCTCAAAGGCTTCATCCGCGCCTATCTGAAGGGGCTCGGCTGGGTGCGCAATCCGGCCAACCGCGAGGCCGCGACGGCGCTCCTGCTCGAGCGCATGCCCGAGATCAAGCCGCCGGTCGCCGGCGCCGTCATGAGCAGCCTGCTGTCGGAGAAATCCGGCCTCACGCCCGAGGCGCGCATGCTGATGGATGGCGTCGCCCGCGTGCTCGAGCTCAGGACCCGCTATGTGCCGCGCGACAAGCCGCTCACCGACCCCTCGCGCTATATCGATCTCACCTATTATGATCAGGCGGTGCGGTCATGACGGGCCGCGTGAGGAGAGGAGCCCTTCTCCGTATGACCATCGCCATCCTGATCGGCCATCATGCCTGACGCCGCGCGCGACGGCGGCCCCGCCCTCGATTTCCAGCGCCATCTCGCGGCGCTCGAGGAAAAGGGCCTGCTCGTCCGCATCGACCGGCCGATCAACAAGGATACCGAGCTGCATCCGCTGGCGCGCTGGCAATTCCAGGGCGGACTGCCGGAGAGCGCGCGCCGCGCCTTTCTTTTCACCAACGTCGTGGATTCGGCGGGGCGGCGCTACGACATGCCGGTCGCGGTCGGCGCCTTCGCCGCCTCGCCCGAGATCTATGCCGTCGGCATGGGCCGTACGGTGGAGGAGATCGGCGAGGCCTGGGAACGCGCGCTCGCCAATCCGATTGCGCCGGTGCGCGTCAATCAAGGCGCCTGCCAGGAGGTGGTGATCCGCGGCGAGGCGCTGACGGCGAAGGGCGGCGGGCTCGCGGCGCTGCCGGTGCCGGTCTCGACGCCGGGCTTCGACGCCGCCCCCTATCTCACCGCGACGCTGTGCATCACCGAAGATCCCGAGACGCGGGTGCGCAATATGGGCACCTACCGCGCCGGCCTGAAGGCGACCGACCGCCTCGGCGTGCGCATGGCGGCGCGGCTCGGCGGCGCCGGCGGCTACGCCCATTGGCAGAAATACCGCAAGCTGAAGCGGAAGATGCCGATCGCCATCGTGGTCGGCTGCGCGCCGGTCGCCACCTATACCGGTCCGCAGAAGCTGCCGATTGACATGGACGAGATGGCGGTAGCCGGCGGGCTCGCCGGCCGGCCGATCCCCGTCGTGCGCGCGGTCACGGTCGATCTCGAGGTGCCGGCCGATGCCGAGCTCGTCATCGAGGGGCTGATCGATCCCGAGCTGCTCGAGCCGGAAGGCCCGTTCGGCGAGAGCCACGGCTATCTGGCGCTCGAGGATTTCAACCTGTCGATGGAGGTGACGGCGATCACCCACAAGCGCGACGCCGTCTTCGTCTCGATGATCAGCCAGGTGACGCCGTCGGAATCGAGCGTCGTCAAGAAGGTCGCCTACGAGCCGATGTTCCTCGCCCATCTGCGCGACCAGCTCGGCATCAAGGGCATCAAGCGCGTGAGCCTGCACGAGCCCCTGACCAATGTGCGGCCGGTCATCTTCCTGCAATTCATTCCGGGCGTGCCGCGCACCGAAGTGTGGCGAGCGCTGGCCGGCGCCTCGACCTTGCGTGCCGATTGCGGCAAGCTCGTCATCGCCGTCTCCGACGATATCGACGCGTCCAACACCGATGCCATCCTGTGGTCGCTGGTCTATCGCGCGAATTTCTCCGAGGATGTGCGGCTGATGCCCTATCGCTCGGGCGGGCACGGGCCGAAATCGGGCGGCGGCCATGCCGAGGATTCGACCCTGATGATCGACGCCACCTTGAAGCATGCGATGCCGCCGCTGGCGCTGCCGGCGGAGGAGTATATGACGGGCGCGCGAAAGATCTGGGAGGAGCTCGGCCTGCCGAGCCTGACGCCGCAGGCGCCCTGGCACGGCTACAGCCTCGGCGACTGGCAGGATGTGTGGACGCTCTACGCCAAGCGCGCGACCACCGGCGAGTGGGAGAAGAGCGGCGCCGACAGCTACGAGCGGCGGCGCGGCGGGCTTACACCGGAAACACCGACGCGCGCGGTCGAGCGCGGCAAGAAGAAAGGCGATTGAGCCCGCCTCGGGACCGGCGGCCTTCATCCCGTACGGGAAGAAAACCCTTGAATCTCTCTCGGTCGGTGAATAATTATTCCCGTACGGGAAGGAGCCCTGAGCGCCGGTCATGGTCGAGATCCGCAATAGCAAGCAACTGGGTGCGCTCATCCGACAAACGCGGCGCGCGAGAGGGCTGACTCAACACCAGGTCGCAGCCAAGGCGGGCGTCGGGCCGCGCTTCATCAGCGAGTTGGAGAGCGGCAAGCCGACCGCCGAGCTCGAGAAGGCATTGGGCATCTTGTCCAGCCTGCAAATCGAGATCGATGCGAAGCCGCACACGAACGGGACGGATCTCGAAGAATCGATTCGCCTCCTCAAGACCCATCGACGCAAGCTGAGAGAGCGCGGGGTCATCCATGCCGGAATATTCGGCTCTACGGCACGCCGTCAGAATCGGCCCGATAGCGATCTCGATATCCTGGTCGAATATGACAAGCGGCGGGTCCGCTCCCTCTTAGACGTGGCGGCCATCCGATCGCTGCTGGAGGAGATCATAGGGCGACCTGTCGATGTCGCCGAGCGCGAGCGACTGAAGGAGCATGTGGCACCTTCGGCTCTCAAAGATGTCGTCGATGCCTTCTAGAGATCCTGGCGTCCGGTTCGGCGATATTGTGCGCGAAATCGACCTCATCAAGGAATTTATCGGCGGGCGATCTGCCGCCCTCGTTTCATCGGATATGAAGACGGTGCGAGCCATCGAGCGGTCCCTCCAGATCATCAGCGAGGCAGCCATCAAGCTGGGACCAAAAGCGGGAGCAGCTCATTCCCCACCAGCCCTGGGCAGAAATCAGAGGTCTCGGGAATGTGCTGCGCCACGATTATCATGAGGTCTCTTTCGACCGACTCTGGCAGACCGTGCAGATTCACCTCGATAGCCTGTATAGCGAGTGCCTCGCCCAGATCGCGCCCCACGCGCGCCGGCGCATGCCGAAGAAGAGTGATTAGACCAGGGGAAGGACAAAAATCATGCGCATTTACACGCTTCTGCTCGCGGCCATGACCGCGCTGCCGCTGGCGGGCCCACCGGCGATCGCACAAACGGTCGATTTCAAAGGCAAGCAGATCAAGCTCCTGATCGGCTTCGGGCCGGGCGCCGGCTATGATCAGTATGGCCGCATCGTCGCCGCGCATATCGGCAAGCATCTGCCGGGCAATCCGACCCTGGTGCCGCAGAACATGCCGGCCGCGGGCTCGATCCAGGCAGCCAACCGCATCTATGTCCAGGCGCCCAAGGACGGCACCGAATGGGGCATCATCGCCCGCGACGCCATCCTGACGCCGCTCACCAAGCCCGGCGAGGGCGCGCTGTTCGACGCCACCAAATTCAGCTGGCTCGGCAGTCCGGACAGCGAGACCAATGTCTGCATCGCCAACGCCTCGTCCGGCGTGAAGACCGCCAAGGATCTGTTCGACAAGCAGCTCGTGGTCGGCAGCACCGGCATCGGCACCGGCACCTACATCTATCCGATCGTGCTCAACGGCATGATCCACACCAAATTCAAGGTGATCGACGGCTATCCCGCCTCCAGCGACGTGTTCCTCGCCATGGAGCGCCATGAGGTGGAAGGCATCTGCGAGAGCTATTCGAGCGTGATTCGCAAGAACGCGCAGGCGATCAAGGACGGCACGATCGTAATCCTGTTCTGGGCCGGCCATCCCCTGCCCGAGCTGAAGGACATCCCGCATGTGGCGTCGCTCGTGACCAAGCCGGAGGACAAGCAGCTCCTCGACTTCATGTATGCCGGCCAGATCTATGCCAGACCCTTCGTGGCGCCGCCCGGCCTGCCGCCGGCCGTCTACAAGGTGCTGAAAGACGGCTTCGCCGAGACGTTGAAGGATCCGGCCTTCCTCGCCGATGCCGACAAGCAGAAGCTCGAGATCAAGCCGGTCAGTGCCGACGAGACGCTGGATGCGGTGAAGAAGGCCTATGCCACGCCGAAGCCGCTGATCGACCGCATGGCGGGCTTCCTCAAGACGGGCGGCTAGGACCGGCGGCTAATGCACGCCGCGGCGCAGCCGCGGCGGTAGGGCGACGGGTGCGGTGAGGGCGCGCTGATGGGCGAGGAACAGCCCCACCAGCGCCTCGCAGCCCTCGCGGTCATCCTCGTCGAAGCGCGCCACCATCCGGCTTTCGAGATCGAAGACGCCGAGGCATTCCCCGGATTCGATCAGGGGAATGGCCAGCTCCGACCGCGACGCCGGATCGGAGGCGATATGGCCGACGAAAGTCTGGACGTCCTCGACCAGCACGCTTTCGCCGCGCTTGACGGCATTGCCGCAGACGCCCTTGCCGGCGGCGATGCGCGTGATCGCCGGCAGGCCCTGAAACGGGCCGAGCACCAGCTCCTTGCCGCGCAGGAAGTAGAAGCCCGCCCAGTTGAGATCGGGCAGGGCCTGGAAGATCAGCGCCGCCATGTTGGCGGCATTGGCGTTGAGATCGGATTCGCTCGCCAGCAGCTCGCGCAGCTGGATCGCGAGCTCGCCGTAGAGCTCGGCCTTGTCGACAATCGCGGCAGGCTTTTTGGGCGTCGACATCGAGCGGTCCCGAACAGCGACGGTTTTTCCTGCTCTTGTAATGCCGCGACTCGTCGGCACTTTCAATCCCGCTCTTGACGAAAGGCGCCCGATCCACCCTGTTTGGCGGGTCTCGGGGAGGTATCGGGAGAAGATCGGATGGCGGACGGGCGACGCGCGGGGCTGGTGACGGGCGCCGCGAGCGGCATCGGCCGGGCGGCAGCCTTGGCCCTGGCGCATGCCGGCTATGACGTCGCGATCAATTACAGCCGCAGCGAGGGCCCGGCGCGCGCGGTCGCGGCCGAAGCCGCCAAGGCTGGCGCCGCCACCTTGCTGTGCAAGGCCGACGTCTCGGACGATGCATCGGTCCGCGCCATGCTGAAGGAGGTCGAGCAGAAATTCGGCCGGCTCGACGTGCTCGTCAACAATGCAGGCACGACCGCCAATGTCGAGGCGCGCCCGGGCGATCTCGAGGCGCTCCCGGTCGAGGAATGGGACCGCGTCTTCGCCGTCAATGTCCGCAGCGTCTTCATCGTCACCCGCGCCGCCCTGCCGCTGCTGCGCAAGGCGGACGCCCCCTGCATCGTCAACACCGCGAGCATCGTCGGCCTGCGTCCCGGGCCCCAGCCGCTGCCCTATGCCGCGAGCAAGGCGGCCGTCGTCAACCTGACCAAGACCCTCGCTCTCAATCTCGGGCCGCAGATCCGCGTCAATGCCGTGGCGCCGGGCTGGATGGAAGGCGACTGGATGCAGCGCATGCTGAAGGACCGCTACGAGGACCTGATGGGCCGCCGCGCCAAGGCAACGCCCTTGAAGCGCTGCGTCACCGCCGAGGACGTCGCCGAGACCATGATGTCGCTGATCCAGGGCAACCGCTTCGTGACGGGCGAGATCATCACCGTCGATGGCGGCTTCGCGAGCTCGACGTGACGAGCATGCCGCCTGATCCCAAATCAACCGTCATGGCCGGGCTTGACCCGGCCATCCACGTCTTTTTCTTTTTCCGTGGAGGCGACCATCGCCTCGACGGCGTGGATGCCCGGGTCAAGCCCGGGCATGACGCTCTTTAGTCTTAGTCGAGAGAGTATCAGATGCTCCCCGGCGTCGTCCCCTTCCCTCCCGAATTCGCCAAGCGCTATCGCGACAAGGGCTACTGGCTGGACAAGCCGCTGCGCGACGAGTTCGCGCCGCTGTTCAAGCAGTATGCCGACCGCACCTTCCTGATCGACGGCGACCGCCAGTTCACCTATGGCGAGGTCGATCGGCTGACCGACAATCTCGCCCTCAACCTGCTGGCTCTGGGATTCAAGCCGCTCGACCGGCTGGTGCCGCAGCTGCCCAACATCGCCGAGTTCGTGCTGCTCTATTTCGCATTGCAGAAGATCTCGGGCATCGCCATCGCCTCGCTGGCGGCGCACCGCTTCAACGAGATCAGCCAGTTCGTCGAGCTGTCGCAGGCGAGCGCCTGCGTCTATCCCGAGCGGCTCGGCGATTTCGCTTTCGGGCCGATGGTGAAGCGCGTGCAGGACGCCAATCCCTGCCTCAAGCTGCGCATCGTTCTGGGCAAGCCGTCCGCGGGCGAGGTGTCGCTGACCGATCTCATCGAGCAGCCGGCGCCGCTGCCGCGCTCGGCGCTCGACGCGATCGCGATCGATCCCACCGACCCGTGCATCTTCCAGCTCTCCGGCGGCACGACCGGCATCCCGAAGCTCATCCCGCGCACCCATAACGACTATGCCTACAACTCCAAGACGGCGGCCGAAGTGTGCGGCGTGACCGGCGATTCGGTGCTGCTGCTGATGCTGCCGATCGCCCACAACCTTCCCCTCGCCTGCCCGGGCATCCAGGGCTTTTTCTTCAAGGGCGGCAAGGTCGTGCTGTCGACCAGCACACGGCCGGAGGAGGTCTTCCCGCTGGTCGCGAAGCATGGCGTGACCCACATCAAGGTGGTGCCGGCGCTGCTGGTGCGCCTCGTCAATTCCGCGGAGGTCATCAAATACGACACATCGAGCCTGCGCTACATCCAGAGCGGCGGCCAGCGCATGCAGCCCGAGGTGCGGCTGCTGACCAAGAAGCTCATCCCGACCGTTTTCGTGCAAGAGAATTTCGGCATGTCGGAAGGCACGCTGATGTTCGTGCGCATCGAGGATCCGGAAGACGTCAAGCTCGAGACCGTCGGCCGCCCGATCTGCGCCGATGACGAGGTGAAGCTGCTCGACGACGACTGGCAGGAGGTGCCGTTCGGCGAGGTCGGCGAGCTCTGCGTGCGCGGACCTTATACCCTGCGCGGCTATTACGGCGCGCCCGAGCACAATGCCCGCACCTTCACGCCCGACGGCTTCTACTGCTCGGGCGACCTCATGCGCCAGCATCCCTCGGGCAACTATCTGGTCGAGGGGCGCAAGAAGGACCTCATCAACCGCGGCGGCGAGAAGATCAGCGCCGAGGAGATCGAGAATCTCATCCTGCAGCATCCCGCCGTGCAGAATATCGCCTGCATCGCCATGCCCGACGCGCAGATGGGCGAGCGCATGTGCGCCTGCGTCATCCCGCATCCGGGACAGAGCCTCGGCCTGAAGGAGCTGGTCGCCTTCCTCGCCGACAAGGAGATCGCAAAGTTCAAGCTGCCGGAGCGGCTCGAGATCATGGGTGATTTCCCGCTCTCGAGCTTCGGCAAGGTGTCGAAGAAGAGCCTGGTCGAGATGATCACCAAGAAGCTGGAAGCCGAGAAGGGTGCTGCTTGATGCGCATCATCGACCTGCATTGCTATCCCAACACCGAGCCCTGGATCCGCTGCCAGGGTCCCTATGTCGACGCGCTGGCCAAATATTGGAACCGGCAATGGACCTGGAAGAGCGAGGACGAGGTCGTCCAGGAATTTTCGGACGCCGGCGTCGAGGCGGTGCTGGTGGCGCTCGATCTCGAGACGACCATCCATACCCCGCCCTGCAGCAACGATTATGTGAAGGCGATGGAGAAGCGCCATGCCGGCCGCATCATCCAGAGCTGGGGTGCGGTCGATCCCTTCAAGGGCGAGGAGGCGATCCGCGAAGCCAGGCACGCCATCACCGATCTCGGCATGCTCGGCTTCCATTTCCATCCCATCATGGGCCATTTCGCGGTTAATGACCGCGCGCTCTATCCGCTTTTCGAGGTCATCAACGCGCTGAAGGCGCCGGTCATGATCGATGTCGGCACCACCGGCATGGGCGCCGGCATGCCGGGCGGCATGGGGGCCCGCATCCGCCACGCGCATCCCGCCGCGATCGACGATCTCGCCGCCGACTTTCCCGATCTCACCATCATCATGGCGCATCCCGGCTGGCCCTGGGCCGACGAGACGACGGCGGTGGCACTGCACAAGGGCAATGTCTTCTGGGAGATGTCGGGCTGGGCGCCGAAATATCTGCCGCCGCAGCTGAAAGTGGATATGCGCGCCCGCCTGCAGGACAAGGTGATGTTCGGCAGCGACTATCCCAGCATCCCCTATCCGCGGCTGCTCAAGGAATGGGCCGAGCTCGGCTACAAGGACGAGGTCATGGAGAAGATCTTCCACGGCAACGCCGAGCGGATTCTCGGTCTCTGAGAATGCAGAAGCTGCGCACTCAAGTCGCCATCGTCGGGGCCGGGCCGGCCGGTCTCGTCCTCGCCCATCTGCTGCATCTCGACGGCATCGAATCGATCGTCATCGAGAATCAGAGCCGCCATTACATCGAGAACCGCGTGCGCGCCGGCCTGCTCGAGCAGGGCAGCGCCGACGTGCTCATCGAGACCGGTGTCGGCGAGCGGCTGCAGCGCGAATGTCTCATGCATCACGGCCTGTTCCTCAAATTCAATCGCGAGATGCATCGCATCGATTTCGAGGCGTTGGTCGACCGCACCGTCATGATCTACGCCCAGCAGGAGGTGATCAAGGATCTGGTCGCCGCGCGGCTGGACTATGGCGCGCCGCTCTTCTTCGAGGTCTCGCAGGTGAGCGTGCATGAGCTCGACGCCACGCGGCCGCGCGTGCGCTTCACCCATGCGGGCGAGGCGCAGGAGATCGAGTGCGACTATATCGCCGGCTGCGACGGGCATTACGGCGTCTGCCGGCCGGCCATGCCCAACCTCGAGGTCTTCGAGCGCCATTACCCGTTCGGCTGGCTCGGCATCCTGGCCGAGGCGCCTCCCGCCCGCGACGAGCTCGTCTATACCCATCACGAGCGCGGCTTCGCGCTGCTGACCATGCGGACCCGCCAGGTCAGCCGCCTTTATCTGCAATGCGCGCCCGACGAGGACATCAAGCACTGGTCCGACGAGCGCATCTGGGACGAGCTGCGCATCCGCGTCGAGGGCGGCGAGCAGTGGCGTCTGCCGGAAGGGCCCATCTTCCAGAAGGGCATCACGGCGATGACCAGCTCCGTGGTCGAGCCGATGCAATATGGCCGCCTGTTCATCGCCGGCGACGCCGCCCATATCGTGCCGCCGACCGGCGCCAAAGGCATGAACCTCGCCATCGCCGATGTGCGCGTCCTGGCGCGGGCGCTCAGGCGTCATTACAAGAGCGGCAACGGCGATCTCCTGCGCGACTATTCCAAGGTCTGCCTGCGCCGGGTGTGGAAGGTGCAGCGCTTCTCCTGGTGGATGACGGCGCTGCTGCACCGCTTTCCGGACGATAACGAATTCGATCAGCGCCGCCAGCTTGCCGAGCTCGATTACGTCACGAGCTCGCAGGCCGCCGCCCGCACCCTGGCCGAGAATTATGTCGGCCTGCCCATGGAATGGGAGTAGCGAAATGCAAGCGCGCCCGCTCGGCCGGCAGGGCTTGCGCGTCTCTTCCATCGGGCTCGGCTGCGCCGGACTCACCGCCGAGCATGTCGAGCCCGATCCAGGCGCCTGCGCCGCGCTCATGGAAGCGGCCGCCGAGCTCGGCGTCACGCTGCTCGATTCCTCCGACGCCTACGGCAACGGCCGCAACGAGGCGCTGATCGGCGCCGCCATCAAGGGCATGCGCCAGCGTTTCGTGGTGGCGACCAAGTTCGGCAATATCCGCGGCCCCAAGGGCGAGCGCGGCGTCGGATTCAACGGCCATCCCGATTACGTGCCGATTGCCTGCGACGCCAGCCTGAAACGGCTCGGCATCGATGCCATCGATCTTTATTACATCCACCGCATCGATCCCAAAGTGCCGATCGAAGAGACGGTCGGCGCCATGGGCCGGCTGGTCGAGGCCGGCAAGGTGCGTCATATCGGCCTTTGCGAGGCGGGCGCGCGCACCGTCGAGCGGGCGCATGCGACCTTCCCGCTCGCCGCACTCCAGACCGAATATTCGCTGTGGAGCCGCGATGTCGAAGCCGAGATCCTGCCGACCGTGCGCCGTCTCGGCATCGGCTTCGTCGCCTATGCGCCGCTCGGCCGCGGCTTCCTCACCGGCGCCCTCACCAGCCGCACCGATCTCGAGCACGAGGATCGCCGCAACGCCCATCCGCGCTTCCAGCCGGGCAATTTCGAAGCCAACCAGCGCCTGCTGCTGGCGCTCGACCGCATGGCCGCGGCGCATGGCTGCACGAAGGCGCAGCTGGCGCTCGCCTGGGTGCTGGCGCAGGGAAACGATATCGTTCCCATCCCCGGCACCCGCCAGACGCGCTATCTGCAACAGAATGCCGGCGCGCTCGCCGTGTCCTTGTCGCCGGCGGAGCTTGCGATCCTTGCCCAGTCCTTCCCGCCCGGCGCCGCATCCGGCAGCCGCTATCCGGAGGCGCAGCTGAAGACGCTGGGGATTTGAGGCCGAGCGCCGCACCCCGCCGCAGCCTTCGGTCCCGTTTCCGGCTCACCCGGCCCCGTGCTAAGTAAGGCTGTCCGGCCGGCGCGTGGCCGCCGGATCGGCGTTCCAGGCGCGCGAAAGACGCGGGATCAGGGAGAGGGAGGACCGGCGATGAGAACCAGACTATTCGGATTGGCGGTTGCGGCCGGCTTGGCGGCGCTTGCGAGCCCGCTTGCGGCGGCCGCGCAGACCGTCAAGATCGGCGTCATCCTGAGCCTGTCCGGGCCGGACGCGGCACTCGGCAACCAGATCCAGCGCGGCCTCGAGCTCTATGTGAAGGAGCATTCGAAGGATCTGCCCGCGGGCGTGAAGGTCGAGCTCGTCACCAAGGACGATACCGGCCCCAATCCCGAGGTGGCGAAGCGGCTGGCGCAGGAGCTGATCACCCGCGACCGTGTCAGTCTGCTGACCGGCGTCGTCTTCACCCCCAACGCCGCCGCCATCGCGCCGCTCACCGCCGAAGCCAAGATCCCCTTCGTGATCATGAACGCGGCCGCCAGCCCGATCACGCGCATGTCGCCCTACGTGGTGCGCGTCTCCTTCACGCAATGGCAGTTCGGCACGCCGATCGGCGAATGGGCGGTCAAGCAGGGCTGGAAGAAGGGCTACACGGCGGTCAGCGATTTCGGCCCCGGCTATGATTCCGAAGCCTCCTTCCAGACCGGCTTCAAGGCGGCCGGCGGCGAGATGATCGGCTCGGTGCGCACACCGATGACGACGCAGGATTTTGCGCCCTTCCTGCAGCGCATCAAGGATGCCAAGCCCGACGTGCTCTATGTCTTCATCCCCTCGGGCCCCTACGCCACGGCGGTCATGAAGGGCTATAACGATCTCGGCCTGCGCCAGGCCGGAGTCCATCTGGTGGGACCGCAGGACCTGGTGCCCGACAACGAGCTGGCCAATATGGGCGACATCCCGGTCGGCATCACCACCTCCGGCAACTACTCCTCGGCCGCCGACCGTCCCGCCAACAAGGCATTCATCGCCGCCTGGCAGAAGGCCTATGGCACCAAGGATCTGCCCGATTTCATGTCGGTCGCCGGCTGGGACGGCATGCATGCCATCTTCGACGTGATCAAGGACGGCAAGGGCAAGGTCGATGCCGATGCGGCGATGAAGGTGCTGACCAACTGGAAAGCCCCCGACAGCCCGCGCGGTCCCATCTCGATCGATCCCGCGACGCGCGACATCGTGCAGAACGTCTATATCCGCAAGACCGAGAAGGTCGGCGGCAAGCTGCAGAACACCGAGTTCGAAACGATCCCCAACGTCAAGGATCGCTGGAAAGAGCTGAACCCGCCGAAGTAAGCGAGCGCGATTCGCGTCTGATGCCTCCCTCCCCATCCAAGAAAACTCCCTCGCCCCCCCTTCGGGGGGAGAGGGCCGGGGTGAGGGGGGGCACCGGCGCGCATAAGCGCCGCAGCGCTCATCGCTTAATTTCCCCCCCTCACCCAACCCTCTCCCCCCGAAGGGGGGGAGAGGGCTTTTCATATTGGGCGGAGAGGGTTCGCGCTCATTGCACGAAGAGGGCTTTTGTCCGCGCGAGAGTCATCCCGTGACTCCGGCCCTCGACGCCGCAATCAGCATCCTGTTCCACGGCCTCGCCCTCGCCTCCGTGCTTTATCTCGTGTCGGTCGGGCTGTCGGTGACCATGGGCCTCATGGGCGTGGTCAATCTCGCGCATGGCGTGTTCGCCGTCGCCGGCGGCTACCTCACCGTCACGATCATGCGCGACCTCGGCACCGGCTCCTTTCCGCTCGCCATCCTGGTCGCCGTCACCGTGGTCGCCGCGGCGAGCGTGCCGATCGAGATGCTGCTCTACCGCCGCCTCTACGGCCGCAGCGATCTCGAGCAGGTGCTGCTCACCATCGGCCTCGCTTTCATGTCGGTGGCGGC
>Ga0070681_10003944_pt1 | contig 13975 bp, 8 predicted proteins | sample KBSC83BmetaG_FD_65650 | JGI IMG/M metagenome (GOLD analysis project Ga0070681, IMG submission 65650) | Corn rhizosphere microbial communities from Kellogg Biological Station, Michigan, USA - KBS C8-3B metaG | ecosystem: Host-associated > Plants > Roots > Rhizosphere | place: USA: Michigan... | reverse complement strand
CAGCCCGCCATGCGAGCGCACCACCGCACTTCGTGCCCTCTTTCGTTGAATTCGTTGTCCGCATGCGCGGCCACTCCCGCGCCGAGCAACGCCAAGGTTGCGGCTTACGAAGTCCTAACGCGAATTCAACACACGCTCACGGCGCCGCAGGTCCGTACACGAGAACCTTGAACGTTCCTGGAACGATCGGCGGGCGGCGCCGCGGCGCACCCTGGGCTTGCTCCGGAGCCGGACCGAACGTGGCCGCAGCCAGATAGATCCGATGCGTCTTCGGATCCAGTGTCATGGTGCGCGCGCTCGGCTGCGTCTTCAGCGTCTGGACGACTGTCAGCTTCGAGGGTGAGTCCTCATGGGCGATGGTCACAGTCCCTTCGCCGTTGGAGCTGAATGCGAGTTGCAGACTGTCGTCGAAGGCATTGGCATCGACGCCGGAGCCGATCGGCACCGAGTCGACCACCTTCCCCGTCGCACTGTCCATCATGAGCATCAGGCGATTCTCGCAACCGAGGAACAATCGATGGTGCGCGACGTCGAACGCCATTCCGGAGGCGCTCTCTCCCGGGGCAATGGGCCACTCGTTCACGATCCGGTGTGTGCGCGCATCGAGGACCACGACCTCGCTCTTGTCTTCGATGTTGTTGTAGACCCGGTCGGCCGCGGCGTCCGCCGCCGCAAACTCGGGCTTTCCCGGCAGCTTGATGGTGGCCACGACCTCACCGGAGGCGGCCGAAAGCACGGTCGCCGAGTGAGCGCGACCGTTGAATGCGTAGACCTCCTCGTGACGCGGCTCGAAGAGAATCCCATCCGGCCCCTCCTCGGTGGAGACCTTGGAGCTCGTTGCCAGGGTCTTCAGATCCACGATGCTCACCTTCGCTTCCTGGCCATCGCTGGCGAAGCCGCGACCGAGCTTGTGCGCTATCGCGAAGCCGTGAACGCCAGGGGTGTCGGCGATATCGCCGACGACTGCATCGGTCTCGAGGTCCACGACGACGATGTGTGTGCCGTGCGTGACGTACAGCCGACGAGCATCGGAATCGATCGAGAGGTAGTCCCACCCGGTGTCGCCGGCGATCGGGATCTCCTTCAATAAGCGATAACCGGGGTCCTTGCTCGCACCTCGCGCGACGCCGAAACAGGCCAGACCCGACACGAGTGCCGCCGCGGCGATGACCGGCGCGCTCAAGCGGACACGGAAGGTCGTTCCCTCCCCTTCCGCGCTCTCCGTCTCGATCGCCCAGCCGAGACGATTGCAGATCCGGCTGACCAGATACAGACCCAGCCCCAGACCCCGACTCTGCGCGCCCCGATAACGCCGCTCGAAGATCCGCGACAGATCCTGCGGCGGTATGCCTATCCCAGTGTCCCGCACGGTGAGCTCTCCTGGAGTGAGATTTATGTCGATGGAACCGCTCTGAGTGAAGTTGACTGCGTTCAGCAGCAGATTGTTGACCACGCAGGCGACCATCACGGGCGCACCGGTCACGGCGACGGGCTGCACCTCGACCCTCAGGTCGAGCGATTTGGCGGCCGCGCCGGCCGACACCAGCTCGGCCGCTTCCCGAACAATCTGGTCCAGCGCGCACTGCTGCGGCCTTCCTGCCGGCTCGCCGCGTGCCAGGAACAACAACGCTTCGATCAACGACTGCATCTGATTGGCAGCGCGCCGGATCCGCTGCACCCGCTCCAGCGAAGCCGCGGACAAGTCCGGTTCTTCCGCCAGCAACTCGGCGGAACTGGAGATGATGGCGAGCGGCGTCCGCAACTCGTGACTGGCGTCTTCGGTGAACGCCTGCTCCCGCTCGAGGACTCGCTCCAGGCGATCCATGTAGTCGTCGAACGCGGCGGCGATGACGCCGACCTCCCGGTTCGCGTAGCGATTCTCGAGCCGGTCTTTCCGTCGCGAGGGATCGAGGTGCGCAACGTCGTTCGCCAGCTGCGTAACAGGGCGCATCACGGCGCGCGACATTCCAAATCCCAGCGCGGCAGCCAGTCCTATAGCGATCAGGCCCATGAGGACCGCCACACCGACGACATCGCCCTCGAGGACATCGACGCGTTCCGTATCCAGCAACAAGTAGAGGCGGGCCGAGTCGGCCGCGTCCACGGCGACGTAGTACACCCTCTCTTGAATCACGACATCCTCGTGAACGCCCGGAGAGAGACTCGCAATCTCACGCGGGAGCGCCGCCCGATCGGAGTCACGGCGAACGATGTAACCGCTGAGGCCACCTGCCGACGGCGGCACCGCCTCCGGGCGATCTGCGACATCCCGCTTGAACTCCTGCATCTCGCGGACGAGCGTGCGATTGAGCATTTCATCTTCGAGCAGCTCGATGAACTCATGCACCGCCACGGCGAATGCGCCACAGAGCACGACAACCAACACGCAAGCGGCGAGGAGAAAGCGGGTGCGAAGGCTCCAATCGGCGCGCATCGTGTTCACGCCAGGCGATAGCCCATTCCGTGTATGGTGTGCAGGAGCTTGATCTCGTCGCTCGCATCGACGGCGTTGCGGATACTGAAGATGTGACCGCGCAGCGCGGCGTCGCTTTGAGGAGCATCCCCGCCCCAGACGGTACGTTCGATCTGCTCACGCGACACGACACCAGGGGATGCTCGCATGAGCTGCTCCAGAATGCGCATCGCTGTCGGAGCAAGAGAGAGGACGCGGTCGCCGCGGCGAACGATAAGCGTTCGCAGGTCGAACGACAGATCGGCCACTTGCAGCACGCCCTTCGAGGCCGTGGTTCTGCGCACGATGGCTTTCAGGCGCGCCAGCAATTCCAGCAACGAGAAAGGCTTGGTCAGATAGTCATCCGCGCCTGCCTCGAAGCCACGCAGTTTGTCCGCCTCCGTGTCGCGCGCCGTCAGCATGAGGAGTGGCACGTCCTTGCGCGCGGTGTCCCTCAGTTGCTGACACAGAGTAATCCCGTCGAGGCCAGGAAGGCCGAGATCGAGGATGATGGCGTCGTAGCTGTCGGTGCTGGCGAGCTGCAGGCCCCGCAGCCCATCCCGGGCGTAGTCGATTTCGTGCCCGCGGGATTCCAGGAATTCGCCGACGTTCGCCGACAGGTCGAGGCTGTCTTCGATCAGCAGCAGGTGCATGCGCGAAGCGTAGCATCGGCCGTGTAAAGAAAGCGTTAGTGCGGGCGCCCGAAAGCCTGAACGGGGGCGGTGCCACCGGCCGCGCGGTGCCGCCGGCCGCGCGGTGCCGCCGGCCGCGCGGCGTGCCTCCGCCCGCCCACGTGCCGCGGGCGGGGCGGGGCCAGCCGGACTATTTGCCGATATCCTGGTGCGGCTGCGCCGGGGGCACGAAGGGATTGGCCGGCGGGTTCTTCTTGAGCTCGTTGGCGCGAGCGATGATGTAGGCGCGGATCGCCGCGGTATCCGCAGGCTTCAGCGCTTCCGCGAACGAGGCCATGCCGCGCTCCGACAGCACGCCCTTGAGCACGATCTGGTCGAAACCCTCCTGCGAAGTCAGCAGAGGCGTCCGCGTCAGATCCGGAAAGTTGGCTCCCCGTGTCTGGCCCTGATCGCCGTGGCAAGCGGCGCAGTACGAGGAGTAACGCTCGCTACCCGTCTTGACGATTGCCGCGGCGGCTGTGGCCGGCGGCGGATTCAGCGGTGGCGGCACATATTCCTTGGCAGGAGGCAATGTCGCCTTGCCGCCGATCGCGAACACCAACATCCTGGAGTAGTTGGGGGCGTAGTAACCGCCGGTGGGCGCGCCGCCGACGCTCGCCGCGACGTATTGCTTACCGTCCAGCTCGTAAGTGATCGGTGGGGCCATCATTCCCGTTTGAACGTCGGTGCTCCACAGCTTCTGGCCGGTCTTGGCGTCGAAGGCACGGAACTCCGACGTGTTGCCGGCACCCTGAAATACGAGGCCACCGGCCGTCGCGAGCGCACCGCCGGTTCCACCCTGCCCGCCTTCTTCGCTCTTCCAAACCTGTTTGCCGGTTACCGGGTCCCACGCCTGCAGATAGGCCGTGAAACCGCTCTTCTCCTTGGGGTGGGCGGTGTAGTAAGTGAAAGGCGCGGTGAAATCCAACCCGAGGTTGTACCCAACCGGGTTGGGCGTGAAGCTCGCATCCGCGACCATCGGAAAATACGCATGCTGGGTGGGAATGTAGAGCAGCCCCGTCTCGGGGCTGAACGCGTTGCCTTGCCAGCCGTGAGCGCCCTGCACGCCCGGCGAGAGATTGAACGGTTGACCGACGGGGAAGCGCGATGCGTCGATGACCCGCGGACGACCCGTCTTCATGTCGACGCCGTTCGCCCAGTTCACCTCGGTGAACGGGGTGGCGCGCAGCAGCTTCCCCGTTGCCGTATCCAACATGTAGAAGAAACCGTTCTTGCACGCCTGCATCAGGACGCGACGCTTCTGCCCGTCCACGGTCAGATCGGCGATGACCATCGGGCTAACCGCGTCGTAATCCCAGGTATCCGCAGGCGTCGTCTGGTAGTGCCAGGCGTACTCGCCGGTCGACAGCTTCAGCGCCAGGATCGTCGCGAGATACAGGTTGTCGCCCGTCTTGGGATCGCGATAGCGGTCATTCCAGGGCGACCCGTTGCCAGTACCGAAGAACACCAGGTCCGTCTTCTCGTCGTAGACGATCGCGTCCCAGACCGTGCCGCCGCCGCCGAGTTTCCACCACTCGCCGCTCCAGGTCGCCGCGGCCTTTTTCATCGCTTCGTTCTCGAAGCCGTCCTTGGGATTGCCCGGGACGGTGTAGAAGCGCCAGGCGAGCTTGCCCGTCTCGGCATCGTAAGCACTGAGGTAACCGCGCACCCCGTATTCGGAGCCCGACTCGCCGATCAGCACCTTTCCCTTCACCACTCGCGGGGGACTCGTGATCGAGTAGTGCTTGCTCTTGTCGATGGTCAGCGTCGACCACACCTCTTTGCCGGTATGAGCATCGATGGCCACCAGGCGACCGTCGAGCGTGCCCAGGTAGATCTTGCCGTTCCACGCGGCAATGCCGCGATTGACGATGCCGCAGCACACGTTGCGGATCCACTCGCCCGGGGTCTTCGGGTTGTATTGCCAGAGCTGCTTGCCGCTGCGGGCATCGAACGCGTACACCTTGCTCCAAGCGGTGGAGACGTAAATGACGCCGTCGATGTAGAGCGGTGTGCCGTCCTGACGCAGGTTCGTGTCGTAGTCGGCGAACCAGGCGAGGCCGAGTTGCTTCACGTTGCTGCGATCGATCTGCGACAGCCGGCTGAAACGCTGCTCGTCGTAAGTACCCCCGTACGTCATCCACTGAGAGGGCTCGGAGGCTGCCTTGCTCATACGAGCGGCCGTTACGTTGGCCGGAGCGGTCTCGCCGTGAGCGGCGCTGGCCAAGGCAATACACAGCAGGGCACCCAGCCCCGCATTCCAACGATGAGTCACCATAATTCCTCGGGAGATCGGCGGGCCAGGTCACGTTATTCCAGCCGCGGCGGGAAGGAAAGTGCGGTAAATGCGACTGCGAGCGCGCGCCACCAGGCGGCCCGGGTCACGCCCGACGGGCGTGGGAGCCTCAGCCGGCTCGCAGGCTCTGGGTCACCGCGGACACGGCCTGCAGGACACTCCCCTGGTCGCTCTCCGGGCCGGCGATGCTCGCGAGCAGCCCCTCCACTTTCGGCTGGATGAACTCATCGAGATCGTTCCAATGCAAGGGCCGCTCGGCCTCCGGTGGGCCGGCGGCGGCTGTGCGGGCCGACTCGTACAACAGGCTCGTGCCCGTGGATAACACGGAGCGCGCGTCATAGGTGTCTGCAGTCAGCTTCGCTCGCAACTCCACCGCCTGGACTCCACATAGCAGCGCCACTGCCAGGTAATGCTCGAGCACATCCAGTTGCTCGCGAGCCAGGTTTGCGGCGTTCATCGCCTGGCTGTTGATGTTCTGATTGAACTGCTCGGCGTGCGTCGGAAACCGGTCCGCCACCGGGTGACCGTAGTAACCGATGAGCGGCATCATCTGATTGCCGCCGAGCTGCAGGGATTTCAGGCCGACGTTGGCAGCGCCGGCCGTGTTGCCCACCAGGGAGGCGGACAGGCCGTAGCTGAACTCCGGCGTCATCAGCAGCGCGATCTGCGCGTCGATGTGCTTGGCCAGCAGGCCGATCAGATAGCGCAGGCTGTCCATGGCGACGGCCGTGTACTGCGCCAGAAAATTGCCGGTGTGGTAGACCTCGCCCGTGTCGGGATCGATCAGCGGATTGTCGTTGGCGCAATTGGCCTCGACCTCGATCTGGGAAGCCGCGACGCGCAAGCCATCGACGATCGGCCCCAGGAACTGCGGCAGGCAGCGCAACGAGTAGCGATCCTGGATGAGCTTGCCGCTGCGGTGTCCCCGGTCGCCCGCAGCCTCATCGCGCATGAGCCTGGAACCCGCGACCAGCCGACCCATCTGCGCAGCCGTCCACACCTGCCCGGCATGGGGCTTCACGGCGTGAATGAACGGAGCGAAGGTCTGGCTCGTCGATAGCATTGCCTGCGCGTAGAGCGCGTGGATACCCAGCGAAAGCGCTGTCAGGTGCTGCGCGCGCGCAATCGCGTTCGCCGCCACACCCGTACTGACGCCTGTGCCATTGTTGAGCGCCAGCCCCTCCTTCGGTTGCAGGGTCAGGGGCTCGAGGCCGAGGCGGCGCAACGCCGTATGAGAATCGAGCACCTCGCCGCCGAGATCCACGCGGAAGGCCGGATCGAGTCCGAGAATCGCACCGGCGATATATGAGAACGGAACCAGATCGCCGCTGGCTCCGATCGAGCCGCGCTGAAAGACGTGCGGGACGGCATTCGCGTTCAGGAACGTCGCATACCGTTCGATGATCTCGAGGCGGATCCCCGAGGCTCCCTTGATCAGAGAATTGGCACGCAACAGCATCGCAGCGCGCACGTCGGCGGCGGGAAGCCTGGGTCCGCTGGTGCTCTTGTGTTGCCACAAGGCGAGCCGCTGCACATCGACGAGCAGCTCCGGGCCGACGTACTGATCGGCCATGCCGCCAAACAGCGTCGTGACGCCGTAGATCTGCTCGCCCTTGGCGATCTTGCGCTGCACGGCCTGACGCGAGGCCTCGACTCGCGCCAGCACCGCCGCGTCGGCCGTCAAGCGCACCGGCTCGCCGCGGGAAACGGCGGCGATCTGCGCGATCTTCAGTCCCGCGCCGTCGATGATCACCGTCATGTCCATCTCTGCGGTTTGCGTGTGGACCCGGGATGGTATCGAGCCGGAGGCCGGCCTTCCAGCCGCGTTATCGAGCGTTAACCGATTTCCGATAACCGTAAATCTTCGCGTTGCCGGCGCAAGGTCCCCTAGGATCGGCGGCTTTGTGACTATTGGGACCGATCAGTAATGCAGCAGCGCGCTCGAGGGTCACGCCAATGGTGGATGGGCGCTGCGCTCGTTGCCATGGTGAACATGACCACGGCTGATGCCGACGGCGCTGACGATTCGACAGCCGGTCTCTCGGAGGTGAAAGTCACGGCGTCGCGCCTGAATCTGCTCGGGACCGCGGACACCGCCAGCCAAGGCACCGTCACCCAGCAGGAACTGGACCTTCGCCCCGCCTACCGCGTGGGTCAGCTGCTGGAGAGCGTGCCCGGCCTCGTCGTCACCGTGCACTCCGGCGAAGGCAAGGCGAATCAATATCTCGCCCGCGGATTCAATCTCGACCACGGCACCGATATCGCCAATTTCGTGGACGATATGCCCATCAACCGCCCGACCAATACCCACGGCCAGGGGTATACCGACCTCAACTTCCTGATGCCGGCGTTCATGAGCGGGGTCGATTACACGAAAGGGCCGTACCACGCGGAAATAGGCGATTTCGGCTCGGTCGTCTCGACCCACATTCACCTGGCCAACGAGATCCCCGATCAGGTGTCACTGGCGGGCGGCACCCTCGGTGTCTACAACGTCTTCGCGGGCGGAACGGCTCCCATCGCCGATCGGGATCGGGTGGCTGGCGGACTTTACTACGGCCACGTCGACGGTCCGTTCACGCATCCCGATGACTTCCGCAAGGTCGCAGGCACTGTGCGTTACAGCCACGGGACCGACGCGGACGGGTACAGCGCGACCGCCATGTTCTTCCACGGAGAGGGCAACATGACGACGGATCAGCCGTTGCGGGCGATCCAGGAGGGACTGATCGGGCGCTACGGCACGCTCGATCCGAGCGATGGCAGCGTGTCGCAACGGTACAGCCTGTCCCTCCATTACGGGAGCAGCGGAGAGCAGTGGAAGCTCAGCTCGAGCGCCTACTTCGTCCGCATCACAATGACGTTGTGGAATGACTTCACTCATCTTCTGGACGACCCCCTCAACGGCGATCAGGAGGCGCAGGACGAAGCCCGTTCCAGCGGCGGCGGCCAGGTCGCATTCACGCTCAATCAGTCCTTCGGCCCGGTGTCCAACGAGCTCACGGTCGGAGCGCAGCTGCGCGCCGACAGCGCGTACGTCGATCGCAAACACACTTTGAGACGTGTTCCGTTGGACTACTGCTCGTTGCAACAAGCGGACGGTTCGGTGCTGCAGTCATCGACGGCCGGAGGAATCTGCAACGCCGACAATGTTCATCTGCTGGATCTCGGTCCATATGTCGAGGACACGGTGCACTGGACGCCGTGGTTTCGGACCGTCCTGGGACTGCGTCAGGAATACTACCGGGCGAGCGATTCGAGCCTAACCACAGGGTTCCAGGGTTCGGCTGACGAAACGCTCTTTCAACCCAAGGGCACCCTGATCTTCGGGCCCTTCGCCGACACCGAGCTGTACTTGAGCGCAGGCCGCGGATTTCATTCCGACGACGTTCGAGGCGTGTTCGGGACAGTGCCGATCGAGGGGATTCCCGGCACAGCCGGCACAACACCGCTGCTTGCGCCCACCACCGGCGTCGAACTGGGCATCCGCAGCAACATCGTGCCCAAGCTGTCGATGCAACTCGCCCTCTTCAGGCAACAGTTCAATTCGGAGCTGACCTATGACGCCGACGCGGGACAGGATGCCGCGAGCGCTCCCAGTCGCCGCGAAGGAATCGAGCTCTCTGCCCAGTATCGCCCGCTGCGGTGGATGGAGCTGAACACCGACCTGGCGCTGTCGCGGGCCCGCTATCGCGGCGATCTGGCCGCGTACGAGCTGGACGGCCCCTATATCGCCAATGCCCCGAACTTCATCGGCTCTTTCGGTGTCCTCATCGACAATGTGGGGCCGTGGTTCGGCGGTCTGCAGTGGCGCAAGCTCGGGGCCTATCCGATCCGCGATGGCGATCGGTTCCCGGAGGATCGGGGTTACAGCGAGTTCAATCTGGATGCCGGCTACAAGCTGACGGCGCACCTGAAATTGCAGCTGAGCGTCTATAACCTGTTCAACAGCAAGCGTGACTCTTCGGCTTTCTACTACAGCGCGCGCCTTCCGGGAGAGCCCCCGGAGGGGGTCGAGGACTTCCAGGTCCACCCGCTCGAGCCCATTTCCGGCGTCCTCAAGGTCACCGCCACCTTCTGAAGGGCCGTCCCCGCCCCTCGATGTGGCGTGGCGGGAGCCTCGGGCGTAGAAAGAGCGCCTTCCTCCCCCCAACGGAGCCGCCCGCCGATGAACCCCTCCCAGATCGCGAGTTTCGATCAGGTCAAGAACACCGTCCTGGATCTGGCCATCCGGTTTGGGCCGAAACTGCTGGTGGCCATCCTGATTCTCGGCATCGGCGTCGCGGTGAGTCGCTGGGTGAGTCGCTGGTTGTTGAAGGCGCTCGCCCGCATCGAGCTCGAGCCCCCCGTGCGCTCGTTGCTAGCGCGTGTCGGCTGGGTGCTGTCGTTCGCGCTGTTTCTGATCATGGCTCTCGAGAACCTCGGCGTAGAGTTGCTCCCACTCATTGCCGGACTCGGCGTGGCCGGCGCGGGCATCGCGCTGGCTACCCAAGGCGTGCTCAGCAACGTGGTAGCCGGTCTCTCGATCATCTTCACCAAGCCCTTTCGTGTCGGGGAGTACATCTCGATCGTGGGAGAGGAAGGCCAGGTGCAGACCATTACTATGTTCAGCACCACGCTGACACACGCGGACCGCTCGCGCATCGTGATTCCCAATCGCAAGATCGTGGGGGAGATCCTGCACAACTTCGGCAACCTGCGTCAGCTGCAGATCAGCGTCGCCGTCGCGTACGACACCGACCTCAACGCGGCGATGACCGTCATCGACGAGGTACTCAGAGCAAACCCGCGCGTATTGCAGGATCCGGTCCCCGTCGTTCAAACCGCCCTGCTCGGGGACTGGTCGGTCAGCATCGTCGTGCGTCCCTGGGTTCACGTACAAGACTTTGGTCCCGCCTCCGGCGAGGTCACTCGGGCCGTCCTGGAAGCACTCCGGAAGCGCGGTGTGGTCATGCCCTTTCCGCAGCATGAAGTGCGTCTCATCGGCAGCGCCGCCTGATAGCGAGGCGTCACAACGGGGTGTGGCCTGTCATGAAAACGTCATGCCCCGACTCGGCGACGTTGTCGGTTCGGTCACAGCGTGAGGAACGTGACATTCCCTAGCCTGTGGGGATGTCGAGCGATGTCCGCGCACTGATCGATCGGGAGCAGATCCACTCGCTTTTCCAGCCGATCCTGGACGGATCGACCGGCGAGCCGATTGGATTCGAGGCGCTCTCGCGCGGTCCCTCCGGCTCCCCTTTGCACACCCCCGACGCGCTGTTTGCCGCGGCGGCGAAAGCCGGCTGCCTGCAGGATCTCGAGCGCGCCTGCACGCGCTCGGCTATCCGCAGCTTTGCCGAGTTGGACATCCAGGGTCGCCTGTTCCTCAACGTCCTTCCGGAAACGCTGCTCGGATGGGCGCACTTCCCCGATTGGCTCGCCGAGCGGCTCGGGATGGCGAACGTGGATCCGCATTGCATCGTGCTGGAGCTCACCGAGCACGGCAGCGTGCCGAAGGAATCGGCGCTCGCGGCGGCGATCCGGCCGTTGCGGCGCATGGGTTGCGACATCGCCATCGACGATCTGGGCGCCGGCTCGTCAGGTCTCAAGACCTGGTCGGCGTTGCGGCCGGAGTTCGTCAAGGTCGACGGCTACTTCGTCGCCGGTATCGAGGAAGATCCGGTGCGCGGCGAGATTCTGCGCTCGGTGGTGGAGATGGGACGCGCCACCGGTTCGCAGGTGATCGCCGAAGGCATCGAGATCGCGCAGCAACTCAATCTCGTGCTCGACCTGGGCGTCGACTACGTACAGGGTTTTCTGTTCGGACGGCCGCAGAGCGTGCCGCGCGTCGGCGCCTTCCCTCACCAGCGCACGCTTCCAGGAGCGTCTGCCGACTGCGCAGAGCATCTCGCCCTGTCGATTCCGGCCGTGCCTGCCAACTCGCCCATCGACGCGGTCGTCGAGAAGTTTCGTCGCAATCGCTCGTGGCGGGCGGTGGCTGTGGTCGAGGGCGTCAGGCCGCTCGGGCTGGTGCGTCGCGATGAGTTGTTGGTGCTCATGAGTCGTCCGCTGCATCCGGAGATCTACAATCGCAAACCGGTGACTGCGGTCATGGACACCACCGCCGTGCAGATCGACGCGCGTGCGCGGCTCGAGCAGGTGAGCCGCCTGGTCACGGGCCAACAGGCACGCCAACAGGAAGATTTCATCATCACGCGGGGCGGGGAGTATCTCGGCCTCGGCCGCTCGATCGATCTGCTGCGCCACATCACCGCTCAGCAGATCCAGATGGCCAAGCAGGCCAATCCGCTCACGGGGTTGCCCGGCAATCGCGAGATCCAGGCGCACCTGAGCCAGCTGGTCAACCGGCGGCGCACCTTCATTGCCTGCCACCTGGACCTGGATAACTTCAAGCCCTTCAACGACACCTACGGTTACCAACAGGGCGATCAAGTGCTGCTGCACGTCGCCACGACGATCGTCAGAAACATTCGCACACGCATGGATTTCGCCGGCCACATCGGCGGCGACGACTACGTCCTGATCCTACGCAGCCGCGACTGGTCGATCCGCTTGCTGTCGATCCTCGAGGATCTGTCGGTGTCGCTCGTCAACTTTCACTCCGCCGAGCACCGGCGGGCAGGACACATCGACGCGCACGGCCGCGACGGAGTACTCGCCTCCTTCTCACTATTGAGCGTGTCCATCGCTGCGGTCGAAGTGGCCGCCGCGCCAGGCACGACCCTGGATTCGGTGGCCGAGGAGCTGCGCCGCACGAAGGTGGCAGCCAAAGCGCGCGCCGGTTGCAGCTGTCTGCTCTCGAAGGACGGGCAGATCGTGGACCTGCTCGCCAACCCGCCGCTGGAGAAGTTTCAGACCGCCGAGACGGTCATTCTCAAGACGTTGCGCAGCTGACCCCAACCGGCAGGGTCGGCCCTGCCGCACTGCCACAAGCTATTGTGGTGTCGGTCACATTGCCTAAAAATCCTTTTCCATGAGCAGCTTGAGAGCTTATCCTCATGCGGTCTCCACCTTGACCGCCACCGCGCCGCGCGCGACTCTAGGGTCCTATGCCTACCGATGCCCGTTCGATCGCCTCACTGACGATCTCCTTCGGACTCGTTGCGATTCCGGTCAAGCTGTATTCGGCGACCATCGCTTCCGAGCGTATCTCCTTCAATCTGCTGCATCAGAAAGACGGCTCCCGTCTGAAGCAGCAGTACGTGTGCGCCACGGAAGGCACGGTCGTGGACCGCTCGGAGATCGTGAAAGGCTACGAATTCGCAAAAGACCAGTACGTCATGTTCACGCCGGCCGAGATCAAGGCACTCGAAGAAGCCGGCTCCCCGGAGATCGCCATCGAGGAGTTCGTGCCGTTGGAGTCGGTCGATCCTGTGTACTTCGACCGCACGTACTATCTGACACCCGACCGGGGCGGCCCCAAACCATACACGCTGTTGACGAACGCCCTGCGCGAAGCGAAGCGGTGCGCGATCGGCCGTTGGGCAGCGCGCGGTCGTGAGCACGTCGTGGTTATTCGCGCGATCGACTCGGGGCTGGCCATGCATCAGCTGCACTTCCAGGCGGAAGTGCGCACGATCCAATCGCTGGGAATCGAACCCGCGCAGGTTACGGATGCGGAGCTCAAGCTCGCACGGCAGCTGATCGAAGCGCAGACCGCAAAGAAATTCGAGCCGTCGGCGTTCGTGGATGAATTCCGCGGACGCGTTGAAGCGGCGATCCAGAAGAAGGTGGAGGGCAAGGAGATCTCGTTGTCGGAGAAGCCGGCGACCGCGCCCGCTCGCAACGTGATCGACCTGATGGAAGTGCTGCGAGCCAGCATCGAAGCCCGCGGCGCAAAAGCCACCGAGACACTGAAAGCAGACGACCTCAAGGCTCGCAAGCCGCCGAAGCGGGCTGCGAAGACGGCCTCCGCGCGCAAGTCGTCCAGGGCCTGACCCGCTCGCACAACGCATCCGGGTCCGCGCCGGCCCGCGTCAGATGTGAGATCCTCCCGTGACATGCATGCCTTTGGTACGAAGGATCTCGTAGGGCTGGTTGGAATCTCGCGCTCGCGCATTCGGGCGCTGATCCGCGCGGGCCACGTGCGCCCCGGCAGAGGCCGACGCGGCGAGCTGCGATTCTCGTTCCAGGACGTGATCATTTTGCGCACCGCAAAGGCACTGGCCGCCGCGTCGATCCCGGTGCGGCGCATCAACCAGTCGCTGCGCCAGTTGCAGGCAAGCCTCCCTCCCGAAGTGCCGCTGAGCGGCCTTTCCATCACCTCCATCGGCGACCGGATCGCAGTGCGTGAAGGGCTGCAGCAACGCGAGATCGATTCGGGTCAGTACGTGCTCGCCTTGAACATCGTGAATGAAGGTGGGCAGGTCAAGATCATCGATCAGAGCGCGCGCGTGCCGACACCTCGCCGTCGCCATCGCGGGGCGGCCGATCACACCGATGCGCCCGACCGCGGCGCCGCGAATAACGTCGGCCGCGGCCGCGCGGACCACTCCCTGGACCCAGACGCGTTGTATCTCGCCGCCAGCGCGCTAGAAGACGCCAACCCCGCCG
>Ga0070681_10003940_pt1 | contig 13989 bp, 9 predicted proteins | sample KBSC83BmetaG_FD_65650 | JGI IMG/M metagenome (GOLD analysis project Ga0070681, IMG submission 65650) | Corn rhizosphere microbial communities from Kellogg Biological Station, Michigan, USA - KBS C8-3B metaG | ecosystem: Host-associated > Plants > Roots > Rhizosphere | place: USA: Michigan... | reverse complement strand
GAAGACGACACCCGCATCCGCATCTTCTTTATCCTGGCGCTGTTCAGCGCGGGCTTCCTGATCCTGGCCATGGGGGCGACGCACGCGGCGCTGTTCTCCGACGCCGGCAAGGGCGACTATGTGCGCCCGATGGGGGCGGCCCGCGCCGACCTCGTCGACCGCAACGGCCAGCTGCTGGCGGCGGACCTGCTGCACTACGGCCTCTACATCGACCCGCGAGAGATCTGGGACAGCCAGGAGACCCGCCGGGCGCTGTTCGCCAACCTGCCGGACCTGACCCCGCAGCGCCTGGAGCGCGCGCTGGCCGCGGGCCGGCGCACCTATGTCCTGGGCGGCCTGACCCCCGAAGTGCGCGCCAAGGTGCATGGCCTCGGCCTGCCCGGCGTCAGCTTCGAACCCGAGGAGAAGCGGGTCTATCCGCTGGGCTACACCGCCGCGCACCTGGTGGGCTTCGCCGACACCGGCGGGGAGGGCCTGACCGGCGCGGAGGCGGCGTTCAACGACCAGATCCGCGCCGCCGCCGCCAGCCAGGGCTCTGTGGCGCTTTCCATAGACCTGCGCGTCCAGGCGGCTCTGGAGGACGAACTCTACAAGGCCACGGCCCATTTCCACCCCAAGGGGGCGTCGGGCGTTGTGGTCAATGTCCACACGGGCGAGATCCTGGGCTTGGCCAACTACCCGACCTACGATCCGAACCGGCCTGGCGAGGCCAGCCTCGACGCGCGCCTGAACCGTGCGGCCGGCGCCATCTACGAGATGGGTTCGACCTTCAAGGGCTTCACGGTATCGGTGGGCCTAGACACCAAGGTCGCCACCCCGTCCTCGACCTACGACGCGACCCACCCGCTGCAGATCGGCTACCGCACGATCCACGACTATCACGCGACCCACGCCATGCTGACGCTGGTTGAGGTGTTCCAGCACTCCTCGAACATCGGCACCGCGCGCCTGGCCGAGCAGATCGGCGTCGAGCGGCTGCACAGCTACTTCAAGGCCTTTGGGCTTCTGGACCCGGCCAAGGTGGAGCTGATCGAGAGCGCGCGGCCGCTGACCCCCCGCGTCTGGAACGAAGACACCCTCGCGTCCACCTCGTTCGGCCATGGCATGAACGTCAGCCCGCTAGCGGTCGCCCGCGCCTATTCCGGCCTGCTGAACGGCGGCGAGCTCCTACCGCTGACCATCAGGAAGCTTCCGCCCGGCGCGCAGGTCCATGGGCCGCGCATCATCTCACCGGAGACAGCGGCAACCCTGCTGAAGATCATGCGATCCAACGTCAGTTGCACCTGCGGCTCCGGCAAATCCGCCAACATCCCCGGGCTCAACGTCGGCGGCAAGACCGGCACCGGCGACAAGTGGGACCCGGTGGCGCGGCGCTATTCGACCACCAAGCAGGTCTCGTCCTTCGCCGCGGTGTTTCCGACAGACGGGCCGCTGGATGCGCCGCGCTATTTCGTGTTGATCCTTCTGGACGAGCCACAGAAGGACAAGACCGGACTGGACCCCACGGGCGGCATCGTCGCCGCGCCGGCGGCCGGCAAGGTGATCGAACGCATCGCCCCATTCCTTGGCGTCCAGCGGCGCGCCGAGACCGATCCGTTCACGCCTGTCGTGGACACGGCCGCGGACGCGGGAGAGGAGCATTGAACATGCGGCTCTCCGACCTGGTGAAGCGCGACCTGAGCTTCGATCCGCAGATCGAAGGCGTCACCGCCGACAGCCGCAAGGTGCGGCCGGGCTTCCTGTTCGCGGCCCTGCCGGGCGCCAAGGTGGACGGGCGCAGCTTCGCGCCGCGCGCGGTTGAGCAGGGCGCCGTCGCCGTGCTGGCGGGCCGCGAGATCGAGGGCCTGGCGCAGAAGACGGTCATCGCATCCGACCCGCGCCGCGCCTATGCGCTCGCCGCGGCCGCCTTCTGGGGCGCGCAGCCCGCCACCTGCGTCGCGGTCACCGGCACCAACGGCAAGACGTCCGTCGCCGCCTTCTGTCGGCAGGTGTTCGCGGGCGCCGGCTTCAAGGCCGCCAGCATGGGCACGCTGGGCGTCCGGGTGAGCGCGCCGGGGCTCGAGGACGAGCAGATCACGCCGCCGGGCCTGACGACGCCGGACGCCGCGGACGTCGCCGAGCTGCTGGCGCGCGTCGCGCAGGGCGGGGTCACGCACCTGGCGCTGGAGGCCTCCTCGCACGGCATCGACCAGCGGCGCCTCGACGGGGTGAAGCTCACCGCCGCGGGTTTCCTAAACCTGACGCAGGACCACCTCGACTATCACGGCACCATGGGGGTCTACCGGGCGGCCAAGCTGCGGCTGTTCGAGACCCTGCTGACACGCGGCAAGACCGCGGTGCTGAACGCCGACTCCGACGCCTACCCGGCCTTCGCGGCCGAGGCGGTGAGCGCGGGCCAGACGGTGATGAGCGTCGGCGAGGCCGGCCAGGGCCTGCAATTGCTGGAGCGGGTCCTGCTGCCGCACGGCCAGCGGCTCAAGCTGCGCTTCGACGGAAAGACCTATGACGTCCGGCTGCCGCTGGCGGGCGCCTTCCAGGCGTCCAACGCCCTGGTCGCCGCGGGACTCTGCATCGCCGCAGGCCTTTCCGCCGACCAGGCGCTGACGGGGCTGGAGGCCATCGAGGGCGCGCCGGGCCGCCTGCAGCGCGTCGGCCAGGGCCCGCGCGGCGGCGAGGCCTATGTCGACTACGCACACACGCCGGACGGGCTCGAGACGGTGCTGAAGGCGCTGCGGCCCCACGTGCGCGGCAAGCTGATCGTGGTGTTCGGCGCGGGCGGCGACCGTGATCGGGGCAAGCGCCCGCTGATGGGCAAGATCGCCGCGGACCTCGCCGACGTCGCCATCGTCACCGACGACAATCCGCGCTCGGAAGTCCCCGCCGCCATCCGCGCCGAAATCCTGGCGGGCGCGGCCGGAGCCAAGGAGATCGGCGACCGCCGTGAAGCTATCCGCGCGGGCGCCGCGTTGCTGGAAGACGGCGACGTCCTGGTGATCGCCGGCAAGGGGCACGAGCAGGGCCAGACCGTGGGCGACGTGGTCCACCCGTTCGACGATGTCACTGAGACTGAGAGCGCGCTCCATGGCTGAGCCGCTATGGACTTCCGACGAGATCGCCGCCGCGACGGGTGGCAAGCCCGCCGGCCGGCCGTTCGCCGCGACCGGCGTCTCCATCGACACCCGGACCCTCGGGCCGGGCGACCTCTTCGTGGCCCTCGGCGGCGTGAGAGACGGTCATGAGTTCGTGGGCCAGGCCCTGGCCAAGGGCGCGGCGGGTGTGCTGGCCTCCCAGCCTGTGTCCGGACCGGCGGTGATGGTCGCCGACGTTCTGCCAGCCCTTGAGCGGCTGGGCGTCGCGGCGCGCGATCGCACCGTCCACGCCAAACGCGGCGCGGTCACGGGCTCGGTCGGCAAGACCAGCGTCACCCAGGCGATCATGGCCGGACTGAAGCTGGCCGGGCGGGCGCATTCGTCGGTGAAATCCTACAACAATCACATCGGCGTGCCCCTCACCCTGGCGCGCATGCCCCGCGACACCGAGCGCGCAGTGTTCGAGATCGGAATGAACCACGAGGGCGAGATCCGGCCGCTGACGGCGATGGTTCGCCCGCATGCGGTCCTCGTGACCACTGTGGGCCCGGTCCACACCGAGAACTTCCCGGACGGCGAAGCCGGCGTCGCCAAGGCCAAGGCGGAGATCTTCGAAGGGCTATGGTCCGGCGGCGTGGCGGTGCTGAACGCCGACAACCGCTGGTTTGACCTTCTCAAGGGCGAGGCCGAGAAGGCCGGCGCGCTGGTCCGCACCTTCGGCCATGGCGACCACTGCGACGCGCGCCTGATCGATTTCCAGGGCGCGCCAGACGCGAATGGGGATGGCCACGCGGTTGTCCAGGCGCGGTTCCACGGCAAGGGCCTGGACTTTCCCATCCTGCAGACGGGCTTCCACTGGGGCCTCAATTCCATGGCCGTCCTGCTGATGCTCGAGGCGCTGGACGTCGACCTGGGCGACAGCCTGGCCGCGCTGGGCAGCTTCGAGCCGCTGGAGGGCCGCGGCGCCGAGCGGGCCGTGCATCTCCCCAAGGGCGACTTCACGCTCATCGACGAGAGCTACAACGCCAACCCGATCTCGATGGCCTCGGCCATCGCCACCCTGGGCGCGCGCCGGCCGGCCGGCCGCAAGATCGTGGCCCTGACCGACATGCTGGAGCTGGGCGAGGACGCCCGCGGCTTCCACGCCGCCCTGGCCGAGCCGCTGGAGGCCGCCAAGGTCGACCTGGTGTTCTGCGCCGGCCCGCTGATGAAATCCCTCTGGGACGCCCTTCCTCCGACTCGGCGCGGCGGTTACGCCGAGACAGCGGCGGAACTTGCGCCGCAGGTCGCACGGGCCGCAGAGCCCGGCGACGTGGTGATGGTGAAGGGCTCGAACGGTTCGAAGGCTGGCGCCGTCGCGGCGGCGCTTGCGGCTCTCGACGCGCGCCCACCGGTGTCGGGCGCGGGGGAGGCCGGCTGATGTTCTACTGGCTTTACGAGCATTTCGCCGCCGGCGGCCATGGGCACGTCACCCCGCTCAATCTCCTGCGCTATCTGACCTTCCGCACCGGCATGTCGGTGTTCACCGCCCAGATCATCGTGGTCGCCATGGGCTCGCGCTTCATCCGTTGGATGCAGGCCAGGCAGGGCAAGGGCCAGCCGATCCGCGCCGAGGGCATCCAGCGCCACGTGATCGAGAAGGCGGGCACGCCGACCATGGGCGGGGTGATGTTCCTAGCCGGGCTGATCGCGGGCACCCTGCTGTGGGCCGACCTGTCCAACGTCTACGTCTGGGCGGTGCTCCTGGTCACCGCGGGCTACGGCACGCTCGGCTTCCTCGACGACTACGCCAAGGTCACCAAGCAATCCTCCGACGGCATCTCCGGGCGCCTGCGCCTGGTGCTGGAGGCGGCGATCGCGATGGCCGCGGTGGCGCTGATCATCCTGTTCGCGGCGAAGCCGCCGGAAGCGCCCGATATCCTGACCTCGGTGGCGTTCCCCCTGTTCAAGCAGGCGCTCGTCAACCTGCATTGGTTCTATCTGCTGTTCGGAGCCTTCATCATCGTGGGCGCAGCCAACGCGGTGAACTTCACCGACGGGCTGGATGGTCTGGCGACCGTGCCGGTGATGATCGCGGCCTCGGCCTATGGCCTGATCGCCTACCTGGTCGGCAACTTCGTCTTCGCCAACTACCTGCAGCTCCACTTCGTGCCCGGCGTGGGTGAGGTGGCCATCTATTGTGGGGCGATGATCGGCGCCGGCCTGGGCTTCCTCTGGTACAACGCCCCGCCGGCGCGGATCTTCATGGGCGACACCGGCTCGCTGGCGCTGGGCGGCGGGCTCGGGGCGGTCGCCGTCGCCACCCGCCAGGAGATCGTGCTGGCCATCGTGGGCGGCCTGTTCGTGGCCGAACTGCTGTCGGTGGTCATCCAGGTGGCCTGGTTCAAGCGGACCGGCCGGCGGATCTTCCTGATGGCGCCGATCCATCATCACTTCGAGAAGCTCGGCTGGTCGGAATCGACCATCGTGATCCGTTTCTGGATCGTCTCGATCATGCTGGCCCTGCTGGGGCTCGCGACGCTCAAGCTGCGCTAGGAGAGGGCTCGCCACGCAATGATCCCGGTCCGCGCCTTCGAGGGAAAGACGGTCGCCGTGTTCGGCCTCGCCCGCACCGGCCTGGCCGCGGCGCGCGCCCTCGTGGCCGGCGGCGCGGAGGTGGCGCTGTGGGATGAAAAACCTGCCTCGCGCGCGGCGGCGGAAGCCGCAGGCTTCGCGCTCACCGACCTTTCCAAGGCGGACTGGTCGCAGTTCGCGGCCCTGATGCTGTCGCCCGGCGTGCCGTTGACCCATCCCGCGCCGCACTGGACCGTCGAGCGCGCCAAGGCGGCCGGCGTCGAGATCCTCGGCGACATGGAGCTCTTCGCCCGCGCCGTGAACGCCGCGCCTGAGCACAAGCGGCCCAAGATCGTCGCGATCACCGGCACCAACGGCAAGTCGACCACCACCGCGCTGATCGGCCACGTCTGCGCCCAGGCCGGCCGCGACGTGCGCATCGGCGGCAACATCGGCATCGGCGTCCTCGACCTGGAAGACATGCACGGCGGGGCGGTCTACGTGCTGGAGATGAGCTCCTATCAGCTCGACCTGACTTCCAGCCTGCACGCCGACGTGACCGTTATCCTCAACCTGTCGCCCGACCACCTGGAGCGGCACGGGAGCATGGAGGGCTACGTCGCCGCCAAGCGACGCATCCTCGCCAACCAGGGCAAGGGCGACACCGCGGTGATCGGCGTCGACGACCAGTGGGGCCAGCAGATCTGCACCGAAATCACCGCCGCCAACCGCCGGACCATCGTGCCGATCTCGGCCTCCAAGGCCATGGGGCGCGGCATCTATGTGCTGCAGGGCGTGCTCTACGACGCGACCGGCGAGCGCGCCCGGGAGGTTGCGGACCTGAACCGCGCGCGTTCGCTGCCCGGCCGCCACAACTGGCAGAACGCTGCGGCCGCCTACGCCGCCGCCAAGGGCCTGGGCGTCCCCGCCGACGAGGCCGCCGAGCACCTGCTCACCTTCCCGGGCCTGGCCCACCGGATGGAGACGGTGGCGACGCTCGGCCGCGTGCGCTTCGTCAACGACAGCAAGGCCACCAACGCCGACGCGGCGCGTCAGGCGCTGTCCAGCTATCCGAAGTCCTACTGGATCGCCGGCGGCCAGCCCAAGACCGGCGGCATCGAGGCGCTGGCCGACCTCTTCCCGCGCGTCGCCAAGGCCTATCTGGTCGGCGAGGCCGCGCCGGCCTTCGCCCAGACGCTGAAGGGCCTTGCCCCCGTCGTCGAGGCCGGGACAATCGACGCGGCCGTGGCCCAGGCCTACGCCGACGCCGCCGCGACCGGCCAGGACGCTATCGTGCTGCTCTCGCCGGCCGCCGCCTCCTTCGACCAGTTCACCGACTTCGAGGCCCGCGGCGAGGCGTTCCGCGCCGCCGTCCAGCGCCTCGCCCACGCCGCAAAGGGCGCTGCATGACCGCCGCGACGCCGCGGGCGCACCACGCCTTCGCCCGGTCCGACCGTTCGCCGATCGGCGTCTGGTGGTGGACGGTCGATCACTGGATCCTTGGCGCCGTCGCGGTGCTGATCGGCATCGGCATGGTCATCGCCTTCGCGGCCAGCCCGGCCGCCGCGGCGCGGATGAACATCGGCGACCCCTTCCACTTCGCGGTGCGCCAGTGCGTCTTCGCGGCCGGCTCGCTGCTGATCCTCGTCACGGTCTCGATGCTGGACGTGCGGGGCGTGCGGCGAAGCGCCTTCGTCATCTGGCTGATCGCCATCGCCATCATGCTCGCGCTCCCGGCGCTCGGCCACAACGCCAAGGGGGCGACGCGCTGGGTGGAGTTCGGCGGCTTCAGCCTGCAGCCCTCGGAGTTCATGAAGCCCGCCTTGGTAATCCTGATCGCCTGGATGTTCTCGGAGGGGCAGAAGGGAACCGGCGTGCCCGGGGTCTCCATCGCCTTCGTGCTCTATTTCATCTCGGTGGCGCTGCTGCTGATCCAGCCGGACATCGGCCAGACGGTGCTGATCACGGTCGCCTTCGGGGCGGCGTTCTGGATGGCCGGGGTGCCGATCTCCTGGGTCATGGGCTTGGGGGTGGTCGCGGCCGCCGGCCTGTCGTCCACCTATTTTCTGTTCCCGCACGTGGCGAGCCGGGTCGACCGGTTCCTGTCGCCGGACAAGGCCGACACCCATCAGGTGGACGCCGCTGCGGTCGCCCAGGCGGCCGGCGGCCTCTTCGGGCGCGGTCCCGGCGAAGGCGTCCTCAAGCGCTCCATCCCCGACGCCCACACCGACTTCGCAGCCTCGGTCGGGGCTGAGGAATTCGGCCTGGTGTTCCTGCTGCTGGTGATCTCGCTGTTCGCCTTCGTCGTGGTCCGCGGCCTTTACCGCTCGCTCAAGCTCAACGATCCGTTCGAGCAGGTGGCGGCGGCGGGGCTGTTCGTGCTGGTGGGCCAGCAGGCGATCATCAACATCGCCGTCAACCTGGACATGATCCCCACCAAGGGCATGACGCTGCCGTTCATCAGCTACGGCGGCTCGTCGATGCTGGCCATGGGCCTGACGCTCGGCATGGCGCTGGCGCTCACCCGCCGCCGGCCCGGCGCCTACACCCCGAGCGAAGCCATCGCCAAAGCCGGCGCGTTCGCTTAGAGGGGCTGTCCCCATGCGCAAGATCGCCGTACTCGCCGCCGGAGGCACCGGGGGCCACCTGTTTCCCGCCCAGGCGCTGGCCGAGGCGCTGATCGGCCGCGGCTGGTCGATCGTGCTGGCGTCCGACGAGCGGGTGGCCGGCTTCGCGCAGGATTTTCCGGCGGAGCGCCGGATCGGCTTGTCCTCGGCGACCTACAAGTCCGGCAATCCCATGAGCATGCTGGCCGCCGGGGCGGCCGTGATGCGCGGCGCCGTCCAGGCCCGCTCCGTCTACCGCGAGATCGGCCCCAACGTGGTGGTGGGCTTCGGCGGCTATCCCTCCGCGCCGGCCCTGGTGGGCGCCATCTTCGACCGCCGGCCTACGGTGATCCATGAGCAGAACGCGGTGATGGGCCGGGCCAACCGCATGCTGGCCTCCCGCGTCACCCGCGTCGCCTGCGCCTTCCCGACGCTGCTGAAAGCGCCGCCGCAGGTGGCGGGCCGGGCGGTCGTGGTGGGCAATCCGGTCCGTCCGCCGATCCAGGCCCTGGCCGAGCTGCCTTATGTCCCGCCGACCGGCGAGGGGCCGATCCGCATCCTGATCACCGGCGGAAGCCAGGGCGCGCGGCTGCTGTCCGAACTGGTGCCCGAGGCCATCGCCGCGCTGCCCGACGCGCTGCGCGAGCGGCTGGTGATCCAGCAGCAGACCCGGCCGGAATCGATGGAGGCGGCGCGGCGCATCTACCGCAACGCCGTCGTCGACGCCGAGATCGCGCCGTTCTTCCGCGATCTCGCCACCCGCCTGGGGGCGGCCCACCTGGTGATCGGCCGCTCTGGCGCTGGCAGCGTCTGCGAGTTCGCCGTGGCCGGCAAACCCTCGATCCTGGTGCCGCTGGCCATCGCGCTGGACGACGACCAGGGCCAGAACGCCCGCCTGCTTTCCGAAGCGGGCGGCGCGGAGGTGGCGCGCGAAAGCCAGCTCACCGTCCAGAGTCTCGCCGGGGCGCTGGAAAAGCTGCTGACCAACCCGGCGCGGATGGCGCGCATGGCCGCCGCAGCGCGCTCGGTCGCCATGCCGGACGCCGCAGAGCGCCTGGCCGACGTGGTGGAGCAGACCGCGCGGGCTTAGGCTTATTCCGTGCCGCTCTCGCTGGCGACGCCGGGACTCGCCTTCCTTTCCCGCGCAGCGGGACAGGGAAGGCCGCACGCACGGAGCTTGCCGCTTTCCCTTCCCGCCATCCGCTCTTCCCCGGCTGCAAGCCGGAAGGGAAGGTCTGGATCCAGCCTTCGCGGAGGAGGGTCAGACCTTCTGAATGATCGCCAGCTTGACGCGGGGGCGGCGGTCCGCGCCGTCGGGGCCCTGGAGGTCGGCGCGCAGGCGGCCGGCGAGCTTGCGCCAGAACCGCCCCGACAGCAGGCGCCCCGGTCCGCTCTGGTCGGCGAAGGTCGGCTGCTCGGGCGTGAGGCCGTGGCGGCCATTGAACTGCCGCCGGTGGGTGGCCAGCCAATCCTCGTCGATCAGGAAGACGTTCTTGATGTCCTTCTCGAGGGCGCGCCACTCGGCCAGCGGCAGGGCGCCGGTTTCGGTGAAGCGGCCGCCGGCCACGAACTGGTTCAGCAGCGCGTCGGTGCGCGGAACCGGCGGCAGCGTCTGGCTGTAGGTGCTCGGCCGCCACTGGATGTCTTCGATGATGAATAGGCCGCCGGGACGCACCGTTGGGAACAGGCTGAGGAAAGCCCGCTGCTGGTGAAACGGCGCGTGCGAGCCGTCATCGATCACCACGTCGAAGGGCACGCCCAGGTCCACGACCTTCTGCAACTGGGCCGCGTCGCCGCAGTCCGCCCGGACGAATTTGAACCGCTCGGTCTGCAGCTCCGAGAAGTCCGAGATGTCGACGCCGTAGAGCTTCGCGTTGGGGAAATACTCGTGCCACATCCGCATTGAGGGCGCGTCGGTGACGCTGCGGTCGATGGAGCCGGTGGTGACCTCCGGCCCGCCGATGCACAGCCCGATCTCGCAGATATTCAAGGGCTCCAGCCTGCGCCCGGCGAACAGCAGGTCGTAGATCAGGGAATAGCCGTGGCCGAGCCCGGCGACGGTGCCCTTGTCGGTGCCGGCGGAGTTGGCGAGTGCGGTCAGGTCCATCGGATATCGATAATCGACCAATGCGTTTGGGGGCAAGGCTGTTCGCCGCTCACGGGTCCGCGGGCGCCGGCGCCGTACGGCCAAACACATCCGCGTGATTGGAGCTCTACTGTAGGTAGAATTGACCTTGCCGACACACGCAACCTCTCTAACGCTCGCGGACTGAGCGGGGGTTTGGGGTCGCGTTCATCCCCGCAAACTATTGAATGCGGGGGTTCTTATGCCGTCGAAATTCAGCGCCGCCGGCGTTGCGGCCGTCGCGGCCATCCTGGGCGCAGCCACGCCGGCTCGGGCTGCGACGATCATCCTGCGCAACATCGGCGGGGTCGATGTGGGAACCCAGGCCTTCCAGGGCTTTACGACCGCCGCCAATTTCTGGGCGTCGGAGATCGTCAACCCGATCACCATCGACCTGAACGTGGGCTTCGGCCACCTGGGGCCGAACATCCTGGGGCAGACCCGCGCCGCGGTCGCCCAGGTCGCCACCCAGACCGTCGAGCAGCAGCTGATCCTCGGCGCCTCGAGCTCCGTCGACCTGGCGGCGATCGCCCATATGCCGAGCCTGACGCCGAGCACGGACCCGGCGCTGGCAGGGCTGGGCGGCGTGGCCGTGGTGACGCCCGGCTACACCGATCCGGTCGCCGGCACGGGGGTGGACACCAGCAAGCTTGTCTTCGACAACAACGGCAGCTTCAACAACGTCGCGCTGACCATCAACTCCGCCAACGCCAAGGCGCTCGGGTTCGGCGTGCCGGCCGGCACGATCGACGGACAGATCGCCTTCAGCTCGGACTTCAACTTCGACTTCAACCCAACCGACGGCATCGCCGCCGACGCCATCGACTTCGTGGGCGTGGCCACCCATGAGATCGGCCATGCCCTGGGGTTCACCAGCGGGGTCGACCTCTATGACCTCATCGGCCTGCCGAATGGCGGGCTGGTCGGCCAGACCGGCTGCCTGAACGACGTCCAGCTCTGCCAGGACTACCCGGCGCAAGACGACGCGTTCGGCACGCCGCTCGACCTCTTCCGCTACGCCAAGGATCCCCTGGGAACCGGATCGGGAGACCCGCAGCTCACCTGGGCGCCGGGCGTCGAGAGCTATTTCTCGGTGGACGGCGGCGCGACTGCGCTCGGCGGCTTCTCCACGGGCGCCTTCAACGGCGACGGCTGGCAGGCATCCCACTGGAAGCGGCAGCCGCCTGGCGAGACCGCGCTCGGCATCATGGACCCGGCGGTCTCCTTCGCGCAGCTCGACCAGTTCACCAACCTCGACTTCGAGGCCTTCGACGCGATCGGCTATAATTTCAACTTCGACCCGGGCCTCGATCCGCACGTCCTGTCGACGGCCGACATCAGCCTCATGTTCCGCACCCAGCCGCTGCCGGAGCCGCAGGCCTGGGCGCTGATGATCCTGGGCTTCGGCGCGACGGGGGCAGCCGTGCGCCGTGCACGCCGGAGGCCCTCGCCGGCCTAGCCGCGCAGACGCGGCATGTTTCGCGCGCGCCGCGATTGCGCTAGCACGGCGGCATGACCCGACGACCCGTGCCCTTCGACATCGGCCCCGTGCACTTCATCGGCATCGGCGGCATCGGCATGAGCGGCATTGCCGAGATCATGCTGCGCATCGGCTACCAGGTGCAGGGCTCTGACGCCAAGGCGTCCGCCAACACCGAGCGGCTGCAGGAGCTGGGCGCAAAGGTCTTCATCGGCCACGACGCAACCCACGTCGATGGCGCCTCGGCCGTGGTCTATTCCACGGCGGTGAAGGCGGACAATCCGGAGATGGTCGCCGGCCGCGAGCGGCGCCTGCCGCTGGTCCGCCGGGCCGAGATGCTGGCCGAGCTGATGAGGCTGCAATTCTCCATCGCGGTGGGCGGCACCCACGGCAAGACCACGACGACCTCAATGGTGGCGGCGCTGCTGGACGCCGGCGGGCTCGACCCGACGGTGGTCAACGGCGGGATCATCAACGCCTATGGCACCAACGCCAAGGTCGGCGCGGGCGACTGGATCGTGGTCGAGGCCGACGAAAGCGACGGCACCTTCCTGAAGCTCAAGTCCACGGTCGCCATCGTCACCAACATCGACCCCGAGCATCTCGACCACTACGGCGAGTTCGACGCGGTGAAGAAGGCGTTCCGCGACTTCGTGGAAAACATCCCCTTCTACGGCTTCGCCGCAGTCTGCACCGACCACGCCGAGGTCCAGGCCATGGCCGCGCGCGTGGAGAACCGCCGCCTCGTCACCTATGGCGTCAATCCGCAGGCCGAGGTCCGCGCCCACAACATCAGCATGGGCCCGGAGGGCGCACGGTTCGGGGTGGTGATCCAGCCGCCGGACGGCGACTACATCACGCTCGACGACCTTCGCCTGCCGATGGCCGGCCAGCACAATGTGCTGAACGCGCTGGCCGCCGTGGCGGTGGCCCGCGAACTCGGCGTGCCGCTGGCGGCGATCCGTAAGGGCCTGGCGGATTTCGCAGGCGTGAAGCGCCGCTTCACCACCACCGGGGTCGCGAACGGCGTGCGGGTGGTCGACGACTATGGCCATCATCCGGTGGAGATCGCCTCGGTGCTGACCGCCGCGCGCGCCGTCACCGAGGGGAGGGTGATCGCCGTCGTCCAGCCGCACCGCTACTCGCGCCTGTCGGACCTGTTCGACGAGTTCTGCGCCTGCTTCAACGACGCCGACGTGGTGATCGTGGCCGACGTCTACGCCGCCGGCGAGGCGCCGCTGGAGGGCGTCAACCGCGACGCGCTGGTGGAAGGCCTGCGCCGCTACGGCCACCGCCGGGTCCTGCCGCTCAGCGACCCGCAGGCCCTGGCCGCCCTGGTGCGCGAGGAGGCCAGGCCCGGCGACGTCGTCGTGCTGCTGGGCGCCGGCGACATCACCGGCTGGGCCTATGCCCTGCCGGGCGAGCTGACGGCGCTCGCGGCAGAATGAACTGGCGCGACCGCCTGCCGACGGTCCGCGGCAAGCTGCTGCGCGACGAGCCGCTCGGCCCCTTCACCTGGTTCCGGGTTGGCGGCCCGGCCGACCTCTTGTTCCTGCCGCAGGACGAGGAGGACCTCGCCGATTTCCTGAAAGGGCTGGATGCCGCCGTGCCGGTGACCGTGCTGGGCGTCGGCTCCAACACGCTCGTCCGCGACGGCGGGGTGGACGGCGTGGTGATCCGCCTGGGCAAGGCCTTCGCCACCGTCGAACCGCGCGGCGAGTCGAGGATCTTCGCCGGCGCGGCGGCGCTGGACGCCGGCCTGGCGCGGGAGGCGGGCAAGGCCGGGATCGCGGGGCTGGAGTTCTACCGCGGCGTGCCCGGCTCGATCGGCGGGGCGCTGGTCATGAACGCCGGCTGCTATGGCTCGGAGACCAGGGACGTGCTGGTCGAGGCCTATGCGCTGACCCGCGCGGGCGAGCGGCTGACGCTCTCCAACGCTGACCTTGCCTACAGCTACCGCAAGTCCGCGCGCGCGGCGGCCGAGCCGCTGATCTTCCTGGGCGGGCTTTTCCAGGGGCGGCCGGACGACCCCGCCGCGATCGCCGCGCGGATGGACGAGATCACCGCGCGCCGCGAGCAGACCCAGCCGATCCGCGAGAAGACCGGCGGCTCGACCTTCAAGAACCCGCCCGGCCA
>Ga0070681_10003939_pt1 | contig 13990 bp, 9 predicted proteins | sample KBSC83BmetaG_FD_65650 | JGI IMG/M metagenome (GOLD analysis project Ga0070681, IMG submission 65650) | Corn rhizosphere microbial communities from Kellogg Biological Station, Michigan, USA - KBS C8-3B metaG | ecosystem: Host-associated > Plants > Roots > Rhizosphere | place: USA: Michigan... | reverse complement strand
CGGTCAACGGCTGACCCAGGACGCCAGCCGGGATCAGCTGCTTGTTGATACCACTGCCACCCGGCCCCTGATACCGGACCTCCAGGGCCTGTCCACCACCCCGCTCGAAGAAGGTGACATAGATGGCATGAACCCCCGCCGTTAACGTAACGGTTCCGCTCCTTTCCGTGGGCGCCTGCAGGAAGTTATTGTTAACCACCATATGGCCCGCGTCAAAGCCGTCGATATACAAGGCGCTGCCATCATCGGAAGTCGTAAAGAATGTATACTGACCCGTCACCGGTACGGAAATATAACCGCTGAACTTCAGCTCGAAATCATCTTCGCGGTGCGGTACGTTCAGATCGATGGTCGACACATGACCCGTGCTCACCGGTGTCAGACTGTTGAAGTCGGGCAGGCTGCTCAGATTGGGCGTTTCATAATAGGCATAGTCCACACCCGGTCCCACCTTGTCAAAGGCGGATTGACCATACTGACCGATCGCCCGGATACGGTAATAATACCGGGTAGCACCCGCCAGGCCACTGTCGACATACGTTGTAGTATTCGGCTTTGCAACACCCACCGTGATCAGACCGCTGCCCAGCGAATCCGTCGCACGCCAGATCTCAAAACCGGTCTCGTTATTACTGTTATCCGTCCAGCTCAGCTGGATCTTATTGTACGCGATCGCCGTCGCAGCCAGGTTACTGGGTGCCGCCGGAGCCGGACCGGTAGCCGCAGGTGCGTCCGACAACGCACTGACCGGGATCGGCACAAAGTTGCCGGCCCCCGTCTGAGGCGTACTCCACGAAAGCGTACAGCCAAACCCGCCACCTTCCTGGTAGAAGGCGACCGCGATCGGGTAAACACCCGCCTGCAGGGTCAGCGCCTGTGAAGTGGCGTCTGCCGGAGCATGAAGACCATCGTTGTTTACCGTGGAAGGGGTGGAGAAATTGTAGGCAGAGGCAGTTTGGTTAAGCGCCCCGATCCACAACCGGCTTCCATCATCGGAATTGGTCCGCAGATAATAAGTACCGGTCGTGGGTATATGAAGGGTGCCTTCCCAGAGATAGGCATAATTCGTTTCCTGTGTCCGCGTACTCAGATCCGTCGTCGCCGAGAAACCCGTCTTCACCGGTGCCAGAGTAGACAGATTCGGCAACGAACCCCAGCTACCAGTATAAGTATAGTATTTATAAGTAAACCCGGTCTGCAACGGCTGCGCCGTTACCTGGTTGCTGAAAGGAGAGATATTCCTGGCAAAATCCCGCGCTACCACCGAGAAGTTGTACGAAGCGCCGGACTGCAGGTCATAGACCGTAAAGGTCGTCGCCGGCGCCGGCGTACTGCCAACCTTTACGCCATTATTATAGATGTCATACGACGTAACACCCACATTATCCGTCGCGGCCGTCCAGCTCAGTGAAACCGAGTTGCGGGTAGTTCCCGTTACTGTTAGATTCGTGGGCGCAGTCGGGGGCTGGCTATCCGACGAAGTGGTACCACTGGCCTCATTGCTGGCCGCCGCCGCCGCATTGCCATTGATCGCACGGACAATATAATAGTATTTGACGCCTGGATTCAGACCCGAAGCCGTATCGCTGGTGGCCGCGCCGTTCAGGATACCGATGATCTTGTACGGTCCGCCGGACTGCGTAGCCTGGTAAACCTCAAAACCCGTCTGCGGGAACTGCTGCGAAGGATTGACACTCCAGTCCAGCCGCAGTTGCGTAGTAGAGATGGTGCTGATCGTCAGCGACGACACCGGAGCCGGCTTGTTGGTCCCATTGGCATCGATCACCGTATAAGGCGTCGAGAAGCTGCTGGAACAACCAAACTGCTCGGTCGCCTGCACCTGGTAGCTGCCCGGGGTAGTTACATATAATTTATTGGTGGTGCCGATCGAAGTCGAACTCCCCACCTTCTGCCAGACATAGGAAGCATAACCCGATGGCACCTGCAGCGTCACCCCATGGCTGGTATCCAGCGCAGGGATCACATTACTGGTCAACGGCGGAATGGTAATGGTAGGCGGTACGGTGGCCGTCTTGATGGACACCACTAGCGGCGTATGCGACCAATCCGACCAGATACCATTGAACTGCACCCGGCAATCATAGGTCCCTAGTTGCGTAACATTAATGGTATTACCGGTCGCCGCCAGCGGCACCCCATCTTTCCGCCACTGATAGGCCTGGAAACCCTGCGTCACACCCACCGTAATATTGATAGGGTCGCCCGGACAAAACTGCGTCCGGCCAAACAACGCCCAGGGGTTGGAAGTATAGGCTTTGTTCAGAAAAGGCCACCAGTTCGGCTGCGCCCAGGTATCATCCCAGGTATCATGCCCGTCATTGGGGAATACCTGATAAGTAAGGTTACACCCTACATTATTCATTGCATTGACCAGCTGTATGGTCGTGCTGGGATCCGGCGCCCCATCCAGACCACCCTGGATCAGCCAGGTCGGCAGGAATTTCAGATTGGCCGGCGCACTGTTGATCCACGCCAGGCTCGCCGACGACATGGGCACCGAGGCCGCTGTATATTGCGGATAACCGATCGCAAAATCCCAGGCGCCCGCACCACCGGCCGAAAGACCGTTCACAATGACACGGAAAGGATCCACCTTGTTGTTGGCGATCAGGTAATTGAGGATATCCCGGATATACGAATAGGCCGGCTCACCCCAGCCGCCCGCATTGTTCTGCATCATAAAGACATAGCCGTCGAACGTACCGTTCGTAACGGCATTGTCGAAAAGATCACCTCCATGGAACAGCTGATATTCGTTGTCCGTTACCGGTCCCCCTTCACCCTGACCATGAAAGAAGATCAGGATCGGATACTTCTTCCCATCGTTGGCCGTGGGATTGTAACTTTTGGGGAACCGTAACCGGAACGGCATCCCGTTATACACATAACACTTATAGTTATTGGTATTCCATCCGAGACGGACGGTACGTACCCATTTCCCGATAGTACCCCAGGCCGGTGAAGCAGGAGGGGAAGATGGATTGTATGTGATCACCGGATCGCTGGGATCCATGATACTCTGGGCCTGTACAGTAGCAGAAAAGAGTACAGAAAGGCCGACCAACAGGATAACATGAAATTTTAGGGTAAAATTCCTCATATATATGGATTGTTTATAAACTAAGAGATACCCGCACGACCACCGTACGGTTGTAATCATGGAATAGGGAAGAGGTGCCGGTTAGCTATAAACTAAAAGAGGAATACAAGATCAAAAAACAGACCGTTACTTACGAAAGGATAGATGATGGACGGTGTTTTGGCAGGTCGCAGGTATTGGAGTGGTTGGATAGGAAAAAGCTGGTGCAGGAATAAGGTTGTAAGGGATATGCAAATATAATGCAAAATTCGGGCCGATCCTATCTTCGCACACGATATCGTCTGCTCCATTTCTTAAGCAGCATCCATAACAGCACTCCATTCAGCTGCCGGGCCATCGGAAGGTCCGGCCGCTCGGCATTGAAGCGATGTAACATACGGTTGGCGGGCTCTTCCAGCTGATTTTGGATCCCAAAGAACACGTCCACCGATGCCGGCCCTGCCGGCAGACGATCAAAAAAGGATTGTGGCAATTTGGCATCGGAATGGGGAAAAGAGAACAATTTATAGGGTGGGGCGAATTGCTCACACACATATTTTACCGACTCCAGGGTTTGTCGCTGCCGTTCTTCGGGGGAAACCAGATCATAATACGGATGATCCCAGCTGTGCGCCCCGATGGTAAATCCCTTCCCCGCCAATTCCCTCACCTGCGCCACCGTCATAAAAGGGCGGCAGGCAGCCAGATAGCCCTCATAGTCCACTTCCAATGGGACCGCCAGCCGGTCCAGCAACTCCTGGTCGGTATTGTTGATCTCCCGTATCCGGCGGATCACCTCTTCTATCGTACTCACCCTCAAAATTTCTTCACACCCCTTCACCAACGACGACTCCCCCTTCCGGCGTAACAACGCATCGATAACCAGGCTGATCTTGCAGCGGTAAAACAGCAACCGGTTGTCCAGGAAAGCAGGATTGACAAAAAAGATGGCAGGCACTCCTTTTGCATACAGTATCGGCGCGATCACATCATATACCTCCCGGAATCCGTCATCAAAAGTCAACAGAAAACAACCGGCCGGCGTCTTCCGCCCGGATAGGACAGCCTGCACTATCTCTTCCACCGGGACGGGACGAAGACGCCGTAACAACTGATCCAGGTCTTCCGTGAACTGACGGACATTCTTATACGGGTAAAGATGCTTGACATGCAGCACCTCCTCGTCAGATACCAGGTGATGATACGGCAGCAGACTGGCTGGAGGAGCCATCTTCTTCAATACCCCTGTCGGCAACAGGGCCGCCGCTTTATAATAGAGTGCTTTAGACCGGTTCATTTTTCAGGAGCTCCTCGATATAGATCACCTTCACATGATCCGTTTTCAAAAAATCCCGGCTGGCCTTCTTGATCTTCAACAAGGCGCTGACCTGCCGGATGACCACTACAGGGATGTAGAGTAAGGCTTGAGCCATCCCCTTCTGCCGGCTTTGCGTCAGAACGATCAGCACAAAGCTGAGTAGGAAGGACAACAGGATAGCGCCCCAGACCAGGGAGAGAAAAGGAGCTATAAAAAGGTCTGCCAGCCCGAAAAGGGCCGCCAGCCCGACTGTGATAAATAACGGCGGACGCAACGCGGTAAATCCAAAATAAATGAGATTGAAACTGGGACGTTTCCACCCTTCGGCAAACAACTTCCAGTTGATCCGGAAATATTTGAAATAGGTATAGATCCACCGGGTCCGCTGCCGCTCCAGGGTAGCTCCGTCATCCACTTTTTCATCATAGACGATGGCCTCTTCCGCGAACGCCAGCTGCGGGATCGCCCGCACGATGTCGGCCTGCAACTTTTTATCAAAGCCGCCCAGCCCATCCTTATACATCACCTGCCGGTATAACTCGGTCTCGATCGCAATGCCCAACCCCAGTATGCTGGACGAGATACCCAGCTCCATCTTTGCCTGTCTTTCCAGAAAAGTATTATAGATATGCCCGATGGAATCCAATTTGGCATAAATAGTATCCGTATTCTTCGACAGCATATGCGTCTGCACCGCCCGGAACCCACGCCGGAAATACCAGTTCAGCTCCTCCAGGTACCGGGGATGTACCAGGTTGTCCGAGTCAAAAACAACCAGCACATCATGCGGACGGACAAAACGATCGACGGCATATTTGATAGACTTGATCTTGGCATGCAAGGCCGGCTCCGGACACAACAACTGTATACGGGGATCGGAAAACTCCAGCCCGTCGATATCGCAATCATCCGCCACCACATATACCGTAAAACGGTCATGCGTCTGACGGAGAAAAGAATCTACCAGGGGAGGTATAAACCGGGTATCCTGATGCGCCGTGATAATGGCGGCAAAATCGAATTCCTGGTCGCGCACCACAGGGTATCTTTTTTCCTGTGCCGGCTTGCCCTTGGGAAGGAAAGAATGCAACAGCAACAATAAGAAGGGTAATAACAGGTATAGAGCGATAACTGCCTGAATAGCCAGAAAAATTCCGTTTAGTATCGTAAGGGCGATCTCCATAATTAACTGCTAGGATTTTTGCCATACCGTTACAAACCCCCCGGTAAAACTGTACGGCAACCGCTCGGCCAACGCACAATCCCATTTCTGCAGCACTTTGATCTTCTTGGTCAGGAAAGAGAAAGGGAATACATCCTCGACAAAATTGGTCTTCCCAAACCGGGTGATCCGGAAATCATTCGTACGGGCCAGCGCCTCCAGCGAAGGCCGCGTAAAGAACTGGATATGCGTAAGATCTTCCGCATCGGACTGCGCGGTGGTTCCTTTATAACCAAACAGCTCCTTCATCCTCTTTACCGCCTTCCACGCAAAACCGTTATTCTTCTGCAAAGAAATGACGGGTTTGGTAACAAACCGCTCCCGTGGCCCCTTTCCATTGGGGACCGTCACGATCAGGATACCCTCGTCATGAAGGGACTGATGCAATACCTGAAGCAGTTTACCCGGGTCATGCAGATGCTCCAGCACTTCGCTGCAGATCACAGCATGATATCGCTGCCCATCCGCTACCAGCTGTTCGGCGCTGACGACCTCAAAACGGACATTCGGATATTTATTCAGCGACTTCGCCTTCTCGATCGTCCTGGCACTGACATCCACCCCCCGCACCCGGAAACCTTCCGCCCCCAGGCTGCGGGAGATAACACCGTTCCCACACCCGACATCCAGCACTTCCGCCCCCTCGGGCAGGTTATCCTTCAGGGCGGCAATGATAAAATTCAGCCGCTTGATATCGGCGATCCGGTTGAACTCTCCGCCGGGTGACCGGTTGATCTCTCCGCCGGGTGACTGTTGTTTACGCTCCATGATAAGCGGGTTTTGCTTTTATTGATAAAGTACGGGATTGACAAAGTTGTTGATACAATTGCTCGATCTGACGGGTCATAACAGCCGCATTATATTGTCCGCTCACCGTTTCGATCGCACCGGCGCCCAACACCGCCCGCTGTACAGGATCCTTACTCAAACGCACCAGGGCCTCCACCAGCCGGTCCTCCAATCCATCCGTGCTCACCATCCAGCCATTCTCCCCGCTCCGTACGATCTCCCGGGTTCCATCCACTTCCGACGCGATCACCGCCTTTCCCATCGCCATCGCCTCCAGCAACCCGATCGGCAACCCTTCCCATAAAGAAGGCAACACAAAAATATCCGCCGCCGCCAGCACCGCCGGCACATCCTGCCGGAAAGACTGAAAGGTGACCTTGTCCGTCAACCCTTTCCGCTTCACCATCTCCACCGCCGTCGCCTGCTGATCCCCATCTCCCACCATCAACAGATGCAGATCGGGATTCTCCGGCAAGGCCCTGGCAAAAGCCTCCAGCAACACCAGCGGTTGTTTGTGCGCCGTAAACCGGGCAATGAACAAAACCAGCATCGCCCCCGCGGGGATGCCCAACTCAATCCGAACATCCGGATATACACGGTCCGGATTGAATTTATTCTTATCGATCCCATTGTTGATTACCACCGACTCGAAAGAAGGAATATATTTTTTCCCCGATTCCTGGTTGGAGGCCGACACGGAAATATTTAAACTCGAACGCGATACGAGATACCGTTCTCCCAATATGCGCATCCGCCGCACCAGCGGATGCTGATCGGGATGAAAGGACCAGCCGTGAACCGTATAAATAACAGGAATACCAAGCGACCGCGCCGCCCACAGGACATTCGAATTGGCGCGGGTACCATGGGCATGTACCAGGTCGACCTGCTGTTCCCGCAGGTACCGCTTCACACGACCCCAGACACGAATATCGAACGGTTTCTCCGAATGGATGACATGGTTCTCCACCTTCATCTCCCGGAGCCGCCCGATCATCGGGCCATCCGTAAAGGAAAGTGCGACAGGCTCGAACCGGGTCCGGTCTAAGTTCTCCACCAGGCTCAGCAAGTGGGACTCCCCTCCCCCGATCTTTCCCTGCCGGATACATTCCAGCACCTTTATTCTTTTACCCATGGACATCACGCTTACTTTAGCACAGGCCTGGCAATACCCCAGCCATCGGGCAGCTTTTCGGTGATCTCGATATTCCCGAACTCCTGCCCCTGGCGGGCGCCCACTTCCCTGGCCCATTTCGCCATCCGGGCAATCCCTTCCTGCAGGGTGATCCCCGTATGCGCCCCAAAGACCTTCCGGGCCTTCGAATGATCGGAATAAGCATGCATCACCTCGTTCCTGGCATTCAGATAATTGATATCGGGCCTGACACCAAATTCCTTGCAAACGACCTTCGCCAGCTCATTGACCGTATATGGCTCATCGGCTCCGACATTAAATACCTGATTAAAAGATTCGGGGATGTTGACGCATTTGGCAATGGGAATGGCCACATCATCGATATAGCTAAAAGCACGGGTCTGCTCCCCATCTCCGAAGATCGTTAGTTTCTTGCCCTGCATGATCTGATTCATAAAGATCCCGATCACATTCCGGTACTTATCCCCGATATTCTGATTTTCCCCATACACATTGTGAGGACGGAAAACGACATAGTTGAGACCAAACATCTCATGTGCGGACCGGAGATCCAGCTCTACGGCATACTTGCTGACACCATAGGGATCCTCGGGGATCGGGGTCATCTCCTCGGTCATAGGCAGCTGCCCCTTACCATACACAGCAATGGAAGACGTGAAAACAAAACACCTGACCTTATGCTTTACCGACTCATTGATCAGGTTGATACTGCCGATCAGGTTCGTCTCATAGTTATAACGGCGGATAAAATGGGACAACCCCTCCGCGGCATAAGCAGCCAGGTGATAGACATAGGCGAACTTGTGCTCGTTAAAAAGATCTGTGATCAGCTCGTGGTCCGTCACACTGCCTTTTACGAATTGAGCGCCGGCAGGGATATGGTCTTCAAAACCCCCACTCAGATCGTCCAGCGCGATCACCTCGAAGCCCATCTTCAGACAATGCTTCACGACGTGCGATCCGATAAACCCCGCTCCCCCCGTCACAAGTACAGTTGTTTTCATGTTCGGTTGTTTTATTTTACAATTTTACACATTACAATATACTATAATTTTTCTATCCACCGGTTGTACCACAGCTGGAAGATCAGCACCTGCCAGAGCTTTTGATAATTTACTTTCTCTCCCGCCAGGTACCGGTCCCGCAGACGGATGATCGGCTCATGATCGAACATGGCCGTCTTCGCGAGCGACTGCTCGCTCAGATAATACTTTAACTGCTCCTTCAGATCATCCCGGAACCACACCATCAACGGCGCGATAAACGGACGCTTGGGTCGCTCCATCAACTCCCGGGGAATATATTTATGTACGATCTGTTTCAACAACCATTTGTTCACTCCATCCCGGATCTTGAACGAACTGGGCAGCTGCGATACGAATTCGATCACCCGCTGGTCCAGCATCGGCTCCCGCCCTTCCAAACTAACGGACATGGTTGCCCTATCTACCTTTACCAGGTTATTATCTGCCAAAAAAGTCTTATAGTCCACCGCCAGCAAACGGTTCACTACCCCGTCATTCTTCTCCAGCCGGGCGCCATCCTCAAAAAAGGTATGATATCGCTCAAAGTCCTTACCCAGGAAAGACTCTACTTCACTCTCCGTAATATACTGACTGATGTATTTGATAGCCTGCACCGGGTCATGACTCCTCCAGATCAGCTTCATCTTCTCATACCGGGTGGTAAAATTGTATTTCTTGCTGAAATAAGGAATATAATGCGGATTGATCAGCGACATCGTCCCGCTGATCATACTCTGTACTCCTACCGGCAGCCTGGTCGTGAACCGCTCCGCCTGGTTGAATTTATTATACCCGCCAAAGATCTCATCGCCTCCATCGGCGCTCAACGCCACCTTCACCTTCTCACGGGCTAATTTACTCACCAGCACCGTCGGCACCGTCGAGTTATCGGCAAAAGGCTCATCATAGATCTCCGGCAACCGGTCCAGTACACTCGCCGCCTCCCGGGCCGTCAGATACCATTCCGTATGATCCGTACCCAGGTAATTGGCTATCTTTTTCGCCTCGGGGGCTTCATTGAACTCATTCTCATGAAAACCGATGGTGAACGTCTTCAATTTTTCCGTCCGCCCGGTCTGTAACAGGGCCGCCACGCTGGAGCTGTCATACCCGCCGCTAAGAAAGATCCCCACCGGCACGTCGGCCACCATCCGGTACTCATAGGCGCTCTTTAACAGCTTGTCCGTCTCATCGATCGCCTCCTGGTCCGTAATATGCAGTTTCGGCTTGTTATAATGATCAAAAACGTCCCAATACTTGATGATCTCCTGTTTCCGGGTCTTCAGATCTAGCTCCAGGTAATGTCCCGGCAACAACTTGAACGTATCCTTGAAAATACTATGCGGCGCAGGAATATAGCTGAACTGTAGAAAGAGGGCCAGGCTGTTTACATCGATCTTTTTCTCAAAGGCCGCATGCTGATACAATGCCTTTAGCTCCGATCCGAACAACAGCAGATCATCCTTCCGGTAATAATACAAAGGCTTTACCCCCGCCCGGTCACGGACCAGGATCAACTGCTCCTTTTGCTTATCATACAACGCAATGGCGAACATCCCGATAAGCTTTTTCAAAACGTCCATTCCCCAGCAATGATATCCTTTCAGGATGACCTCCGTATCGGACCAGGAAGTAAAAGAATATCCTTTCCCTTCCAGTTCTTTGCGGATCTCCTTAAAGTTGTAGATCTCTCCATTAAAATTGATGATCAGATCCCCGAAATGCATGGGCTGGTGTCCCAGGGGAGAAAGATCCAGGATCGACAGCCGTCGCTGGCCAAAGCCAATGGCGCCACCCCCCGGAGCAGAATATACCTCATGACCGGCATCATCGGGACCCCGATGCATCATCGCATCCGTCATCCGTCTCAGCACATCGATCCCGGTGCCACCCTTAAAATCTGCAAAACCTGCTATCCCGCACATTTTTTAGAATTATTAGTTGAAGGTGATGGATCGGTTAAAGTGCCAGAAGATACCCTTCCAAAAAGATCGCAAGTGCGCTTTTTGTCCCTTGACCAGGAAGGTAAGGGTGTTCTTGGGAACGGTAAAGAAAGTAAAGTACGCCAGGAACACCATCCTCGCCGGCCACGGAGCATTCCGTCGCATATAATATATACGGTTCTTGGTATGATAAAAGGTCTTGAAAGCACTGGATTTTCCCGTCGTCATCGACTCCTTGTGATAGATCAGGGACTTGGGCTGGTAATATACCTTGTACCCTTTCCGCTTGATCTGCTCGCACCAGTCGAACTCTTCATAATAGATAAAGAAGTCTTCCGGCAGCCGCCCCACTTCATCGATAATTTTCCGGGGCACCATCATCCCGCCGCCATGAGCATAGTTGGTGACTTTTATCTCATTGTACTGCCCTTCGTCCTTCTCCCGGCAGCCAACCATGCCGTTACGGCCGGTAAAGATGTTCACGGTATTGTAACCGGCGTACTCGATCGTGCCTTTATGGAAGAAATAATGGAACTTGGGACTGACGATCCCGGCATCCGGGTATTTTTCAAATATTTCAAGCAAGCCTTCTAACAGTTTGGGAGTCACCTCCGTATCGTTGTTGACGATAAAGAGATAATCCCCCGTCGCCGCGCGGATGCCCACATTATTCCCTCCCGTAAAACCCAGGTTCTTCCCATTACAGATGACCTTTACCGCCGGGTAAATGGACTTAAATACGGCCGTTGGGTCCTCTTTGGACCCATTATCGACGACAATAACTTCCAGGTTGGGATAAGTATTATGCTCGTTGAGAGAGCGCAAAAAATCGCAGGTAACCTCCGTGGTGTTCCACGTGAGCGTAACGATAGAGATTAAAGGGTTGGCCTTCAACATATTAGCTTTCTTTCTGAGGTATGACAACTGGTAAAATTACCTTCTCCGGATCAGTTCTACACATTTTCCTTTTGCAATAACGCAGAAGGGGTATTGGCTATTATCCACAGGTCTGTGGTAAAGCTGCAATTCGCAGCGTAGGCGATGTCGATATTGATCCTTTCTTCTACGGACATGTCCTTATTTCCCCTTTTCTTTACCTGCCAGAGACCCGTGATCCCCGCTGGCGCCAGAAAACGGGCCGCATAATCATCCGTAGTCAGCGTTTCAGCTTCATACAGAGGTAAAGGCCGGTTACCCACCAGCGACATATCCCCCAAAAAGACGTTCAACAGCTGGGGCAGCTCATCCAGGCTGGTATTCCGCAACAATTTCCCGATCCTGGTTATCCGGGGATCATTATTGACCTTGAAAAATACCGGCCCCTTGGCCGCTCCATACTGGTTCAGATGTTTCAAGGCGGCCACTTTGGCGTCGGCGCCCTTATACATAGTCCTGAACTTATAAAAATTGAAGATTTTATACCCCTTACCCGCCCTTTTGGCGATATAAAAGACCGGTCCCCGGGACTCCAGCTTGATCGCAATGGCGATCAACAGGAATAAGGGGCTCAACAACAACAACGCGATCGAAGCCACAAGGATGTCGAACGCCCTTTTCAATGGATGTCCTACGATCCGATGCTGCTGTACATTCTCTTCGATACGCGGAACAGGAGCATCTTCCCCCTTTATTTTACGCAGGAACTGTATCTTTTGCTTCAGCTCCCTGTCCTCGCAGCTTTGCAGGAACAGGATCTCGTCGGGACGGGTGTTTTTCTTATAGGCATCCAGCTCCGTATCGGAAAGATTGGAACCATCCAGAATAAAAGGAACTGCACTCAGAATGGGATGTTGACGAAGGAAGAACGTAAACGCTTTGATAGCATCAAAATCATACCTGGCCTCACAAAAGATCACTTCGGGAATGTCATTCTTTTCATTTTCCAAACAACGCAGCAACTCCAGTTTTATATTCTCCAATTTCTCTGTGGCGTATGCTTTATTGTAGACATGAGTCAACCTGGCAATATGAGAGGTATTCTTTCCAACATAGTAAAATCCGCTATGCTGGAACTTACCTGCTTGAGGCAAATGATAGGACCTGAAGGCTAGCCGAGGCGTTATCCTCTTGTCCTTTTGTACAGGTTGGGGTAAAAATAATAAATCCATACAACAGGTTTACGGTTTCATAAATACGGTGGCTCAGATACACTTGCTCTAATAGGAACGGCTTCCATGGACCTGGCAACTACACTTTCCGGACTCCGAGTCCCACATATACGGGGTTATCTTGAATTTAGTTTACCAGGGTCGAACAAATCTTTCTTTATACCAATTCGCCGCTTTTTACCAGGGCCTTGATCGTGTCCATCAAGGTCACCGGATTGAACGGTTTCATAAAATGCTTTGTTACACCATGCTCGGTACACTTCGATTCAGTTTCTTTTACATCCAGCCCCGACAACACTACCACGGGGATCTCTCCATACATGCCGCTGGAAGAAAGCTGCTGTACCAGTTCCCAATTTTCCATATCCGGCAGCTGAGGATCTGCAATGATCAGATCAGGCTGAGACCGGTGAGAAAGATAGTACATGGCGGAATATCCATCGGGTACGGTAACCACATTGTATTCTTTGCCAAGAACAGTCTGCAAAAGGAAGCGGATGGCCTTGCTATCATCGACGGCCAAAATTTGCTTTTTCATTACCAAATTCATTTTAAGGGTTAACTAGAAATTTTAATCTTTCTAGGATGGCAATGGAATAAACGGCTAACACGAGGTATTGGCTATCGAATGATACTTCCTGTGAGAGAAGCAGGCTTTAGGAATAGTGATGTGGATTAAACGCCCAACTAAAAAAAACTTGAGGAATTTCTAGGATTGTGGGTCAATCAAAAGATATACATGTAAAGAGTTACAAAGCCAAATATTCAGAGGATTTGAATATGGCAGGCATTAATAGTTCCATAAAAGTACAGGATGTTTTTCAAATGTTCAAATAATTTGGCGATTATTTTTGGATCACAGTGCGAATTTGGGAATTTTTCCCGAACAAAAGAATACCCATTAAATGGTATTTTTGAGATGTTCAAGAATACCTCCTCGTGGTATGTCCGGACCGCCTAACGGTAGGTTCACTCCCCTCACCGGTGCTCCTCATACCGGCTTGCCGGAACGGTCTTCCATAACCAATTTCGTTCGTTTTCCGATAATGGGACTATCTCCTTTGTAACGTCCTCCAATTGCTCCATCGCACGAAGGCCCACTACCGCACTGCTGATCGCCGGATGATCGAGGATAAGGTCGATAACAGTCTGCGCCGGGCTCCGGGTCATGCCCGCTACCTGCTTCACCCTGGCCGCCGCCTGCTCCACCTCCTTTGCACTATGATTCAGGTAAGATATCGCCGGCTTATCTATAAGCAATCCCTTTGCCAGGATTCCCCGGGCCAATACCCCGATACCTGCTTCCTCCAATAATCCCAGACAACTTTC
>Ga0070681_10003936_pt1 | contig 14002 bp, 13 predicted proteins | sample KBSC83BmetaG_FD_65650 | JGI IMG/M metagenome (GOLD analysis project Ga0070681, IMG submission 65650) | Corn rhizosphere microbial communities from Kellogg Biological Station, Michigan, USA - KBS C8-3B metaG | ecosystem: Host-associated > Plants > Roots > Rhizosphere | place: USA: Michigan... | reverse complement strand
AATCCCTCGCTTCGCTCAGAATCACATGCTTAAATGTTTTCCCCTACGAACCTGAGTGCGCCGCGAACCGCTCCCCGAACCGGAATGACTTCCTCCGTGCTCACCTGAGCTCCGGGCACCGCGGTCTTGAGCCGGTGCTCGAGACGGCGGCGCAGGGTGGAACCACGCTGCAGCATGCCGCCGGTCAGCGCGACGGGAAGCGCGGCGCGCTCGTCGACGAAGAGTTGGCGGGCGAGTGCGCGCACGTGCAGCGAGAGCTCCTCGACGGCGAGACTCACGATCGAGTTCGCGCGCAGATCGCCGCCGTCCGCGACGCTCATCACCACCGGTGCGAGCGAGGCGAGCATCGACGGTGGCGCCTGCGCTGCCCACGCGATGAGCTCCGGAAGCTCGTTCACCTGCGCGGCGGTGAGAATCGCTCCGGTGAGCGCCGTCTCCGGCTCGCGTCCATCGCTCGCCGCCGCGACGACTGAGAGCGCCTTTCGGCCGATCCACGCGCCGCTTCCTTCGTCGCCGAACACCGGACCCCAGCCGCCGCAGCGTGCGGTGGTCCCGGTAGGTCCGCGCCCGAACGCACTCGAGCCGGTGCCGCTGATGAGGAGCACGCCCGGGCCATCGCCGAACGCATCGTCCAGCGCGACACTGAAGTCCGAGTGAATCACGATCTCGTCCGCGAGCTCGCGACTGGCCAACGCCTGCCAGAGCTCCTGTCGCTCGGTCTCGCGGCCAACACCCGCGACGCCGACGCAGAGCACGCGTGGCATGACGTGCGTCATCTCGCACGACGCGAGCGCGTCCTTCACGACCTCGGCGATCACGTTCGCCGACGCCTCGACGCGTCCGGGTCTCACTGCACTCCCCGGCCCGACGACATCGCCGATCATGCCGCCATGTTCGTCGGCGACCATGGCGCGCGTCTTCGAGCCGCCGCCGTCGATACCGATGACGATCAGCGTCACGGTGCGACCTCACGGTGCGGCACCGCGTGGGTGAACGAGGCTAGCATTCCAATGACGAGCGTGATCAGGGTTCCAATGAGGACGTACCAGGGCCAGGCGATCGTGCCTAACGGCTGCAGCACACCGCGCCAGGCGGGGACGGCCGCCGCGATCTGCTTGGCGAAAACGACGAACGCCATCGCGAAAATTCCCACCGACATGCCGATGATCGCATCCGGCTGTGTTGCGCGACGCCACAAGATACCGAGAAAGAATCCGCCGAGCAGCCCACCGTAGGTGAACGACGCGATCGAGAGCGCGATCACCACGACGGGGGTCTGCTGATTCTGCGGGAAGAGCAGGGCGCCACCGGTGAGCACCACACCCCAGAGCAGCGCGAAGGTCTTGCCAACGCGCAGCGTCTGCGGATCGTCGGCGCGCCGGCCGGTGAGCGGGAGATAGATGTCGTGCGTCGCTGCCGCCGCCAGCGAGTTGATCGCGCCCGAGTGCGTGCTCATCGTCGCCGCGAGGATGGCCGCGAGCACGAGACCCAGCAGTCCGTGCGGCATGTACTGCAGAATGAACGTCGGAAAGACGTCGTCAGGCTTGGCGAAGCCGTGATTCGGCCCGTACAGCGCCCAGAGCCCGACGCCGAGCATGAGGAAGAGCGTGAACTGCAGCGTGACGACGACGCCGCTGCCGATGACTGCCGTCTGCGCATCGCGAAGTGTCCGCGCGGAGAGCAGCCGCTGCACGATCAGTTGATCCGCGCCGTGCGACGCCATGGAGAGAAACGCGCCGCCGATCAGTCCCGCGAAGACCGTGTGCGGCCGATCGAAGCCGGTGTAGAAGTCTATGAACTGCAGCTTGCCGGCCGGACCCGCGGCGGCGACGATCTGCGACCAGCCGCCGCTCACGAGATGACCGAGCAGCACCAGCGCGGATATGCCGCCGACGATGTACACGGTCGCCTGGAGAATCTCCGTCCAGACGACGGCGCGCATCCCGCCGCGATAGGTGTAGACGATCGTCAGCGTGCCGAGCACGAGCACCGCCGTCGGCATCACCCACTGCCGCGGCACCACGCCCTCCAGAATGAGCGCGATCGGGATTGCCGTGGCGAAGACGCGCACCGAATCGGCGAGGCCGCGCGTCGCCATGAACACGATCGACGTGAAGCGACGCGTCGCGAGGCCGAAGCGCTGCTCGAGCAACGCGTACGCGGTCACCAGCTCGCCCTGGTAGTACCGCGGCAGGAGCACCGCGGCGATCACGATGCGACCCAACAAGTACCCGACGGAGACCTGCAGGAATCCAAGGTTGCCGACGTACGCCAGCCCCGGAATGCTGATGAACGTCAGCGCGCTCGTCTCGCTGGCGACGACGGAGAACATCACCGCCCACCAGGGAATCGACCTCCCGGCGACGAAGTAGTCCTTGGCGTCACGCTGCCGCCGGCCGACCCAGATGCCGAGGAGGGTCGTGCCGGCGAGATACAACAAGATGACGACGATGTCGAGCGCCGAGATTCCGCGAGGCATGCCTAACGAAAAGCAGATCCCTCGCTGCGCTCGGGATGACACCCACATGTCATCCCGAGGAGCGAAGCGAGGAGGGATCTGCTCTTACTCGACGACATACGCTTCCATCGCGAAGTACTCGGCCAATCCCAGCTTGTCCAACTCCGCGGCAGTGCCCTTGTTGCGCGCTTCGACGCGCTGCCAGAACTCGCGCTCGTCGTAGCCGCCGGGGAACGGGGCCGAATCCTTCTGCGACTGGTGCTTGAAGATCGCCTGGATCTTGAGCCGCAGCTCCTCCTGCGACAACGGCACCAGCCAGGTGGCTTCATGAATTGGCCACTCCTGCCACGCGCCACGATAAAGCCAGATCTCCGGGCCGGCATCCATCTGCGCAAGCGACTGATCGATCGCCTGCTTGCACATACGGTGCGTCCCGTGTGGATCGGACAGATCGCCGGCGACGAAGATCTGCTGTGGGCGGATCTCCTCGAGCAGCGCGCTCACGATCGCAACGTCCTTCGGTCCGATCTCTTCCTTTCGCACCTTGCCCGTCTGATAGAAGGGCATGTTGAGAAAGCGCGCCGCGCTGCGCGGCAGTCCGACAGTCTCGATACCGCTCACCGCCTCCGCTTCGCGGATGATCCGCTTGATGTCCTGGACCTCCGGAATGTCCACCTCGCCGGGGCGCTTGCGGTCGAGAAACGCATAGACAGTCTGCGCGAGCGCGTCGACCTTGGCGGGATCGATCAGGCCATTGCCCGCGGTACGGACGAGGAAATCCACATACCGACGGACATCATGATCAAAAACGGCGATGTTGCCGCTCGTCTGATACGCGACGGTAATCTCGTTCTCATTCTCGACGAGCTTGCGGAGGATGCCGCCCATCGAGATCACGTCGTCGTCGGGGTGCGGCGAGAAGCAAATGATGCGCTGGTGCGTCGGCAGCTTCGACTTCCCGCGGATCTTCGCGCCGAGGATGTTGAAGACTTTGCCGTTTACTTCTCCAGGCGTGCCGTACTTCGCCACGAGCGCCGACATTTTATGCTCGGCGTAGTCCCGCTGCGTGAGCTTGAGGATCGCCTTGTTCGTCTGCTGCGACAGCCAGATGACGGCGCGCACCATGAGGTCCTGCGTCCACTGCACCTCGTCGATGAGCCACGGCGTCTTGATCCGAGTAAGCTCTGCCCCGGCTGCTCGATCGACATAAAAAGTCGTGTCCGGATGACGCTGTAGAAAAGTGGCCGCGACCTCGACGTCGATCTCTCCTTCGACGGCGCGCCTGACGATCGACGACTTGTGCTCGCCGGTGGCGAGGATCGCGATCTCGTGCGCGTCGAGAATCGTCGCCACGCCCATCGTGATCGCCTCGCGCGGTACGAACTCCTCGCCGAAGAAATCGGCGGCGGCGTCGCGACGGGTGATGGCGTCGAGCGTTACGAGGCGCGTGCGGCTGTCGCTCCCCGATCCGGGCTCGTTGAAGCCGATGTGCCCCGTCTTCCCGATGCCCAGGATCTGAAAATCGACGCCCCCGGCGTCGATGATCGCATCCTCGTACCGCCGAGTGTACTCGTCGACGCGGTCGCGTGGGATGGTGCCGTCGGGGATGTGCACGTTCTCCGGCTTGATGTCGATCTGCGAGAACAGATTCTCCCACATGAAGCGGTAGTAGGAGTGGATGCTGTCTCGCGACATCGGGTAGTACTCGTCGAGATTGAACGTCGCGACGTGCCGGAAGGTGAGCCCCTCCTCCCGATGCATGCGGATGAGCTCTCGGTACACGCCGATCGGCGTCGAGCCGGTCGCGAGACCGAGCACCGCGCTCTCGCCCGCGGCGTCCTTCTCGCGCACGAGCGTCGCGATGCGATTCGCGACGAGCCGCGCGATGTGCTCGTGATCATCGACGACGAGGGTGCGAATGCGCTCGAGGCCCGCAGGAACGTGGGGGACACGAGAAGGCCCGCGAGTCGGCGAGCGATCGCGGGCCTCCCTCTCGGCGACGGCGTCCCGACGGACGCCTGTGACCGATTCTGCCATCGTTTATTGCCTAGTTAGGCTGAGAACGAGCTGCCACAGCCGCAGCCGCCAGTCGAGTTAGGATTCTTGAATGTGAAGCCCGAGCCCATCATCGACGTGACATAATCGATCGTGACACCATTCAGGTACTGCGCCGAGAAGGGATCGACGAAGACCCGCCATCCACTCTGGTCGACGACGAGATCGTCTTCGGCGGCCTCGTCCTCGATGAGCAGACCGTACTTGAAGCCGCTGCAGCCACCAGGCTGGACGCTCACGCGCAACCCACCCTTCGCGGGATCGACGCCTTCCTGTTCCATGAACTTCATGACCTCGGCTGAGGCGTTCGCTGTGATGACCACCGCCAGCTCGGGCTGATTCATTGTGCTCATTCGTACGCTCCTCCAAAGCGGCCAAGTGATGCCGTGCCGCAGGTTACATGCAAGATAAGCTCCCCCTCAATCCGCCGCCACCGCCTCACGGGCCTTCTGGTCGTGCCGCCTCATGGCCGGAGGCGGCGCCTCCGAACGGAACGATCTGGCAATCCACACGAAGGCCAGCGCGGCGATGATCAGCATCACAAATCCCGATAGCGCCTCGCCAAAAATGATCTTTCCGACCCCGAATAGAGATGCATAAACCGCGACGATGCCGGCGATCCAGTTCGTCCAGGCGAGTGCACCGCCGGGGATCGGCTCGCGGCCATAGCCGAGCTTCTCGGACACCGCAGCCCATCCCGGGCCTCCGGGCCGAACGCGCTCGTAGAAGGACTCGAGCACCGTGGCAGACTCGGGTTGAGTGAGGAAGGTTGTCACGATCCACACGATCGTGGTGACGACGACCGTGACCAGGAGCGTGACGGCATCCGCGTCTGCTCCAGCGTTGACGACGATCGACGGTGTGAACGATGCGACCTGATCCGGCCCGATGACGTGCAGCTTGGAGAGCACGAGGCCGAAGCCGCCGCCCACATAACTGAAAGTCACGAACGAGGCGATCATCGCGCTGATCTCGCTCCATGCATTGATGCGCCACCAGTACCAGCGCAGGATGTACACCAGTCCAGTTCCCGCGCCGAGGCCGATGAGGAACTTCCATGCCTGTTCCACCGTCGCGAGCTGCGAGGTCACGATGATCGAGAGCAGGAACAGCACGATGGTTGCCCATCGCGAGACGTTGACGTAATGGCGCTCCGTCGCGGACTTGCGCAGAAAGCGCCGATAGAAGTCGTTCACGAGGTAGGACGCGCCCCAGTTGAGCTGCGTCGCGACGGTCGACATGTACGCTGCCGCGAAGCCAGCCAACATGAATCCGCGCCATCCCGTGGGCAGAAGATCCACGAACGCCTGCACGTACGCTGCCTCATGATCGCGCACGCCGTTCACCATGACGCCCTGCGGGTAGAGCAGGATGGTGGCGAGGCCGGTGATGATCCAGGGCCAGGGCCGCACGGCATAGTGCGCCACCTGGAAGAAGAGCGTCGCCAGCACGCCGTCGCGCTCCGTCTTCGCCGAGAAGATGCGCTGCGCGACGTAGCCACCGCCGCCCGGCTCCGCTCCGGGGTACCATGCCGCCCACCACTGCACGAAGAGAAAAACGCCGATCGTGATCGCCGGCATCCACACGTACGCGTGAAGCCCGCCATTGCCCACCGAAACGGGAAGCACGGAGAGCGCAGCCGTCTCACTGCCGAAGTGCGCGGTAACGCCGGATTTCAGGGCCGCCATACCCCCAACCTTTTTCACGGCGAATACCGCGAGCACGACCACCGCGGTCATCTTGATCACGAACTGCACGAGGTCCGTCCACAGCACGGCCCACATTCCCGCGGCGACCGAGTACGCGACCGTAATGACGAAGCAGATTCCAACGGCGACGTACGGGTTCACGCCTAACGAGATCCCCAGAATCTTCACCATCGCCTTCGTCACCCAGCCAAGGATGATGAGGTTGACGAAGATGCCGAGATAGATGGCGCGAAACCCTCGGAGGAAGGTCGCCGGCGGCCCGCTGTAGCGGATCTCGGCGAACTCGATGTCGGTCATGACGTGCGCTCTTCGCCAGAGACGGGCGAAGAAGAACACGGTGAGCATGCCGCTCATCAGGAAGCACCACCACAACCAGTTGCCGGCGACGCCGTGGGAGAAGACGAGCCCCGTCACAACGAGCGGGGTGTCGGCGGCGAACGTCGTCGCCACCATCGAGGCCCCGGCGAGCCACCACGGCACCTGGCGGCCTGAGATGAAGTACTCGCTCAGGCTCTCTCCGCCGCGTTTCGTGAAGGCGAAACCGATAGCGGACGAGAGAACGAAGTACGCCGCGACGATCGCCCAATCGATGACTGTCAGGTTCATTGGTGAGAGCTCTGCGCGGGAGTGGAGGTGCGAGCTATCGTCGACATCACCGCATCGGCCAGCGCGACCCGGACGCGTCCGATCTTCGTGTTGGCGCGCGTTGGATTGACGCGGTTGCTGAGAAGAATGACGAACACATCGCGCGCCGGGTCAATCCAGATCGACGTCCCGGTAAACCCGGTATGACCGAACGCGCGCTCCGACATGAGATGACCCGCCGAGTTTCTGCCATCCGGCTTCTGCCAGCCAAGCGCGCGATCCTGTAGCTGGCGCGTCGTGAACAGCTCGATCGTTTGCGGGCGGACGATCTGCGCGCCGTCGAGCGTGCCCCCACTCAGGTACATGCGCGCGAAACGCGCGAGGTCGTGCGCCGAGCTGAAGATGCCCGCGTGCGCTGACACACCGCCGAGATAATAGGCTCGCTCGTCGTGAACGACGCCCCAGACCTTGCCGCCGCGAATGGAGTCGATCTCCGTGGGCGCGATGCGCGGCTTGAGCGACGCGGGCGGGCGGTACATCGTCTCCGTCATGTGCAGCGGCAGGAAGACGTGATTCAGCACATACTGATCGAGCGTCTCGCCCGAGACCCGCTCGACGAGCCGCCCGAGCATGTACGCCCCGATGTCGCTGTACACCATCCGCACACCCGGCAGCGTGTCGAGCGGGGTCGCGAAGAGCAGCTTCGCGATGCTGTCTGCGTCATGCGTGATGCGATCATACGGCTTGTCGGCGGGCAAACCCGACGTGTGGGTGATGAGATGCCGGATGGTGACGAGCTCCTTGTGCGGACCTCGCCACTCGGGGATGTACCGTTGCAGCGGGGCGTCGAGATCGATCCGTCCCTGCTCGTACAGCTGCATCACCGCTGTCGTCATCCCGACGACCTTCGTGAGTGATGCGAGGTCCCAGAGGGAATGCTCGTCAGGCACCGGGCTTGGCGCCCAGTCCAGGTGGCCGACGCTGTCCTCGGCCAGGATACCGTCTCGTGTGCCGACTACCGCGTACGCTCCCGGAAAAGCGCTATCGGCTCCGGCGCGCGCGAGTATCGAGCGGAGCGAGTCTCGGATTGCCGAGCTCACCGCGGAGCGGGACACGGCCGCGCTCGCGTGGTTGGGGCTCTGGGCCACCGATGGGACGCTCGCGCAACCGAACGCCGCCGCGGCAAGGAGCAGACTGCTGACTACACGATGTAGCTGACGACCGGGAAAACCAGCTGTGATCATCTTCTCACTGGTTCGGGCGGGCGCGGAAGGATCGGTGGTCGAGCGCCAGACGCGTCGTACGGATAATAGGCAGAGTAGCGGAAACTCGGTACAGATCAAATTGGCGAGGCGGGTTGGTCTCGCATTAGCTTGTCGTCGGACCGCGGTGCACTGCTTCTGCTCGCGCGTCCCCTCACTACACTCGATGGCTGGGCCTCGCGCCTTTTTGGGAGGAACGATCATGAAGAGATTCTGCGCCGCGCTTGGCGTCGTTGTGATCACGGCAATGAGTACCGCGTGCGGTCCACGACAGGCTTCGGTGCGCACCGCGCCGACGGCGGCGGAGGCAACGATCCATTTCACGAACAATCTCAGCCAGGCCGTGAACGTCTACGTCGTTCAGGGTGGAACCGAGACATTCGTCAGGCAGGTCGGCGCGAACACCACGGAGAATCTCCCGGTGCGCGGCATCGCGCTCGGCTCGCAGGTGTTGCTGCGCGCGGTCACGGTCGACGGCAAGAGCCAGTTCGACACCCAGAATCCCGTCGCGCTCACGTCCACATACACGTGGAGAGTGCCCTGAGCGTACGTCATTCGACGTACCCCGCGGCGGTTGCTACAAGTTTGTGGAAGGGATACCTTTACGAACCGAAGCGAGTTTAAAGGCACTCGCTTCGGTTCTCGCATCAAGATGCCGGGCTTCGCCTTCCGCCAATTGCGTCGAGCTCTACCCGGCTGGGTTCAACCGCGACGCCGTTTGCCGTGTCGCCTGCTGGCCGCTCGCTATGCTGCGTGACGGAACCGAATGAAGATTCTCCCGGATTGGCTGAAAAACGGGTATCTGCGCGTCATCGACCCAGTCGCCAACTGGTTGGTCCGGCGTCGAGTTCATCCTAATACCATTACGGCCATCGGTACTGCCTGCTCTGTGGCAGGCGGCGTCATCTATGGCACCGGGCACATCTCCGTCGGCGGCTTTTTTCTCGGGCTGACGGCGCTGTTCGACGTCCTCGACGGTACGGTGGCGCGACGATCGAATCGCAGCTCCACCTTCGGCGCCTTTCTCGATTCCACACTCGACCGCCTCGCCGATGGTGCTGTCCTCGGTGGACTCGGGGTGTTCTACGCTCTGAGTCCCGTCCATCGCAGCGTGCCGATGGTGGTCGTCTGTCTCGCGGGAATCATCGGATCGTTTCTCACCTCGTACACGCGCGCTCGCGCCGAAGCACTCGGCCTCGACGCCAAGGTGGGAATTCTGCAGCGCCCGGAACGTGTGGTGCTGCTCTCGGTGCCGCAGGCCTTTTTCGGCCTGGCACTGAATGGATGGGTGCTTGCGCTCATCATTGTTTTCCTGACCGTGACGGCGTGGATCACCGTGGTCCAGCGCGTCGCGTTCGTCTATCACCAGACCGCACCTCGAGCGGAGGCGGAAGCGCTGCGATTTGCCGAAGGAGAACGTCCGCGTTGGCTGCGGCGGCGGCGTGGCGTGACGAGCACTCTGCTGAAAGGAGATTGAGTACGTGCAGGCTTCGTCCAAGAGCTCGAAGAGCGCCGAGTCCGGCGCTCGTCCTACCGTTCGTCCCGCCACCGGCAAGCTGGGGATCCTGACGCCGGGTCTCGGCGCCGTGGCCACGACATTCATGGCCGGCGTCGAGAGTATTCGCCGCGGACTATCGAAGCCGATCGGATCGCTCACGCAAATGGCGACGATCCGTCTCGGCAAAAGAACCGAAAACCGCTCGCCGTTGATCAAGGATTTCGTTCCGCTGGCCGAGCTGGACGATCTCGTGTTCGGCGCGTGGGACCCGATCGCCGACGATGCGCTCACGGCCGCGTGCAAGGCGGGAGTGCTCGAGCAGAAGGACATCGAGCCGCTCTCCGATTTTCTCCGCGAGATCAAGCCGATGCCCGCCGTGTTCGACAATCGCTACGTGACGCGAATTCACGGCGAGAACGTGAAGAAGGGCAAGACCAAGCGCGATCTCGCCGAGCAGCTCCGTCAGGACATTCGGGATTTCAAGTCGAAGAACCGGCTCGATCGCGTGGTCGCCGTCTGGTGCGCGTCGACGGAGACGTACATCAAGGCCGGTCCGCAGCACGCAACGATCGAGCAGTTCGAGAAGGCGATGGAGCGCAACGACGACGCGATCGCGCCGTCGATGTTGTACGCGTGGGCCTGCATCATGGAGGGAGTGCCCTATTGCAATGGCGCGCCCAATCTCGCGGTGGATACGCCGGCGCTGATGCAGCTCGCCATCGACCGTGGCGTACCGATCTCCGGCAAGGATTTCAAGACCGGCCAGACCTGGATGAAGACGGTGATCGCGCCCGGGCTCAAGGCGCGCATGCTCGGTCTTGCCGGGTGGTACTCGACGAACATTCTCGGCAATCGCGATGGTGAGGTGCTCGACGACCCGGCGTCGTTCAAGACGAAGGAGGAGTCGAAGCTGAGCGTGCTGCATACGGTGCTGCAGCCGGAGATCTATCCGGATCTGTATAAGGACTTCTCGCACGTCGTTCGCATCAACTACTACCCGCCTCGCGGCGACAACAAGGAAGGCTGGGACAACATCGACATCTTCGGGTGGATGGGCTACCCGATGCAGATCAAGGTCAACTTCCTCTGCCGCGATTCCATTCTCGCCGCGCCGATCGTGCTGGATCTGGCGCTCTTCTCCGACTTCGCCCAGCGCGCCGGGCTGAAGGGGATTCAGGAATGGTTAAGCTTCTATTACAAAAGCCCAATGGCCGCTCCCGCTTTGCAGCCTGAACACGATCTTTTCATTCAGCAGACGAAGCTGAAGAACACCTTGCGCCATCTCATGGGCGAGGAACAGATCACGCATCTCGGGCTGGAGTACTATCAGTCGTAGGAGGGAGCGCCATGGTAGCCACTCGGCGGACGCGGGCATGGTTGCGCGTGGTTGGAGCGACGGCGGCGATCGTCGCGGGGAGCATCGTCGCGGCGAGCTGCGGCCGGTCGGAAGCGCGGCAGCGCGAGATCTACTACATCTCCAAGACGTACTCGTTCACGATCGTGCCGTCGGAGGCGCCGCCGCACGCCCGCGAGGACATCACGTACAAGGTCTTCATTCGGGATCGTGACACCCGCGAGCCGATCCAGAATGGCGAGGGACAGATCTACTCGAACAATCGCGAGGGCGCGCGCACGTGGGACGGTTTCGCCTACGGGCCCGAAGTCGGGACGTACTACGGCAAGCTGCACTATGTCACCGCCGGCCTGTGGGCCGTCGGGATGCGCTTCCGCCGCGACTCACTCCATCCGCTCGAGAAGATCGAGTGGATGCAGGACGTGCTCAACGAGCGCCAGAGCGCATCGCCGTGAGTCGTCGTCCTGCCTAACGAATAGACGATGCGGCACTTCTATCGCAGTCATCGACCGCCGGCGGAGGTGCTTGCCGCCGCCGACAACTTTTTTCCAAACCTTGGCCTGGCCCAGATCGAGTCCGAGCCGCGCGCGCGGACCTTCTCCGGTGCCCTCGGGGTCGCGCGTGTTCAGGTCCGCGCGGAGGGCGGCCACTACACCTTCGTCCAGGTCGAGACGGACCAGATGGGGGAGAGCCGGATGGATCGCAACGTGAAGAAGTTTTTCGTGACGATCCATCGCACTGAAGACCCGGGCCACGCGCTCGAAGCGAATTATTGATGGCGACGCGAGTCACAGGCACGGCAAAGCGGGGCGGCGCGAAAGCGCCGCCCCGCGCTGACGCACATCCCGCCGGCCTCACGCGTGCGCAGCTCCTCGACCTCTATTACTGGATGCGCCTCACGCGGACACTGGAGGAGCGGCTCGTCGCGCTCTACCGGCAAACGAAGGTGGTCGGCGGGCTCTTTCGCTCGTTAGGCCAGGAGGCGGACGCCGTCGGCAGCGCGTTCGCGCTCCGGCGTGAGGACGTGCTGTCGCCGCTGATTCGGAATCTCGGCTCGATGCTCGTGAAGGGCGCGACACCGGTGGAGATCCTTCGCCAGTACATGGCGAAGGGCGACTCGCCGACGCGAGGCCGTGAGCTCAACATCCATTTCGGCGACACGGAGCGCGGATTCATCGGCCAGATCTCGCCGCTGGGCGACATGGTGCCGGTGATGGCCGGCGTGACGCTCACCTTCAAGATGCGCGGCGAGGCCCGGGTCGGGCTCGTCTACGTGGGTGACGGCGCCACGTCGACCGGCGCGTTCCACGAGGGGATCAACTTCGCCGCCGTGCAGCGCTGTCCCCTTGTCGTCGTGATCGAGAACAACGGCTACGCCTACTCGACACCGACGCACAAGCAGACACTCGCGAAGCAGTTCATCGACAAAGCCATTGGCTACGGCATTCCCGGCGAGCAGGCCGACGGCAACGACGTCATCGCGACGTATGAAGTTACTAAACGAGCGGTCGACCGTGCCCGCGCTGGCGAAGGCGTCTCGATCGTCGAGCTCATGACGTATCGGCGCAAGGGCCACGCGGAGCACGACAATCAATCGTACGTGCCGTCCGGTGAGATCGACAAATGGGCGCGCGAGAACGATCCCATCGATCGCTATATCGCACGGCTGCGGTCGGAGCTTGGCTTCGGCGAAGGCGAGCTGACGGAGATCGATGCTCGTGTGCGGCGCGAGGTCGACGAAGCGACCGAGGTCGCAGAACAGTCGCCCGCGCCCGAGCCGCTCGATGCGCTCGTTGGCGTCTATGCAGAGCCTCCTCGCGAAGAGCCTCTCTGGTTCCGCCGTGGGAAGCGCGCCGCGGTGGAGACGAACGAGCGCGCCGAAGGCTGGGGCACCTTCTCGTCCTCGAACGGCTCGACAAAGGCCGGCCAGGTCGCGCGCGAGAACGACTGATGGCCGAAGTCACATACCTCGAGGCGATTCGTGAGGCGCTCATCGAAGAGATGGAGCGCGACACCAACGTCTTCTGCCTCGGCGAAGACATCGGCGCCTACGGCGGCGCCTTCAAGGCGACGGAGGGCCTGCTCGACCGGTTCGGTGAGCAGCGCGTGATCGACACTCCGATCTCGGAGGTCGGAATCGTCGGCGCGGCGGCAGGCGCGGCGCACATGGGCATGCGCCCGGTGGTGGAGATGCAGTTCATCGACTTCATCGCCAACGCGTACGACATGCTCACCAACTACGTCGCGACGGCGCGCTATCGCGCGATGCTCCCATGCCCGATGGTCGTACGCGGGCCGAGCGGCGGCTACGTACGCGGGGGGCCGTTCCACTCCCAGAATCCCGAGGCCGGCTTCATCCACACCCCGGGCCTCAAGGTCGTTTACCCCGCCACGGCAGAGGACGCAAAAGGGCTCCTCAAGGCCGCGATTCGCGATGACGATTGCGTGCTCTTCTTCGAGCACAAGTATCTGTATCGCCGCATCAAGGCAACGATGCCGTCCGGCGACCACGTCACGCCAATCGGAAAGGCGCGGCTCGCGCGCGAAGGGCGCGACCTATCGATCATCACGTACGCGGCGACGGTCTGGAAGGCGCTCGAGGCGGCCGAGCAGCTGGAACGGGAGGACGGACTCTCGGTGGAGGTCGTCGACCTGCGATCTCTGAGCCCGCTGGACGACGACGCCATCATGTCGACGACCAGGAAGACCAACCGGGTGCTTATCGTGCACGAGGACACCCGCACGGGCGGCATCGCGGGCGAGATCACGGCCCGGATCAACGAGAGCTGCTTCGAGTGGCTGGATGCACCAGTGCTGCGCGTGACGGCGCACGACGTGCCTCTCCCGTACGCACCGCCCCTGGAAGACTTCGTTCTGCCGCAGACCAGCGACATCGTGACGGCGGCGCGGACGCTGGCGGCCTACTGAGATGGCGGCTAGCGATACAGAGTCGCGTCGTTCGGCTTATGTTGGTGTGGGATGCTTGATGGCCGTGATCGGTCTGGCGGGCGGCGGGATGATCGCGGTGCTGGTGGCGAAGATCGTCGGTGCGATTCGCGGATGCTCCCCAGACGCGGAGAC
>Ga0070681_10003933_pt1 | contig 14010 bp, 9 predicted proteins | sample KBSC83BmetaG_FD_65650 | JGI IMG/M metagenome (GOLD analysis project Ga0070681, IMG submission 65650) | Corn rhizosphere microbial communities from Kellogg Biological Station, Michigan, USA - KBS C8-3B metaG | ecosystem: Host-associated > Plants > Roots > Rhizosphere | place: USA: Michigan... | reverse complement strand
TGACGGTGAATCGAGTGACGGCGATCCAAATGAAATCGGGCGCCAGATCATGTCGCTCGGCACTGACGACGGCGCAGTGCTCTTGTTCAACTGCCACATATCTACACGTCGATCTGCGAAGATCGAGTATCCCACTGAAGAAAGTTCCCTGCCTGATGGATTCGCACGCTCGCTGTTTGAAATCTCAAGCAAACTGCCGAGCAACTTTCTCGCGGCCGCAGCCCAACTCGGAGTCAACGCAGTGGAAGGTTCCAGAGGGTTTGTCTTCAACGGAGATCCGTCATCCATCGTTCAGTTCTACGAAATTGGTACGAGCCTTACCGGCATGACTCCTTACAGATGGATGGACGACAGAACGGAGACCGCTTGAGTTCTGTCAAACAGAGCGTGAATTTGGAACTGCAACTGCGGCAGTTGCTCCTGCCCAAGTTGGGCCAGGAAGTGTCTGAGTGTGAGGACGTTATCGCTGTCGATACGGACAAATGCAGGTTCGCAGTTGCGGACGGCGCTACCGAGGCATTCGATGCGCGCAAGTGGGCCGAACGGCTGGCGCAACAATGGGTGCGACGCGAGTCAACGTTAACGTCGGAGGAGTTTCGAAACTGGGTGGCCGCGGAAGGACGGGAACTTCACGACTCGTGGAACGGTCTAAACCTGTCGTGGTATGCGGAAACGAAGGCGCGTACCGGATCGTTTGCTGCTTTTGTCGGCGTCGAGCTGGACCTGAAGAGCGAGTTACCTTCGTGGAAGGCGATCGCTTTGGGGGACGCTTGTCTGTTGCATCGTCGTGGCAACGTGCTGGTAAAGAGCTTGCCGCTGGCGAGATCAGAAAGTTTCAATAACGCGCCGATCCTCGTGGCTTCGAATTCTGCGCTGCACGAGAGCAGCATGAAGTCAGTCGTGATCGACTCCGGGAACTGCGAGAGTGGCGACGTGCTGTTGTTGATGTCAGATGCCGTCGCGTCCTGGTACTTGCAATGTTTTGAGAATGACGATCTAGTTATTGAGAATTGTTTCTTCACACGTCCGGACAACGAGCTGATCGAATTCTTTGACGAGGAGCGGTTGGCTGGCAGAATACGAAACGACGATCTCGCGATTGTCAGGATCGAGATCAAAGAGCGGAGCATGGGTTAGTGGCAGTTTCTACTTCAAAGAAAGGGACCACTCAAAAGTACTGGCCGTCGGCAAGGTATTTCACCGAGGCTATTCAGTGTCCCGCGGTCTGTTTTGCGCACCCGGCTCTGCGCAACACACTGCCTGCCGTCGATCGTTTGGGGATGCCGCTCGTCACCTCGGGCCAGTTTGCGTACGTCTACAAACTGAAATCGACGAATGGAGATGATGATTTCGCGGTGCGATGTTTTCGCGGTTATCTCGGCGACCGCGACCAACGTTATCGCGCCATCCAGGAACATCTCTGGGAAACGCCGGTCTCGTATCTATCGGAATTTAGTTATGCAGCGGAAGGGATTCTGGTTGGTGGCAACAGATTCCCGATTCTGTTCATGAAATGGATCGATGGGCCAACGCTCGATCTGTACATCGGCGAGATGCTGCACCGTCGCGAGGTGCTGCTGCATCTTTCGGAGGAGTGGTTAAGGCTGGTTCACGCGTTGCGAGTGGCGCAGGTTGCACACGGCGATTTGCAACACGGCAACATCATCGTCGAGCACGGGCAGTTGCGCCTAGTCGATCACGACGGAATCTTTGTGCCTAAAATGGCCAATTGGACCGCGAGTGAAATCGGCCATCAGCACTACCAGCATCCGAAACGAGCGGCTCACCACTTTGACGAGAAGTTGGACCACTTCTCCTCTCTCGTGATCTACCTGTCATTACTCGCACTCGCAGAGAAGCCGGAGCTGTGGCAGGAGTATCACGACGAAAACCTGCTGTTCACTAAGGCGGATTTCGTCGATCCCGATTCATCGATTCTCTTTCAGAAGATCAGGGATATCGGTGCGGAACACGCGCGACTCGCTGAGGCACTTGCCGCCGCGGCAGTTGGACCGCCGGAGGACGTGCCGTCACTGCTGGATCTCGTGAAGACTAAATCGACTCTGCCGACCTGGATGACCGCACCGGAGGATATTGACGCGCCAACGAAGACACGTGAAGTGAAGCATGCCAATCTGCCGCATGATGGCAGAGGTATTCGTTGGATTCCGTGGCAAGACAGGGGCCGTTCGTCGACTGTTCCTGCTACCCCTGCATCAGCGACCGTTCAAACTCTATTTGGTGGTTCACCGCCGCCGGACGTTTTGATCAAAAATCCGCAGGCGATAATGGAGAACACGTTTGTGTTCACGAAGGAGTTTGTGCGGAGATATTTTCTGGCTTGGTACTGGGCTGCTTACCTGCTGCTCAAGTTTTTCGGGATTGGATTCTTCTTGTCGATGTTCGCGGCGCTGGTTTGCCTGGCGATTGGATGTTTTACGTTTGGTTTGATTCGGGCGATCGAGGAATCGCGCAAGACGACGCGGGCGACTTTGACGCCGGGCCGACAGCATGCGGCAGTAGCGGCGGCGCCTCCGCTTGCTCAGCCGCATCTCCCCCCGTCATGGGGCGCACCGCAACCTGGACTCCCACCCACAGCCGCGGCGAATGCCGCGTCAGATCCGTTTGTCGGAAATTTGGTGTTGGGAATTTTTCACCTGGAGAACTGTCACTGGGTCGACACCATCTCCCTCAAGAACCGCGTCGGCTTCTCAACCGCCGGCGAAGCCAAAGCGCACGGCTTCAAACCCTGCCGCATCTGCTCACCAGCGACGTAAGTTTCCGGAGATGCCACGGCCTTGGGCCGTGGAGGTTTCCCGTTTGCAGCTAATTAGCAACAAACATAAGGCTCCACGGGACAAGGCCATGGCATCTCGATCTTTTGTGCAAACTGTGTGGCAGCCAATTGATCAGGGCAACACAGTAAAGTCGAGACTGCGCGATAGCGCCTGGCGCTTCTTGTCAGCTAACGTATCCGTTATCGTCACCGTTAAAACGTAACGTCCGGGTTGCATTTTCGAAACGCCAAACTGTCCAATCTTCGCGTACTGGTTGTTCGCTACTGCCTGCACTGGTTCTTCAGGCTCACGTAGCAAGACCTTGTCACCCTGGCTAATGACTAACTGCGACGTAAGTTGGGCCTTACCGTCTTTCAATTTCGGGTTGTAAACGAGAACTGCGTAACGCACGTCCTGATTCCGGGAGACCTTACGAATAGCCGTCAACGGAGCCGGCGTCTGACTCCCCTCCACTGAAAAGAGGAAGACGCTACTCAAAGCCATCATGTCTTTCTTGAGATCGGGAATCTCGAGATACTTTGAGAAAGTCCCAAGCGCTCCTGTAGAACGCTCGCGGATCACGGAACGAAGTTGGAAGTTGCCCGGTGGTAGATCAATCGCGGCCGTATAAATGAGTCCACTCTGCGCTTTCTCATAATTCTCTTTGGACAACTTCAGATCCAGGGTCTCACTGAACCCGCCGCGCTGTTTTCCCAGCTCATCCAACACAAAACCAACGACATCCAACGACGTGTTGTATGTTCCGTTTTCCTGGCTGAAGTTCAGCTTCGTGGGATCGATCAGGAGATGGACCTCGACCGTAGCCTTGTTTGCTTCCGGTAAGAGTTTTACGGCAACGTTAGGTGAGACTTCGATGTCTCTTCTTGCCAGCGGTGATCGTGCAGCAGCCACAATTTGCTCTTCTTTCGTACGCTCCGCGACCGGACGATCCTCTCTTGCCGCATATCCCTCATGATGGAAAACGCGAACATCGGGTCGTTTTACTCTTACTTCGAGCTTGTGAAATTTGCGATCGAATTTTTCGGTTGGCTTGTAAGCCAGTGTGTAATAGCCTTTGCTGCGCGCGAGGATCTTATTCATGCCGGCGGCGAAATCATTAGTATTCTGCACTGAGACGCCACCCGTAATTTTTGCGATCGTGTTCAGGCCCAACCGCTCGGATGCTCCGGCGAGCAATGGACTAAGCGTTTCCTGGTCGGCAGCACCACCGCGTCCAAATCCCCTGCTGCCGCCCATGATTTCCGCCTGATAATTTGACCGACCTTCGGTATCGGTAAAGCTGACTGTACCGGGGGAAGCGTTAAGTCCGCGCGGGTCGAGGGTATTAATGGTGACTCCGGCCCTCAGAGCCGCGTCGCTCATACGCTGAAGAAGATAGGTTACGTTGCTGTAGTTCGTGCCGCCGGTTTGAGCGTTGAATATCGGGACGCCACCCGAGATGATCACCATGTTCTTGTGACCGGGAATCTCCTTCAGACTTTCGAGCACGTAACCCGCAGTAGACAACGTCAACAGGCCACGAACGTATTGGTTTGCAGCATCAGTGGGACTAAAAATATCCGATGATGTCTCTGCTTCGGCCATATCTTCAACGGAACTCGCCACGCCCGCACTTGACTGGGTCGGCGGATCAAACCGCTTGGGTTCCGGCCCACCTGTTGTCGATAACGGATGCGCAACCGCTGTGATTCCGGCAATCGCCTTTCTCAAGATAGTGCGGTCTGAAGTGAACTGTTGCAACAGGCCCTTGCCACCGATTACGCGAATGACTGCGACCAGGTCTCCGTCCAGCATCTGATTGTTTACGTAATCGAGCAGAAGATTGCGAATGCTGGTCAGGTCATTAATCGGAATAGTTAAGTCATCGACAACGAAAGCGATCACTCGCTTCACGTCTTTTGCAGATACACCTTTGATATTGTCGTTCTCAATCGCCGAAGCCGGAACGTCCGAAGTAGGACGTTTACCCTCAGTGCGTCGACCTGTGTCGACGCTGACGAATTCCAGAAACTTTAATTCCTGTTTCTTACCATTGTCATAGAGTTCAAAATCAGCCATTGAAAGATCGGGGATGACGCGATCTTTGCTATCGACAACAACTACGTTGGTCTGGACCAAATCAGTGGTAATTCTGATGACGTCGTCTTGATCAAGTTCATTGTTAGGCTTCTGCGCCGGTGGCGTTTGCGTTTGAGAGAAAGCTGACGCAAAGGAGAGAAGCAACACGAGCAAAGCTCTGCTGAAATATCTCATGACGTAATTCCTCAGTTTTGTTGTCAGATGCTTTATGACTTGAGGGGAGATTATATGACCAACCGGTGTGCGTGGATAAAAATTTTGGCTGGTGTACATCACGGGAGAGGTTGTTGAAAAAGGGGAGGGCTCGGAAGAACCCTCCCCGAAAATCGAAACTGTTCTGACGAACGGTTTCGGAAAGTTAGAACACAAAACGGAACCCGACCTGGACAACGCGATTCGCCAGAGAAATTTCGCCGTTATCAGCAAAAGCTCCGGTTGCGTTTCCGGCCGTCCCGATATTAATGCTCGGCAAGTAACCACCTCCGGCGATACCAAATCCCGGTTGCGGATGATTCAAGACGTTGAAAGCCTCCCCACGCAACTCCAACTTGACGTTCTCAAAAAGCCTGATGCTCTTGAATAGACTCATGTTGAGTTGATTGAACGCGGGACCACGCAGATAGTTGCGTGGCGAATCACCAAACGGTGTACCGAAGATTCGTGCAGCACCCGGGCCGTTGAAAATGAATCGCACGGCACTGGGCGTCGTCGCGACGCACTGACCGGCGCCGTTGATTTGGTTAAGCGAGTAGAAGCCGTTGATGTTGGTTAACGGACAACCGAACAACACCGCGGCATCCGGTTGGCTGATTGCCACCTGGCGCCGATCCGCATTGGGATTGCCAATGAACGGACGATCGCCGGCAGTCAGGTACGTGTTACCGAGACCAAAGTTTCCATTAAACGTTTGGCCTGGAGTAAACGTCGCCCCGGAGGTCAGAATGTAGGTGCCGTTTAGTTGCCATCCGCCTGCGACGTGTCCGACCCAGCCACGTTGCTCCTTAAAGAACGGAACATCGTAGATGAAGCTCATCGCGAACGCCTGTGGACGATCGAGCGCCGAAAGAGCACGCTCGCACGATGAGATACAGAACGGATTCTGAGCGTTTGGTGAAAGTACGTCAGACTCAGCAAAGATTTCGCTCGCTGTGTCAATCGTCTTGCTCCACGTATAAGAGGCTTGTAGCGACAACGAGTTCTTCAGGAACCTGCCGTTGTATCGTGCCTGCAACGCGTGGTAGTCAGACGACGCCGTGTTCAGACGATCCGTAATGCCGCCCTGGCGGAATTGACGTTGATTACACGCATCCTCACGGTCCAGAGTAGCCGGGTTATCGGTACACACTTGAGCTGTAGTTCCCGCCGGCAGCAGGCTTGCGAATGACGGCATATTGATGCCGGTCCCAAACCAGTTCGTTATGCCATTGACGAGCGGTCCGATAAAGAAGTTGCCGTTGATGTTCTGGAACAGATCTCGTCCTTGAGTTCCTACATAGCGAACCTCACCAACGTGGTTTCGACCCATCTGACGCTGGATGCCGAACGAGAACTGTCGAGAGAACGGAGAGTGAAAATCCTTACCTACTCTGGTTTGGGCCAGGAAGATCGGATTAAGCACGCCTCGCGGCAGAATGCCGGACGCGGCAGCCGCGTCACGCACTACATTACCGAACGGGTTGTTCGGCAGCGGAGCGGGTGAGCCTGATGACGGCAATGACGAAGTCGGAACGGTAAGCGCAACCGAGAACGGGGCCGCATTCTGAACGTTCAAGAGAATGTTGTAAAAAGCGGGGTCGTATGCAATGGAGAACCCACCGCGAATTACCGTGGCGTCTTCACCAAACAGCTTTTTCCAAAAACGCGGAGTGTAGGCAAAGCCCAGCCGTGGGGCAAAGTTGTTTTTATCCGCCGGTATTTCCGGGACGGTGCGAATGTCCAATGGCAGTGACGGATTGAAGAAGGCCGTGCTGGCGTTGCTTTCGCGCGCCACAGTTACATCGTGCAATTGATTGATCGGCTGGCCGGTATATTCATAACGGACACCGAGGTTCAAAGTCAGGTTGGGACGGACTTTGAAATCGTTCTGACCGAAGAAGTACCAATCGTGCTCCTTAAATGCCAACAGCGGATCCCCAAGCGTGATTGACACTCCCGAAGGAGCGTTATTCACGATGCGAGTAGCCGAGTTGTAGGAGAAGGTGCCGTTGAAGTTCGGTAGGAACGGAACAATAGTATCCAGGTACTTGTACTCCGCGCCGAAGACCCAGGAGTTTTTACCCTTGGCCCAACGCACCGTATCGGCAAACTGATAGACCTTACCGATGCGCCCTTGTGGAAGGTTTGTAGCCGGGCCGATTGTCGGCAGCGCGTTGCTCTTTGAAAGACCCAGCGCTGGACTAAAGGAAATGTTCGCGAAAGCGACATCAATTTGGCTCGGGCCGGGAATGCATCCCGGAGTCGACGGGTTACAGCCGCCGCCGAACTCTACGCCGATCCGTTGATAGTTGGTGCGGAGTTCGTTGACGAGGGAAGTAAATGTCCGCGTCCATTGTGCGTGATAATGCTTGCTGTTAGCCGGCAGGTCACCCGTAAAACCGCTGGAGATAGTTCCGACGGCGTTTTGGGATGCACTCGTCTGCCTGATGTGACGAAGGGTGATATTGTCCTTGTCGGTGACTCGTAAATCCAAACGAATGGTGTAGTAGTCTTCATTAAAACCGACTGGCCGGGTGCGTTGATACTGCGCAGCCTGGAACAGTTGCGGAGCAGCAGCAGTACCGAGATTGATGGTATCGAATGGTCCACCAGTCAGGAATGGATTGCCAGTCGCCGGATTGATGAACGTCGTGTACACGCCACATCCGGGGGCTGGTGTTGCAGTCACCGCCAGCGCACGTGGGCAACCGCTCGGCGGGGCCAGATTGAACTTACTCTGAACTGTGGTGCCTGCCGAGTTGGCATTGAGTTGTGCGCCGGGAATCGCCCACGGACTGAAGTTCACGATGGTGTTGATTACCGCGTTACCTGGGAAGGTGCTTTGTAACCGCCCGAACTCAGTGGGAAAGATTCCCAGGCTGCTCGAACGCGAAGTGAATGTCGCCGGGTTACGAATACCCTGGTAACCGAAGAAGAAGAAGTAGCGATCCCTGCCGTTGTAAATTGACGGTCCGCCCTCTCCGAAACGTGGCAGCGGAAACCTTCCGCCGATGGTGCCTCCGAAGACATTATAAAGGCTCGGATCGTTTCGTGTGACACCGCTACGTTTTGAGATATTGTCGAGAGAGTTAAGAACGGCTGCATCCTGGTGGTGCCAAAATCCTGTACCGTGGTAGTCGTTCGTGCCGGACCTTCCGACGATATTCACGACGGCGCCTTGATTGCGGCCGTACTCAGCGGAAAAATTGTTTGTGATGATCTGGAACTCTTGAACCGAGTCCTGGAAATCGACGAATAACGCAGGACCGCCGACGCTCAGGTCGTTGTTATCGGCGCCGTCGATCTGAAAGTTATTTGAACGGCCGCGATTACCGTTGACCGAGAGGCCAGTGCCGTTCGTGTTGGTGCCGCCCGAGCGGTTCGAAACAACACCCGGTGCAAGTAGGGCAAGTGTATCCAGACCGTTGCCGGCGCCATTGGACGGCAGATCCTGGACTCTTCGAGAATCAATGGTCGTAGAGACCTGGGATTGATCTCGAGAAATAATGTCTTCACCTGAACTAGTGACGGTGACGGTTTCAGTAGGTGTACCGACCGCGAGTTGGACCGGCACGTCAATCGTAGTACCAATCCTAACATTCACGTCTTTCGTAGCCTTTTTGCTGAACCCCGTCGTCTCCACCGTGATGGTGTAAAGACCGGGAATCAGGTTAGAAATTTGATAAAGACCAGAGTCGCTGGTGGTGGCTTTGGTTTCGATACCTGTTCCCTGATTTTTTGCGGTAACGGTCGCGCCAGCAATCGCCTGATCGTTAGGGTCGGTGACAGTGCCACGAATGTTACCTGTAGTCGCTTGGCCAAATACCGCGGCACTGAAGACAAGCAAAAGCGCTGAGACTGACAGTCCAAGGCAAATGGCCCTGAATACTGGTCTCAGTTTTGGACGTTCATTCGTCATAAGGTGGACTCTCCTGCTGTATTCTGACGTCTTGTTGTTTTAATCGAGTGAATGAACCTCTTAATAGGCGTCCGGCCGGCGACTAGCGGGCATCGCTTTCAAATGAAGTCATTTTGTGCCAATTAAGAAGGTCCCCGGCTCAGCTGTACCGAGTGGGTCGGCATATGAACGGCAAGGGATATGCCATTAATCGTAAGGCAGGTTTGCCTAACGAAACCCATGTAAATCGGCCAAACTGAGATAGAGACGGAGCGTTGAATATTCCAATTTTTGGATTCCTATTCAAATCCGTGGATTGGATAGTGTGGAGGTAGGTGGTCGCGTATGCCCAGGGTGGTTATGCGGAGTGCGGTTACTTGAGCATGGCGATCATCTGTCTGACGTGAGCTGCGTTGCTTGCGTTGGGAGCTTCGCTCAAATACTTCTCAAACATTTTCAGAGCTGCCTCGCGTTCTCCGCGATTCAAATAGAGCTCACCTAAATGATACAGCGCGATCACATACTGTGCTTCGCCGATGTTGTAAGCCGCCTTGAATTCCTTCTCGGCGTGCTCCGGGTCATCAATTCCGACAAGGGCTAAGCCTAAATAAAAATGGGCTGAGGCTGAAGTTGCATCCAACGACAAGGCAGTTCTCAATTCGGCGGCGCCGTCAACAAAGTTATGTTGCTTTACGAGCACCATCCCCATGTTCAATCGCGGATTGAACGCTTTGGGCTCAATCGAGATTGCTATGCGGAGCTGTTCCGCAGCCTCGTCCAACTTGTCCAGCGTCATTAGTTGCGCCCCAAGATCATTTCGCGCCATCAGGAAGTTGGGAAAGATCTCGATCGCCTTTCGGTAGTGACTTATTGCCAGTTCTGTTTTTCCTTCCTTTGAAGCTGTTACAGCGCGCTCGAATTCTTTTCGTGCCGCTGGAGGAACATTCTGATTCAACTCGCCGGCGCTAACAGCAGTTGCTTCCTTTGGAGGTTTGATGTCCCTCTCTCGCAGGATTAGCGTCACGACTGACGGAAGGTTGGGAAACACTTCGACGTCTTCTTTTCCGCCATCGCGGCGACTGTCGCCATCAACAATGACTTCATAAAGTCCGGGAGTTAGAGCGGCGAAACCGAAGTTGCCCTGATTGTCGGTGAAGGCCGTCGACTTCACACCGCGAATACTTTCCAAGCGGACTTGAACAGCCTGGTCGAGCGGGTTGCCGTTTGGTTGGACCACTCTTCCTCGTATGCTGCCGGTCCCAGCCTGCCCGTTCGTCAATCCTGTTGACAAACAAATGATGGTTGCGAAGAGCGCTAAGGTGCGAAGAGATCGAGTTGTTTGAGACATGGCGGATCCAACTTGAGAAGGGATTTACGAAATCTCAACTGATGCGGCTTGAGATTAGTCCGGGAATTAACCTGTGTCAACGTTCAGTTTCACACAAAGGCACAAAGGTAAAACATACAGGCCCAAAGATTATTCTCTCTTTGCGCCTTTGCGTGAAACTGTTTACGGATGCGTCGTGGGACGTGAGTGTTTGACGTGTCTCCAGATCCACCAACCTACGAAGAGGACGGCCGCAATTCCGATGAGAAAATCAAACCGGTGAAACCACGTCTTCAATCTTGGATCCTGATCCCACTGCTCACCGAGCTTCTGTCCGACATACGCCAACGCTAAACACCACGGCAACGATCCGGCAAATGTGTAGATCACGAAGCGCGTGAGATTCATTCGCGCGACGCCCGCCGGAAACGCAATGAACGTACGAATCGCCGGCAGCAATCGACTCACAAACACGATCACTTCCCCATACTTCGCAAACCAGCGATCAGCGATATCGAGATCGTGTCGCGACAGCAGAATGTAACGCCCGTACTTTTCAATGAACGGTCGGCCGCCGTACATCCCAACCCAGTACGCCACCAACGATCCGACCACGCAACCAATCGCGCCGGCGATCGCCACACCCCACAGATTCAACTCGCCGGTTGAGACGAGATAACCCGAGAACGGCATGATGATTTCCGACGGTAACGGTATGCACGCCGATTCGATCGCCATTAAAAGAACGATGCCGCCATAACCTAAAGCGGAAATGGTGGCGACGATAAAGTGGGAAAGTATGGTGATGATTTTTGCGATCATAGTTAACGGTCGGACCAGCCATGCTGTCCGATTAACGGTACAAAAGCACAACCTCCATGATCTTCTTCTTTCGGCGCGCGCTCAGTCTTGATGACGCGAATCAGTCGTTGACTCTCGCGCGAGTCTCCAACGGGCACCACGAGACGCCCGCCCATCTTGAGTTGCGCAATCAACGGGTCCGGAATTGTTGGACCACCCGCAGCAACGAGTATCGCATCGTAAGGCGCGTTTGCCGCCCAACCGAGTGTGCCGTCAAAACATTTAACGGTGGCGTTGTAGATTCCGAGCTCTCGAATTCTTGCCTGCGCTTCGCGTGCAAGATCGCCGATGCGTTCGATCGAATAAACCTGTGCAGCGATCTGTGAGAGCACAGCGGTCTGATAACCGGAGCCCGCGCCAATCTCCAACACACGACTGTTCTCGTCGAGCTCGAGCAGCTCGGTCATCTTCGCCACGATGAAAGGTTGCGAGATGGTTTGGTTTGCACTGATCGGAAGGGCATGATCGCCGTAAGCTCGACTCTGCAAAGCCTCGGGCACGAAGAAGTGGCGCGGCACTCGGCGCATTGCGTCGAGCACTCTCGGATCGTTGATGCCGTAATGTTCGCGTAGGCGCGCAACCATGCGGTCGCGCGGGATGGAGTATTCCGATTGACGATTACCGATTGCCAATTGCCGATTCCCGAAATTGAAAATTGCCAATTGGAAATCGGCAATGTCCCTTTAACTCTTTTGGAGTAGTTCGGAGTCTTTCAGGTAGTTCCAGGTCTCGATCGCAGTCAACGCCTGATGGTCCGTCATATCGCTGCGCAAAGGCGTCACGGAGACGTAACCGGATTTGACCGCGTGATAATCAGTGCCCTCGACTGAATTCGCGTTGAAGTATTCTTCACCGATCCAGAAGTATGGTTTGCCGCGTGGATCGATGTGTTCAGTGATCACCGGGCGAGCGTTCTTTATTCCCTGCCGCGTGACCTTCACGCCTTTGATTTCACCCGGCGGCAAGTTGATATTCAACAGGGTGCCTTCCGGTAATCCTTCATCCAAAACTTTTCGCACTGCAACGACTGCAAACGCCGCAGCTTCAGTGAAGTCGAAATTATCACGCGCAACCAGACTCAGCGCCAGTCCGGGCACACCGAGAATCGTGGCCTCAAGGGCCCCGGCGACTGTGCCGGAGTAAGTAGCATCATCGCCGAGATTGCCGCCGTGATTGATGCCGGAGACGCAGATGTGTGGTTTTTCCTGTTCAGAAAGAATCTTGTTGAGGGCGAGCGTAACGCAATCGGTTGGCGTGCCGTCGATCGACCAGTGACGACCATCGAGCTGCCGGATGCGTAGCGGGCGAGCGAGGGTGAGACTGTGCGAAGCACCGCTCATTTCCGAGGCCGGCGCAACGACGTAAACATCACCGACAGGTTTCAGGGCCTCTTCGAGTTTGATCAACCCGTCGGAATTGATGCCGTCGTCGTTTGTCAGCAGGATACGGATCATAAGATTACCTGGCAGCAGCGCCGCACACTCGGCTCCGGCGGCTCGCTCACTCAGGAGCGTCCGATTCTGAACCTTGGTTAAAGACGACTGGTGAGATAAGACGGCGGCCTGTTGTTGTGCGGGAGTAACTAGTCGCGAGGGATGCGCATCCGGCCCTTCTTCTTGTTGCGCTTGCGTGCCAACGCCGACTTCAACTTCGCCTTCTGACCGGGCGGAATAAAGAACGCGTGTTTCTTCGCATCCTTGATGATCTCCTCGGTCATCACTTTGCGCTTGAAGCGGCGCAGCGCGCTCTCGATCGATTCGCCCTGATTAACGGTAACTATTGCCATTCGTTCTCTGCTTTCCTTTTCTTTCTTAGATCCTATGCAGGGGTGTTATTTAATCACAAAAGCCGTCCAAGGCACAAAAGTATAGGTCCTATATGTCGTATAGGACCTATACCAACCCAAGCCTCCTGTGAAATCACCCTAAACCAGCACTGCCTCGGCCGGCTCTTCTTTCTTCCGGCTCAAGCCTTTGATCTGCACTGGCTTATCGGCTTCCTTGGTGTTGAGCTGTTTATTCAACACCATCTCCTGGTAAAGCTTGCGCATCATTACGGCTTCTTCGTGCGCAGTCTTCGGTCCCTCCATTTGCGGCTTATTCGGCCGCATCAAATCGATTTCATTCAAGATCATGCCGTGGCTCTTGTCAGTGAGCTCGACGTTCTTGCCACCCGCGAAAATCTCGTGGCGGCCATGCTCCTGATACCACTTCGCCACCGTCGCATTCTGGTGCATGTTCTCGATGATGTTTCTCCAACCGATACCCGTGTTGTAAGCACAGAAGGAAATCTCGCCTTCCTGAGTGCCGTACGGGATGATGCACATCTCAGTGCGACGGAAGTCGTAGTTGAAGAGATCCTGGAACCACATACCTGCGATGAACAGGAAGTTCCAGCGATCCGAACGCCGCTTGTCGATGTCCTGAGCAGAACGATCGCCACTGACTTTGCCGTAGTCCTTGCCGGTCAGGCCAAATGACTTGTCGAACTTCTTGAAGAGCTCGTAAAGCGTGAACTGCGATGGCGACTTGTATGGGTTGTAGTGCTTCAAGAGCGTCAGACCCATCATGACGTTCGACATCCACTTGCCGCGCGCTGCGTCAGTGATCTTCTGCATGTCTTTGACGAGGCCCGGAATGTTCAGGAACTCCGGCACGGGCCGCATCTCTTTGTTTTCCTTGTCGATCATCACCGCTGTACCGACGCCGCAGTTCGGGTGACAACCGCAGGAAACCTGGCCCCATTCAGCTTGCGGGCCGTGCACGAGATCCGCGAAGTCTGCGAACGCGCCCATCAGCGAAAGCGGGAACCAGTCGCGTGTCGGCTCCGTGATGCCGACCTGATTCTTCACG
>Ga0070681_10003931_pt1 | contig 14012 bp, 9 predicted proteins | sample KBSC83BmetaG_FD_65650 | JGI IMG/M metagenome (GOLD analysis project Ga0070681, IMG submission 65650) | Corn rhizosphere microbial communities from Kellogg Biological Station, Michigan, USA - KBS C8-3B metaG | ecosystem: Host-associated > Plants > Roots > Rhizosphere | place: USA: Michigan... | reverse complement strand
GACGGCGGCGGCCCGGGGGGAGACGGCGGCGGCCCGGGGGGAGACGGCGGCGCCCCGGGGGGAGACGGCGGCGGCCCCGATGGGGACGCCGGCCCGGACGAGAACCCCGGCCCGGGCGGCGGGGCGCCGGCGGCCGAGCCGACCACCGGCCAGCGGGCGCCGTGACGGCCCGCCCACACCACCGCCGCGCCGACTCCCCCGATCAGCCCCCACAGGAGGGCGAGGCCCAGCACGCTGGCCGGATCGGGGCGGGCGATCACGGCGGCGCCGTGGACGCTGCGCCGCAGCTCGGCCGGCGGGGCGCTGAACCACCCGCTGTCGTTCGGCCCCACGTAGGCGACGAGCGTGATCCGGCCGATCAGTGCCGCCAGCCACGCCGCGCCGGCGAACCCTGCCGCCACCGTGGCGCCGGTCACCAGGGCCCGCTGTTCGTCACCCGGGGGGTCGCGCTCCAAACGGCGCCACACCGCCAGCCCGACCAGCGCCGGGGCCAGGAGCAATACGACGAACAGCCACAGCGGCGCCGACCCGCTGCCGGGCCGGGCGGGGAGGCCGAAGTGCAGCAGGCTGGAGTGGCCGCCGATGCCGGCCAGCGCCGCGCCCATGGCGGCGTCGGCCAGCGCCGCGCCCAGGCTGAGCCCCACGACCGGGAAACCGATGATCAGGCCGATCCGTTCCGGGCCGCCGTCCGTCACCACCATCGCGAAGACGAGCCCGACGACCGCCAGCGCTCCCGCCAGCAGACCGAAGGCCACGGCGCCGTCGCCCGCCATGTGCTTGTACGGCCGCCACCACAGCACGACGTCGGTCCGGCCCTCGAAGATGCGCACCGCCCGGCGTCGGAGCGCCAGCCAGGCCCAGAACCACGTCAGCACGGTGGTGTAGAACCACACCTCGCCGCCGTTGAGGCTGCTCCCGAAGCTCGACCGGCCCCGGGGGTCGCCGCCGGCCACGATGCCGGCGATGACACCGAGGGCGACCCCGGTCGCCACCGCCAGCTTGGCGGCGTAGCCGATGCGCCGCCGGCGATCGTCGGCCAGCCGGGGCCAGGCGAAGCGCATCGCCGCCTCGGTGGCCAGCCCAGAGGCGAAGGCCCAGAACAGCGGCAGGAACGACACGGCCAGCGCCGTTCCCGTCGTGCTCCGGCAGGCGGCGACCGTCCGGGCCCCGAAGGCGGCGAAGGCCAGATGGGCGCCGACGCCGGCGCCGCAGGGGAGGGCGTCGGCGTTCCCCGAGACGGCGACGGCGGCGACGGCGCCGACGGTCACCGACACGGCGAACACCGCCCCGAGGAGCACGGCCGCCCCGGCCGCCACCAGCGGCCAGTCGCCGGTCACCCAGGCCGGAAGCTGCAGCCCTGACCAGGCCGACGGCGTGGTCGGGGGCGGCGCCGGCCCCACCTCCGGCTCGACGGGCCGTCCGCAGGTCGGGCAGAACCGGGCCGTGGCCGGCAGTTCACCCCCGCAGCGCACGCACGACGCCATCTCCGCCATTGTGGCTCGGCTTCAGGCGGCCGCCCGACGCGCCAGCGCCTCCTCGACATCGGCCACGACCGCCCCCGGCTCGTCCGCCCGTCGTCGGTAGGTCACCTGGATCTGGAGCCACCCGTCGAGGGCGAGGTCGTTGTTGCGGACGGGATCCTCCTCGAACGACCGCTCGTTGAGGTGGCCGATCTTCCCGAGGCACTCGATGGCGATCTTCGGCTTCGGGTAGGCGAGGTCGATCCGGTACCGCCGACCCCGGATCGTGACCCAGAACTCGGCCTCGGGTTCCGGCAGCCCCGCCGCCACGAGCAGGTCGAGGACGTCGGCGGCGAACACGGTCCCCGGTGGCGTCCGCCCCAGCCGCCGTTCCAGCAACGCCCGGTACAGCGCGATCCCCGCTGGCTTCCGCGGTGTGTGCTCGGCGGCGCAGCGCTCCAGTTCGGCGCCGCTCACGAGCTTCCGCCGCCGCACGTCGTCCAGCGCCCGCAACGGGATCCCCTGGTTCCGGCTGACGGCGCACAGGTCGAGGATCGTCTCCGGGATCGGCGTGACCGGGATCCCGTCCCGGACGGCCCGTCGGGTGAGGGCCCGCCGGTGAACACGGGTCCCCTCGATGCGGGGCCGGCGGCTCGGGGGGACGCTGACGTCGACGATCCTCGGCGGCTCGAACCCCTCGAGCCCCCACACGGCCGCCGCCGACCGGTGGGAGATGACGGCGCCGTCCCGGCCCTGCAGGCAAGCCGCCAGCATCCGGCCACGCCAACTCGTCCTGACCCCGATCATCCGGTACAGACCGCGCATTTGGCGGACGAGCTGACCGTCCGTGACGAGGCGCCGCACGACATCCGGCGACAGTCCGGCGTCGAGGAGCTGATCCCAGGTGATGTAGCCGTATTGCACCGCAGCCTTCGCCCCAGCTCTGGCGAGCGCGTCCGTGTCCACCCGTCCTCCCGGAAGACCTTTGGACATTCATTGGGGACGGTCCCCGATAAATGTCCAAACCTCGATTGAGCCGGGGGAAGCGGGCGGGGGAAGCGTCGGTCGGGTGGAGGTTACCCTGACCGGTTATGCCCGAGACCAGCGGTTATCTGCGGCATCCCAGTGTCCGGGGGGACACGATCGCCTTCGTCACCGAGGACGACCTGTGGTCGGTGCCGGCGGACGGCGGCGTCGCCCGGCGGCTCACCGCCAACCTGTCCGAGGTGAGCCACCCGGCGCTGTCGGCCGACGGGCGCCACGTCGCCTTCACGAGCCGGGAGGAGCACCACCCCGAGGTGTACTGCATGCCGGCCACCGGCGGGCCGGCCGGCCGGGTGACGTTCCTCGGCGCCACCGCCAACGTCCGCGGGTGGACGCCGGACGGGCGGGTCCTCTTCACCTCCGACGCCGGCAAGCCCTTCCACCACATGATTCATCCCTACGCCGTGGCTCCCGAAGGCGGCCCGGTCGAGCGGCTCCCCTACGGACCGGCCCGGGAGGTGGCCTTCGGGCCGAAGGCCAAGGGGCGCAACGGGAAGACGCCGGTCGTGATCGGCCGCAACACCGCCGACCCCGCCCGCTGGAAGCGCTACCGCGGCGGCACCGCCGGCGACCTGTGGATCGACCGCAAGGGCAACGGCGACTTCCGCCGGCTCCTGCGCCTGCCCGGCAACCCGGCCTCGCCGATGTGGATCGGGGACCGCATCTGGTTCCTCTCCGACCACGAGGGGATCGGCAACCTCTACTCCTGCACCCCCGACGGCGACGACCTCCGCCGCCACACCGACCACGACGAGTACTACGCCCGCTTCGCCAAGACCGACGGCGCCCGCATCGTCTACCAGCACGCGGCCGAGATCTGGCTCTTCGACCCCGCCGCCGACGAGGGCCACCGGGTGGAGATCGACCTCCACAGCCCGAGGGTCCAGCGCCACCGCAAGTTCGTGGCCGCCGACCGATACCTGACCGACTTCGCCCTCCATCCCGCCGGCCACTCCATCGCCCTCGAGACCCGGGGGAAGCTGTTCACGATGCCGCTGTGGGAGGAGGCGGTGCGCCAGCACGGCCGCCCCGACGGCGTCCGCTACCGGCTGGCCAAGTGGATCGGCGACGGCTCCTCGATCGTCGTCGTCAGCGACGAGGGCGGTGAGGACGGCATCGAGATCCACAAGGCCGGCGAGGCCGTCGGCTGGCGGCTGGAGCCGCTCGACCTCGGCTGCATCACCGACCTCGCCACCCCGCCGGCGGGAATCGAGGTGGCCGTGGCCAACCACCGCCACGAGCTCCACCTCGTCGACCTGGAGGCCGGCACCGCCCGGCTCGTCGACCGCTCGGAGCACGGCGGCCTCGACGGCGTCGTCTGGAGCCCGTGCGGGAAGTGGCTGGCCTACAGCTTCGCCACCACGGCCCGCACCCGGTCGATCAAGGTCTGCGAGGTGGCCACCGGCGCCGCCCACCTGGTGACGAGGCCGGAGTTCCGCGACGTGCACCCGTCCTGGGACCCGGACGGGAAGTACCTGTACTTCCTCTCCTACCGGGTGTTCGACCCCGTCTACGACTCGCTGTACTTCGACCTCGGCTTCCCCCGGGCCGTCCGGCCCTACCTCGTCACCCTCCAGGCCGACGAGCCGTCGCCGTTCGTCCCCCGGCCGAGGGGCATGGGCGGGGCGGCGCCGAAGCCGGCGCCGCCGCAAGAACAGAAGCCGCCGGAGCAGAAGAAAACCAGGACCCAGAAGAAACCCGAACCCGAGAGCGCGGCGAGGCGCATCGACTTCGACGGCATCGCCGACCGGATCGTGCCGGTGCCCGTCCCCGAAGGGCGCTACTCGCAGGTCGTCGGCATCAAGGGAAAGATCCTCTTCACCTCCTGGCCCGTCCTCGGCAGCCTGGGACGGGACAGCTTCTCGGGCGGCGCCGGGCCCCGCGGCTCGCTCGAGGTCTACGACCTGGCCGACCAGCGCCACGACGTCCTCACCGGCGGCATCAACGGCTTCGAGGTGTCGCGGGACGGGCAGACGCTGGCCTACCGGTCCGGCCGCCGGCTGCGGGTCGTGAAGGCGGGGGAGAAGCCGCCCGACAACGACGACGGCGCCACCCGCCGCAGCGGCTGGCTGGACCTCGACCGGGTACGGGTGTCGGTCGACCCCGGCAGCGAGTGGATGCAGATGTTCAAGGAGGCCTGGCGCCTCCAACGGGACCACTTCTGGGCCGAGGACATGTCGGGCGTGGACTGGTGGCTGGTCCTCGACCGCTACATGCCCCTGGTCGGGAAGGTGGCCACGCGGCTGGAGTTCTCCGACCTCATGTGGGAGATGCAGGGCGAGCTCGGCACGTCGCACGCCTACGAGCTCGGCGGCGACTACCGGCCGGCTCCGGCCTACCTCGTCGGGCACCTCGCCGCCGACCTCGCCTACGAGCCGGGTGGCGGCGCCGACGGGGCGGGGGCCTGGCGCTTCAGCCACGTCGTGGACGGCGACCCCTGGGACCCGGAGGCGGCGTCGCCGCTGCGGGCGCCCGGCGTCAACATCGCCGCCGGCGACCGGCTCCTGGCCGTCAACGGCCGCCGGGTCGACGCCGACACGACGCCGGCGGCGCTGTTCGTCAACCAGGCCGGCCTGGCGGTCGAGCTCACCGTCGCCCGGCCCGACGGCTCCGGCCCGCGCACGGTCGTCGTCTCGACGCTGCGCGACGACCGCCCCGCCCGGTACCGGGAATGGGTGTCGGACATGCGGGCCCGGGTCCACGAGGCGACCGGCGGCCGGGTCGGCTACGTCCACCTGCCCGACATGGGGGCCCGGGGCTACGCCGAGTTCCACCGTTCGTACCTGGCCGAAGTGGAGCACGAGGCGCTGATCGTCGACGTCCGCTTCAACGGCGGCGGCCACGTGAGCCAGCTGGTGCTGGAGAAGCTGGCCCGCCGGCGCATCGGCTACGACGTCAGCCGGTGGGGCGAGCCCGAGCCCTATCCGGCCGACTCGCCGGCCGGGCCGCTGGTGGCGCTGACCAACGAGCACGCCGGCTCCGACGGCGACATCTTCACCCACTGCTTCAAGCTGCTCGGCCTCGGGCCGGTGGTCGGCAAGCGCACCTGGGGTGGGGTCATCGGCATCTCGCCCCGCCACGCCCTCGTCGACGGCAGCCTCACCACCCAGCCGGAGTACGCCTTCTGGTTCTCCGACGTCGGCTGGAGCGTGGAGAACTACGGCACCGATCCCGACGTCGACGTCGACATCCGCCCCCAGGACCACCTCGCCGGCCGCGACCCGCAGCTCGACACGGCGGTGGAGCTGGCGCTGGCGGCGCTGCGGGAGCACCGGCCGCTCAGCGCCGACCTCGCCCAGCGGCCGAGGCTCGCCCTGCCGACGCTGCCCCCTCGGGCGCCGTCGTCGGGCAACGGCGCCCGCGACCCCGCCCCGATGCGGAAGCGAGCGCCGAAGGCCACGGCCGGGCCCGCCGCCAAGCCCCCGGCCAAGCCTTCAGGCAAGGCGGCGGCGAAGACGGGTCGGAAGCCGGGCTGAACTAGGCGGGCCGGGGGCCGCCCGCCCGGCGGAGGTGGCCGGCGACGTCGGCGGGATCGAGCGGCCGGGCGAAGAGGAACCCCTGCCCGCCGGCGCAGCCCAGCCGGTGGAAGCGGGCCAGCTGGTCGGGAGTCTCGATCCCCTTGGCCACCGCCGGGATGCCCCGCTCGCCGGCCAGACCGAGGGCGGCGGTCAGCGCCCGCCCGGCCCGGGTGCCCGCGCCGTGCCCGAGGCCGGCGGCCACGCTGCGGTCGATCTTGAGCATCCGGACGGGCAGGCTCCACAGCCAGCCGTCGGCATCGGGCCGCCCGCTGCGGTTGCCGGGGCGGGGGGCGCCGACGTCGTCGACGGCCAGGCCGACGCCGAGCTCCACGAGGGCCCGGAGGTTGCGCTCGGCCGGGGCCCTGTCATCCTCACCGGCCGTCGCCTCGCTGATCTCGACGACGAGGCGCCCGGCCGGCAGTCCGGCGGCGTCGAGGGCCTGGGCGGCCCGGTCGACGAGTCCCGGGTGGCGGAGTTCGGCTCCGGAGAGGTTGACGGTCGCCAGCACGGCGTCCGCCTCGGCGAGCCGACCCCGCCAGACGGCCATGCGCCGGCAGGTCTCGGTCAGCACCCACGCCCCGAGCGGGACGATCAGGCCGGTCTCCTCGGCCAGCGGCAGGAACTCGGCCGGGCCGAGCAGCCCGCGTGACCAGTGCCGCCAGCGGCAGAGTGACTCCAGCGCCAGCGTCCGCCCGGTGGCCAGCTCGACGATCGGCTGGTAGCGCAGGACGAGGTCGCCGGCCACGAGGGCGTCGCGGAGGTCGGCCTCCAGCGTGATGCGCTCGACCATGGCGGCCAGCGAGGTGGGCGGCATGCGGGTTTCTCTCCGGGGGAAGGGCGGTCGTCACCCTCAGATCGGCCCGGCGGGGGCCGCCCATAGCCGCCGCTCAAGCCCGGCGGCGATCTGACCGATATGACACCAATCTGCCCGGTAGGGCAGAGGTCCTGCGGGCGGAACCGGGGGGGCCACGATGGAGTTGTCGGAACGCGAGCGCAGCCTGGCCGTCGTCGGCCTGCTGTTCATCGTCCTGTTGGCCGGGCTCGGTACGCTCGGCGCCGTGTTCACCGGCTTCTCGTTCATCTGACCGGCGGGCGCCGTTGGCCGCCGCCAGCCGGACCGTCAAACTGCTCGCCGCCGGAGGGGCGGTGGCCGGGGCCGCCGTGGCCGCCGCCGCGGTGGCCGCCAACCCCGCCGTGCGCGACGAGGCCCGCCGGCTCCGCCGGATGGCCCGCCCGCTGGGCGTCGAACCGCCGGGCCCGCCCATCCCGCCGCCGCTACCGCCCGGCCGGATCGTCCACCTCCCCGGCCGGGGCGAGACCTTCGTCCGCGATACCGGCCCGCCGCCCGCCGACGGCCCGGCGGCCGGCCCGCCCGTCCTCCTCCTGCACGGCTGGACGGCCAGCGCCGACGTGAACTTCTTCGCCGTCTTCCCCGAGTTGGCCGGCCGCCACCGCGTCGTGGCCCTCGACCACCGGGGCCACGGCCGGGGCCTGCGGCCCCGCACGCCGTTCTCGCTCGAGGACTGCGCCGACGATGCCGCCGCCCTCCTCGACGAGCTCGGCCTCGACCGGGCCGTCGTCGCCGGCTACTCGATGGGCGGCCCGATCGCCCTGCTGCTCCACCACCGGCACCCCCGGCTCGTCGGCGGGCTCGTCTTCTGCTGCACGGCCCTGGAGTGGCACGACTCACCCCGCGAGCGCCTCGTGTGGCGGGGCGTCAGCCTGGTGGAGGTGGCGCTCCGGAGCGGCACCGGCGAGGGCATCGTGGCCCGCGTCCTGCGCGACGCGCTCGACTCGCCGGAGCTCGAGGCGCTGGAGCCGTGGGTGCGGGGCGAGTTCCACCGCGGCTACCCGTCGGACCTGGCCGGCGCCGGGCGGGCCCTGTCGACCTACGACGGCCGCCCGCTGGCCCCCGGCGTCGACGTCCCCTGCGCGGTGGTGGTGTCGACGCTCGACCAGCTCGTCCGCCCCGAGAAGCAGTACGAGCTGGCCGACGCCCTCGGCGCCGAGACCTACCCCATCACCGCCGACCACTTCGCCCCGCTCAACCGGGGCCCGGCCTTCGCCAAGGCGGTCGCCGCCGCCGTCAAGCAGGTGGCCGAGAGGCTCTGACCTAGCCCTCCCGGGCGGCGGCGGCTTCGGCCACGATCTTGTCGGCCAGGTTGGGCGGGGCGGGGTCGTAGTGCGAGTGCTTGGCCGTGAAGCGGCCCCGGCCGCCGGTCAGCGACCGGAGGTCGATGGCGTAGCGGATGACCTCCGACGTGGGGACCAGGGCGGTGATCTCCTGCTCCCCGCTGCCGACGGAGGTGGTGCCCTGGATGCGGCCCCGCTTGGAGTTGAGGTCGCCCATCACGTCGCCCTGGTAGGCCTCGGGGACGGTGATCACCAGTTCGCTGACCGGCTCCAGCAGCACCGGCCGGGCCTTGGCCGCCGCCTCCTTGAACCCCAGCGATCCGGCCATCTTGAAGCTCATCTCCGAGCTGTCGACGGGGTGGTACTTGCCGTCGTAGCAGGTGACCTTGACGTCGACCACCGGGAAGCCGAGGGCGCCGCCGGTGGCGATCGTGTCGACGATGCCCTTTTCCACCGCCGGGATGAACTGGCGGGGGATGGAGCCGCCCACGATCTCGTCGGAGAACTCGAAGCCGCCGCCCCGCTCCTTGGGCTCCACCCGCAGGAACGCCACGCCGAACTGGCCGTGGCCGCCGGTCTGCTTCTTGTACTTGCCCTCGGCCTCGGCCTTGCCGGAGACCGTCTCCCGGTAGGCGACCTTCACGTCCTCCTGCTCGACCTCGACGCCGTACTTGCGCAGCAGCTTCTCCAGGGCGATCGACAGGTGCGTCTCGCCGATGCCCCACAGCAGCGTCTGGTGGGTCTCGGCGTTGCGCTCGACCCTGAGGACGGGATCCTCGTCCTGGAGGCGGTGCAGCGCATTGGCCAGCTTGTCCTCGTCGGCCTTGCTCTTCGGCCTGATGGCGGTGGGCAGGACGGGCTCGAGGGACTCGAACGGCTCGATGGACACGTCGGCCCCCCGCTGGGCGAGGACGTCGCCGGTGGACGTGTCGTTGAGCTTGGCCACGGCGGCGATGTCGCCGGCCGGCACCTCGGCGGCCGGCTCCTGCTCCCGGCCCCGCAGCGTCAGCAGCTGGTGGAGGCGCTCGTCGCCCATCGTCCGGCCGTTGGTCAGCACGGCGTCGGGCAGCACCTTGCCCGACATCACCTTGAAGACGTTGACCCGCCCCACGTAGGGGTCGGCGATGGTCTTGAACACGAACGCCGCCGGCGGGCCGTCGCCCTTGGCCTGCGGCGCCGGCGCCTCGTCGGCCAGGAACCGGCACAGCCGGTCGATGCCGACCAGCTTGGTGGCGCTGCCGCACAGCACCGGGAACACCGTGGCGGTGGCCACGCCCTTGGCCAGCGCCCCGGCCAGCTCCTTGGAGTCGATCGGCTCGTCGCCGAGGTAGCGCTCCATCAGGTCGTCGTCGGCCACCACGATGCCCTCGATCAGCGCGTCGTGGACCGAGTGCTCCTGTTCGGCCAGCCCGTCGGGCACCGGGCCGGAGCTCACCCGCCCGTCCGAATAGGAGTAGGCGGTGTCGGTCAGCAGGTCGACGACCCCCGACAGCTCCGCCTCTTCGCCGATCGGCAGCTGGAGCGGGGCGACGCCGGCGCCGAAGTGGTTCTTCAGGTCGTCGCAGGTGCGGGCGAAGCTGGCCCGGTCGCGGTCGAGCTTGTTGACGAAGAAGGCCCGGGGCAGGCCGGCCTGCTCGGTCATCTTCCAGACCATCTCGGCCTGGACCTCGACGCCCTCGACCGCCGAGATGACGAAGAGCACGAGGTCGGCCACCCGGAGGGCGGCGGCCACCTCGCCCATGAAGTCGGCGTAGCCGGGGCAGTCGAGAATGTTGAGCTTGAAGCCCTCGTACTCCAACGGGAGGATCGACACCGAGGTCGAGATGCCCCGCTTGTGCTCCTCGGGGTCGAAGTCCGACACCGTGTTGCCGTCCTCCACCCGCCCCATCCGCTGGAGCAGCCCGTTGCTGTAGAGGAGCGCCTCGGCCAGGGTGGTCTTGCCGGCGTTGCCGTGCCCGACGAGGGCGACATTGCGGATCTTGGCCGTAGGGAAGGTCTTCACAACAGCCTCCGAAGCGACGGTCAGGCCCCCGGTAACGGCTCCGTGAACGACCGGTGGGCAGGGTGGCCGCTGATCGTACCGGCCCCGATACTTCGGAAGCGACGGGAAACGGGGCCGGGGGGAGGGCGCCGCTAGACTCGACTGTGAACGCCCGCGAGCGCGCGAGGAACGTCATGTTGGATTCACGCTGGCGGTCGGGAGTCGAACGGGGTCTGCGCCCCGCCGGCGCCCGCCTGCGACAGGTCGGGATCAGCGCCGACCAGATCACCGTGCTGGGCCTGGCCGCCTCGCTGGCCTGCGGTCTGGTCGTCGCCGCCGGCCGGCTCGGCTGGGGCGCCTTCTTCCTGGCGCTGTCGGGGCTGACCGACGTGCTCGACGGGGCGGTGGCCAAGTCCGGCGGCACGGCCGGCCCCCGGGGAGCGTTCTTCGACTCGGTCTGCGACCGGGTGTCCGATGCCGTCGTCCTCGGCGGGGCGGCCTGGTACTACGCCGGCGCCGGCCACCACCCCCGCCTCGCCGTCCTCGCCTTCGCCGTCGCCGGGCTGTCGTTCCTGATCTCCTACGAGCGGTCTCGGGCCGAGAGCCTCGGCTTGAACGGCAAGGGCGGCCTCATGGAGCGGGCCGAGCGCATGGTCGTCCTCGGTCTCGGGCTCACCTTCAGCCTGCTGACCGCCGCCCTCTGGGTCCTGCTCGTGCTCACCGGCCTGACCGTGGTCCAGCGGTTCCTGCTCGTGTGGCGCCAGGCCACCCCCGAGTCCGAGCGCTCGGCCCGCCCGACCTGGTGGGTCACGGCCCGCGACGCCCGGTCCGACGAGTCCCGCCTGGCCTGGTGGCGCCTGGCCAACCGGCCGCCGGGCGAGCGGTCCCGGCTGGCCAACTGGCTGCTGTCGGCCCGGCCGCCGGCTGTCGAGAGCGACCGCCGCTGGTGGTCGTCGTCGCGGCCGCGCCGTTCTCCCCGGACGGGGGAGGACCTCCGGTCGCAGCTCCGCCGGCTCCGCAGCCGGACCCGCCCGTAGCCCCGGCGTGTCCACGAGCGGCGCGACCGCCACCTACTTGGGCTACCGGGCCGGGGCCGCCATCGCCATGGCCCTCCCTGAGCCGCTGTCCCGGCCCGCCGCCGGGCTCACCGGCCGGGCCCTCGGCCTGGCCATGCGGGGCCGGCGCCAGATGGTCGGCCGCCACCAGCGCCGGGTGCACGGCCCGGGGCTCGACGGCCGGGCGCTCGACCGGGCTGTCGCGGCCACCTTCGCCTCCTACGGCCGCTATTGGCTCGAGGCCTTCCGGCTGCCCCGCCAGGACCTGCTGGCCCTCGACGGCGACCGGTTCCGGGTCGAGGGCCGCGACCTCGTCGACCAGGCCATGGCCGCCGGGAAAGGCGTCGTCATCGGGACCCCCCACCTCGGCAACTGGGATCTCGGCGCCGCCTGGTTCGCCGCCCACGGCTACCGGCCCACCACCGTCGTCGAGCCGATCGAGCCGCCGGCGCTCTTCGAGTGGTTCTGCTCCTACCGCCGGGCGCTCGGCATGGGGATCGTCCCGCTCGGGCCCGACGCGGCGGGGATCCTGCTGCAGCGGCTCCGGGCGGGGGAGATGGTCGGGCTCGTCTGCGACCGCGACCTGGCCGGCACCGGGGTCGAGGTCGAGTTCTTCGGGGAGCGCACGACGTTCCCGGCCGGGCCGGCCACGCTGGCGCTGCGGGCCGGCGCGCCGCTGCTGTGCGGGGCCAACTACTTCGCCGGCGACGGGCACCGCTGCGTGATGCGTCCGCCGCTCGACACCTCCCGGCAGGGCTCGGTCAAGGAGGACATCGCCCGCATCACCCAGGCCGTGGCGTCCGACTTCGAGGTCCTCATCGGCGAGGCCCCCGACCAGTGGCACATGCTCCAGCCGAACTGGCCGAGCGATTTCGCCGTCGTGGGAAGGGAAAAGGCGGCGTGAGGGTCGTCCTCGTCTGCCCCTACTCCCTGTCGGTGCCCGGCGGCGTGCAGGGCCAGGTCCTCGGCCTGGCCCGGACGCTGCGCCAGCGCGGCGTCTCGGCCAAGGTCCTCGGGCCCTGCGACGGGCCGCCGCCCGAGGCCGGCGTGATCTCCGTCGGCACGAGCGTGTCGCTGTCGGCCAACGGGTCGGTCGCCCCGCTGGCCCCCGACCCGCCGGCCATCCGGCGGACGCTGGAAGTGCTGGCCGCCGAGCAGCCCGACGTCCTCCACCTCCACGAGCCGCTGGTCCCCGGGCCGGCGCTGACCGCCCTGCTGGCCGGCAACGTGCCGGCCGTCGGCACGTTCCACGCCTCGGGCCGCGTGCCGGCCTACGTCTGGCTCCGGCCGGCCGTGCGGGCGGTGGCCCGCTGCATCGGCCTGCGGACGGCGGTGTCGCCCGAGGCCCGGGCGCTGGCCGAGCGCTGGCTGGGCGGCGCCTGCCACGTCCTGCCCAACGGCGTGGAGGTCGAGCGCTTCGCCAAGGCCGACCCCTGGCCGCTGCCCGAGACGCCGGGCGGCAGCGGGCGGGCGATCCTCTTCGTCGGCCGCCACGAGCCCCGCAAGGGCCTCGAGGTGCTGTTGAAGGCCTTCGCCAACCTCGACACCGACGCCGTCCTGTGGGTGGCCGGCGAGGGCCCGGAAACCGCCGCCCTGGCCGGCTCGGCCGCTCCCTTCGGCGGCTCACGCCGCCCTTGTCAGGGGGGCACCCCCTGTCCCCCGGGCAACGTGGAGTGGCTCGGCCGCATCTCCGACGAGGAGCTGGCCCGCCGGCTGCGGACGGCGGCGGTCTTCTGCGCCCCGTCCCTCCATGGCGAGAGCTTCGGCGTCGTCCTGCTCGAGGCGATGGCGGCCGGCACCCCGGTCGTGGCGTCCGACATCGCCGGTTACCGCGACGTCGCCCGCGACGGGCGGGAGGCCGTCCTCGTCCCGGCCGGCGATGTTGCCGCCCTCACCGGCGCCCTGCGGCAGGTGCTCGACGACCCGACGCTGGCCGCCCGCCTCGCCGAGGCCGGCACCGCCCGGGCGGCCAACTTCTCGATGGAGCGCCTGGCCGCCCGCTACACCGACCTCTACGAGAGCCTGCTGGCCCGCACGGCCTAGAGCAGGCGGGAAAAGAGCGAACCCCGTGGCGCAGGGGGGAGTCGCCACGGGGTTCTGCTCATGCTCACCCGGCGCCGGTGCCGGTCGGAACGTCCGGCCCGGCGTGGGCCACCTCGGATCGGTGGGGGCGGCCCGGGTGAGGTCTTGTACAGTTCCCGGACGCCGCCCGACGTCCGGGAACCGATCTTCGGGCTGTTACAGGTCGTCGGTGTGCGACTGGGTCGCCGGCGACTTGCGCAGCGAGCGGGTGATGCCGAAGGCACCGGCCAGGCTGATGGTCGCCAGGGCGGCGTACCAGGCGCCGTTCGTGCCACCGGTCCGGGGCAGGGTGCCGGCCGGGCCGGTCTGGCCCGAGGCGGGCGACTGCGACACGGTCTGGCCCTCCACCGCCGTGGTGAAGTCGGCGTCGGCTCCGATCGACCCGACCTTGATCGTGGTCGGCTGGGTCAGCAGCGAGGTCAGGCCGAAGGCCTGGGCCAGGGCGTTGGTCGCCAGTCCGGTGTCAGCCGGGACGGCGGCGCCGAGGCTGCCGAGCACGCCCGACAGCGGGTTGGCCGTGACCGACTGGAGCAGGCCGCCGAGGTTGGCCGGCGGGTTGATGCTCACCCGGAGGAGGTCGAGACCGGCGCTGGCCACGTTGTAGGCGCCGTCCACCTTGGTCGAAGCGGTCCGCTCGAGGAGCCCGATGTCGATCAGGTTCCCGAGGCCGAGCGTGCTGGTGACGCCGTTGACCAGGCCGAGGACGCTGCCCTTCAGGGCGTTGATCTGGTCGATCGTG
>Ga0070681_10003930_pt1 | contig 14012 bp, 12 predicted proteins | sample KBSC83BmetaG_FD_65650 | JGI IMG/M metagenome (GOLD analysis project Ga0070681, IMG submission 65650) | Corn rhizosphere microbial communities from Kellogg Biological Station, Michigan, USA - KBS C8-3B metaG | ecosystem: Host-associated > Plants > Roots > Rhizosphere | place: USA: Michigan... | reverse complement strand
GAAGGGCGACTTGAGATCGGCGAAGTCCGCTACCGCCGCGAACGCCTCTTCGAGCCGCTCGTCATCGAGGTGCAGCCAGGGACGCGGTTCGCTCGACAGCACCGCCGTCCAGGGATCGATCGTGTCGAGATCGACCAGCAGGAGATCGGCGTGGCAGCAAAAAAGCTCGACCATCTCAGGATCGAGCCCCCGCCCCGAGCGTTCACGCACGTACGCAACGGCGGCATCCGACCCCGCCAACTGGCGTGTTCCGGCGGCATCTTCGGCCACGTGCAGGATACGCACTTCGCGCAGAATCGCATCACCACGCAACCCTTGCGGCATACCGCGTCCATCCCAGCGTTCGAAGACCTGCCCCAGCGCGGCCTGGACGGATGCATCGAGCCCGAGGCGCGTCGCCAGGTGCTGGGCAACCTCGCAATGCGCGGTGCTCCGTTCGGCCGGATTCATGCGCGGCATTGCGATGGCCAGACGCGCCAGTCCTGCGACGCGCGACTGGAGCGAGGGCACCTCCCAGACGTGACGCAAAACGGCGCGCATGATCTCACGCTGGGGCGGGAAATTCGTCGAGGCGAAGCGGCCCCCAAAGGCGACATCATCGCCCAGCATAACCGCCGTCTCGTGCGCCGACGCGGTGCAACCAACCGCACGGAGCAGCGAGGCGTAGTAGATGGTGCGACGCTCGGCGTCAGCGAGCGGCAGAAGTTCGGCCAGCCGCATGGCGACGATCGTCGACTGCAACCCGTGCGCGAACGGCTGGCCCTGGCCAAAATCGCTGGCCAGCGATAAGGCGCCAACGATATCCGCCAGGCGCATTCCAGAAGTGCGGCTTGGAACGGCCACGCTTCACCTCGCATATTTCCTGTGATCTGAGAGAAACGCGTCGCGTGCTCCGTTAAAGCATAAACCGGAGTCAGAATCAACGCGAACGGCAGGATGGCTGTTGGATTACTCTAGGGGGATTTGTGGTCCAAAAGTGGACCACAAACTCGGTTGTCGCTTATCTATGAGCAACAACGGAACTTGACGATCACGAATGATCGTCAAAGTCGCGCACGTCCTCGGTAATATCAAGCAACTCGGAATAGGCGAATATCGCGGGACGGCGGCCACGGTTAGAACGGTCTGCGAATCGATTGGCCAATTCGGTAGGGGCAACCCCTCGTGGCTGCCCTGGTTTGGGCGTCTGTGTCTCTCTAGAAATCAATTCTCGCTCGCCTGCGCTCACTGAAACGTCAAGTTCAACAATGTTTCTGTTCTCCACGTGCGAATCCGGCGGGCTAGTACGGTCACTTGTTGCTGCCCCGACCAGGAGAACGATTCCGTGGATGTGATTGGGCATGATAACGAACGGATCGAGCGACGATGATGGCGTTCAGGGTCGTAGCGCATCACCCTCCTACCCCACCATCTCCCCAATCGCCTGGGCGACGGCGGCGGTGTCGCGGAGGTCGGGGAAGACGGCTTCCGGGTGATGGGTGCTGAGGTCGGCGACGCTGTAGCGGCCGGTCGCGACGGCGACAACCTTCGCTTGATTATCGTGAGCTGCCGCGATGTCGCGCGGGGTATCGCCGATAAGGACGGTTCGGGCAGCGCTGAAGGTGTGGCCGAAGTGCGCGGCAGCCTCGTCCCATGCAGCCTGCACCAGATGATGTCGTTCCCGGGCCGAATCGCCGAAAGCGCCGACCGGAAAGTAGTCGAGGATGCCGGCAGAGGCGAGTTTCACGCGAGCAACTTCACGCGCGTTGCCGGTCAGCACGCCGAGGGCGAACCGTTCGGCGCGCAGGCGCTCGGCGATCTCGACGACGCCGGGCAGGCGCCGCTCGACGCGGCTCTGCTCGGCGATCGCCTCGGCGTAATGCCCGCCCATCGCCTCGATCATCCTGGCGAGGTCGGCATCGATTTCGGCATCACTCAGTCCATGCCGGCTGAGCGCGATTCGTGCAATCTGACTGTCGAGCATGCCGGCCAGCGGCACGCCATCGAGTGTTGCCGGCAGGCCATAGACCTGCTTCATCGCCGTCACGAAGGCAAGTTGATGGTCTTTATCGCCCGCCTGCACCAATGTGCCGTCGATGTCGAACAGAATCAGACCGCGCATCTCGTTCCCCATCCACTCTTAGCTTCCCTGCGCATGGCAGTAGCGCGTCACGATTTCATAGAGCGCGCGCGTGCCGAATTCGAGATTCGAGATCGAGACCCGCTCGTCGTGCGAATGCGCCAGCGTCATCTCTTCCGGATTATCGCGCGACGGCATGAAGCCGTAGACCTTGATACCCGGCAGGCTCGCGGCATCGGTGCCGCCTGCCACGAGGAAGGGAACAACGGCCGCACCGTTATCGAGCTCGGCCATTGTGCCGGAGATCGTCTCGAAGAGCGCTGAACCAGGATCGGCCTCGATGCCGGTCGAGCCCCCAACGCCCTCGACCTCGACTTCGTCTCCGATCAGTTCACGCACCTGCGCCACGAAGGCCGCCGGGTCCTGGCCCGGCAGCACGCGACCATCGACATCGACCGTCACCTCCGAGGGGATAACGTTGATGCGGTGGCCACCATGGATGATCGTCGGCACAGCCGTATTGCGTGTGGTCGCGTAGAGCGAGCGGAGTTCCATATCGCTCAGCGGTAGTTCGGAGAGCGCTTCCCAGGTCGGGTTCGCCAGAATGCGCTGCACTTGAGATTGCGCCGAACCGCCGAGCGATTCACCAATGGCGGTGAGCATCCGCTCGACGGTCGCCGTCATAATCGTGGGGAAGGTGTGATCGGTCAGTCGCGCAACGGCGCGGCCAGCTCGGCGCATGGCCGTATCAGAGAGCGGCATCGAAGCGTGGCCCGGCGCGGCGCGGGCATAGAGGCGCATGCGGGCACCGCCCTTTTCGCCAGTCTGGCAGAGATAGAAGCGCTTCCCCTCGATATCGACGGCGCTACCGCCGCCTTCGTTGATCGCGACTTCCGCATCGATCAGATCGCGATGGTTCTGCCACATCCAATCGGCGCCGTAGTGGCCACCCGCCTCTTCGTCGGCGAAGGTGGTGAGAATCAGATCGCGGTCGAGCGTCAGCCCGGCCCGCTTGATCATCAGCATGACCATCAGTTCGCAGGCGACCAGATCCTTGGTATCGACCGCACCACGGCCCCAAACCTTGCCGTCGACGATCTCGCCGCCGAACGGATCGCGGGTCCACTTCTCCGGCTCGACGCTAACGACGTCGCTGTGCGCCATCAGCATCAGCGGTCGACCCTGGCCAGAGCCGGGGATGCGCGCCACGAAATTGGCACGACCGGGCGCGCTTTCGAGAATGTGGCCGTCGATCCCTTCGGCCTGCACGACCTTAAGCAGGTATTCGGCCGCTTGAATCTCGTTGCCGGGCGGATTGACGGTATTGAAGCGGATCAGCTGTTGCAGGTGTCCGGTGACCTCGTCACGGACAGCATCCCAGGAAATCGCCATACGTTCTCCTCCCGGTTCGTTGAAGAGCAGAACCGGCGGTCAGTCAGGCCGGCCCGTCGATCCTACACGGACTCGCAGCACGACACAATCATGGCACGCGTAGTGGCAGAGCGGATGCCGGTCGCTTCCGCTTCATACCGTCGTCTGCGTGACGCACCTCGTAGTCGAGCGCGAAGAATGGTAGGTACTCGGGTTGTGATAGTATCGCCACAACCCGATCGTCGTGTAGCCACACCTGCTGAAATATAAGCCTGCGCCGTGTCGACGAGATCGGCGTCAAGCATCGGCTAATGGTTGCCAGGCATCCAGCCACCGGCGCCATCCGGGAGATCCCCAAGGCAGGAGCATGAGGACCCGGCTGACCGTGTCCTTCCGGAATGGATTCTGCCCGCGGTTCCCGCTCGTCAGACAGCCGGCGGCATTCGGGATCACGGCGATCTCGCGATTACTCTTTCCCTCCGCCGTCGCCTTGAACGCAATGAGTAATCTCGGATACGCATCCGGGTCGGGCACGATCAACCTATCATCGTTCTTCTTCACATCGAACGGAGGAGCCCGTTATACATGCCCTGGGTCTTCTGCCGCCGTACTGCTCGCCCTTCCTGACTCCGCGACGTCGCGAAGGAGGGCGATCGTAATAAGTAACGCACTCAGTGCGAACACCACGAAGCCTGCGATCGGCCCCACCATTTCACCGGGAGTGAACTCGACGCCCGCTCGCACCTGAAGCACCGTCTGCAACGAAATCATCGGCGCCAAGGAGATCTCGAGCACGAGGAGCGGGAAGGCAATGAGGTATCCCAGAGGCTCGCGTCGCATGATCAGCACACCCGCGATGATGAGGGCCGGGACGATGACTGCCATGTCCAGCGCGTTGGTGAACAACGTGGTTGAGACACGCAACGACTTCGGCGCATCTCCCTGAATCAGAGAGGTCAGCGGATCGATGAGCCACACGAAAAGGGTCAAGACCCCACTTGCGAACAGGAAGACGGCGAGGCTGCGGCGCGGCACACGGGGTGAGAGGCGGGATCCGAGGACCGACACGTCGAACGACCGGAATGCCAGCGCGAGAGCCCAAAGGCTCGCGGCGAAGAGGGCAACGTACGCCAGGAACAGCGCGTTGTAGGCAACATTGAGCGCGTAGCTCGCGCCCAGGTAGCCGAAGTACGTGAGCACACCCAACAGCAGCAGGCCGCCTCGGAGCGAGCCGCGCCGGTAGTGCCAGGTGGTGAGCAGCAGCGCGGGGATGCCCAGACCGAGCGTCAGGATGTCTGATCCTTTATTCGCGGCGCCCGCGAACAGGGAGTCATAGCGGTACAGCCCGCGACCGTAGATTTCGACCACCTGTCCCCGGTATGTCGTCACAGAGTAAGGATCCCCTCCGCCTGGCCACAGCAACCCAGCCACCGCACTGGCCACCGCCAGCACCCCTATCAGGACCGCGAGACAGACAACGGCTGCCGAGCGCTCCATCGGCGTGACCGGTGGTCCGGCTGCCACGATAGGCGCTCGCTTCAGCGGGGCCCTGGTCTTCGACGAAGTCATCATGACGATAGCCCTCCATGACGGCCGATGCGGGACCAAGTAGTAACCATCAGATAGATTGGGCCCACGCCGAGCAGGAGCTCAGGGATCGTCGTCGCCAGTCCTTCTAACCAGAACATGACCGACGGCAGCCCGTGAGCGCCATAGATCCGTCCATACTGTAGATGATGCCGGAGCAGCGGTGGCAACGGCGTAACACCGCGGCGTTTGGCGTGTCGATCTTGTGGCAATTTCCAGGTCGATCGGGACATCAGCTAAGAGCCTTCGCGTACCGCGGGCGCTATCCGTTCATCGAGGAGCCGGGGCGCGTCTGGGCGGCCGTGGGCAAGTTCCTCACGATACCGCACTCGTGATGGGGGCCGACATCAGTTGAGCGTGCGACTGCTACGCTCCTGTTACGCCGTGTGTACTGCTGTTGCACGTCGTTGACGACAACACGAGTACTGTTCCTCCAAGTGACGTACCCACGGTGCAATTCCGGAGGACAGTTCGTGCTGGCGCCGGGGATACGGGTCGAAGTCCGCCCATTGGCACAGGAGGCATGACATGGCCCCGCTCGTTATGACTGGCATCTTCTACCTCGCTGTGACCGCCCTCTGCCTGATAAGGCCGAATGCCGGCCGAGTCTTCGTCGGCGCCTTCTTTTGGGTCATGGCTCTCGGCGTGCACGGCTACTTCATCATCGCCAATCCCCAGAGCTACGTGGACTTCGCCCACAACGCCTACCTCGGCTTCTACCGTGATCTGGCGAGTCCGGTGGTCGAGCTCAGCCCGCGAGGCTTCGGCGTGCTGATGCTGGGGTTAGAGGTCGCGGTGGGCGCGCTCATTCTCAACAAGCGTCGCGCCGTCAAGCTCGGACTGCTGGCGGGCATTGTCTTCCTTCTGGGCATCACGCCGCTAAAGTACACGCAGGTCAACCCCATCTTGGCCGTCGGGCTAGCCTACCTCCTCACCAAGGACTTCCGTCAGTCTTTGCCCGAACTGCTGCGAGATCGGCTGGCACATCGAGAGCCACCGCGCATGCTGGCGTAGAACCGGCCAGGTAATTACTCAGACGAGGGAGGCAACCGTGGCCATAACCGAAACACAGAGCAACCTCCTCTATCGAATCGGCCTTGGGGCCGCGTTGCTGGCATTTGTCGGCGCCGTCGGCTACATGCTGAGCGCCTTTCTGCAGGTTCTGGGTGTGGTGAGTGATCTGCATGACGCAATCATCGCGTTTGGCGCGTCGCTGCTCATCCCCGTACCCTTCCTTCTGACCATGCTCGTCCTGCATCACACGGTGGCCGAGGAGCAGCGATTCTGGACGCACACCGCCATCACCTTTGCGGTCATTTACACCACGTACAACACGCTCAACTACGTCGTTCAACTCGCCACTGTGATTCCGGCGGGCTACACATGGAACTTCGACAACCAGCAGGGCACGCAAGGGCCGCTCAGTCTGCTGAACCAGACCCCGCACTCGCTCTTTGGGACGTGGACGCATTGGGCTACATCTTCCTGAGCCTGGCCACCCTGGCCGCGTTTCCCATCTTCCAGAACTACGGCCTGGAACGATGGGTGCGGCGGTTCTTCCTGGCCAATGGGTTGATCATTCCAATGTTCTGCATTGTCTACTTCTACCCAGGTTATTCGGTGCCGCAGCTGATGTTCGGTTTGCCGTGGGGGATCACGGTCCCCGGATCCCTTTTACTCCTGGCCCTGTACTTTCGCAGCAAGGTGCGTGGTGAGGTCATCGCCCCAGGCCCCAGCACGCCGGTGCCCGCCGCGTCAGTCGATGGGGCATAACCGGCACTCGGGCGACGAAATGATGCTGGAAGGAGCGGAACAAGATGTGGCGCTTGATCCTCGGGCTCTTCCTGATCGCCCACAGTCTGATCCACGCAGCCGTGTGACTGGCTCCGTTGCTGCAGGGCGATGGCGACGTTCCCTTTGACCCCAAGCGCTCCCGGCTCATGAGCGGACTCTGCGGTGACGGGCGCGGAGGGGGTGATCCTGCTCGCAGTGCACTGGGCCAAATTGGCCCCCTCAGGGGATGACCGGAGGGGTAGGTGACCTCACGATTCCAACCGCAAGGAGGGGCACCATGAACGCCGATCGGACCGAACGGATTGCAAGCATGCCGTTGACGGTCCTCGGGACGGCCAGTGCTACCTACGGCAGCATCGGCCTGCTGACGGGCAACCTCGAGACGTCCGGTGGAAGATTTCCGCGTGGTTGGTCTGCCCGTCTGCAGGGGCGAAGTGAAAATGGCAGCCACCGGTCGGCGTCAGCGTGGTAGCGATCGTGTCTAGCCGTCCGAGGCATCGGTCTTCGGCGGCGGGCAGTGCGCCCCTGGGATGACGGCCAGTTCAAAATGCCATATCTCATTGGCGTAGATTTGACAAAGTCCATAACGGCTGCCGTGTTGCAGGAGCCAGCCATCTGCGTCCGTTGGAGCGATGTCGACGGCATTTCCCGCGACGTGGGAGGACTTTTCCGGTGTGCTCACCCATTTGCGTGCTTCTCGTTCGCTGCCGTACTTGATCACCGCTTCATTGAGCAAGTACTGCTGATATCGTGCGCTGCGCCAACCTGAATTGATGCGAATCTCTATTCCGTCCGTCGCTGCGTCGCCGGCCGCGCGTTGAATCGCATCGAGGAGATCACGATTCAGGTTTCCTACCGCGGGCCGATCAATGTCGAAGGGAGAGAGCGTCATGTCCGCCGCGATGAAACCATCGCTGGTAGTGATGTCACCGGCGTCCTCCGCCGGCTCACTGGCCACGTCATGCGCAACCAAGCCGGCGTTATTCGTGATGCTCCGGGCGACTTCAGTAGGGGCAGAGGCCTCGGTGGGCACGACCGGTTGGTCATTGGGCGGTGCGGAAGGCTTCGCGTGCAGGTTCGCTGCGCATGTAATCAACACGATCACCGTCAATGTGACGCCGGCAATGCCTGATATTGCCTTCACAACGCCCAGACTTCCCTCAGTTCGATGAGACATGGCACCCTCACTCGTAGATCGACCAGGTCGATGACCAACAACTGATCGACACGCTACGCGTTGAGGTGTTGCGCTGGTGTGAGCGATTTGCGTAACACTTTTGCAACATGGCATGAGCTACGCTGGGACCGATGCGGGGGCGGGAAAAGGGGCCAACATGCGGGTACTCGTCGTCGAAGATGAACGCTTCCTCGCCGAAGCGATCCAAGCCGGGCTGCGTCACGATGCGATCGCCGCCGATGTGGCGCTCGATGGCGACATCGCGCTCGAACGCATTGCCGCGAACGACTACGATGTCATCGTCCTCGACCGAGATATCCCCGGCGTCTCAGGCGATCAGATTTGTCGAACCGTTGCTCGCGAGCGTCCAGGTGTGCGCATTCTTATGTTGACCGCGGCAACCCGCCTCACCGACAAAGTCGGAGGATTCGAACTCGGGGCCGATGACTATCTCACCAAGCCGTTCGCGTTCGAAGAGCTTGTCGTCCGCTTGCGGGCGCTCGCCCGGCGTCCAGCCGCGACCATTCCCACGATCCTCGAGTTCGCGGATCTGCGTCTCGATCCGTTTCGACACGAGGTGTATCGGAACGGACGCTATTTGAAATTGAGCAGAAAACAGTTCGCGGTCCTGGAACTGCTCATGCGTGCCGGGGGCGACGTGATTAGCGCCGAGACGTTGCTCGAGAAAGCCTGGGACGAAAACGCCGATCCGTTTACCAGCGCCCCGCGGGTGACGATCTCGACGCTGCGGAAGTCGCTGGGCGAACCCGACGTCATCGCGACCGTCCCAGGCGTTGGATATCAGCTACGGCTACCGGATTCGTCGAATGTACGATGATGCTCAGCACGACCAACGTTCAGCAGCCAGTTCGCGGCTCCGACTCAAGGTTTTCTATGCCTCGATGCTGCTCATCGCCGTTTGCGTGCTGCTCGTCGCGCTCTATATCGCACTGCCGTACATCCCCAATTATTTGTTCGCGGACGGCATTCCTCGGGCAGCAAACGCCCAGGTGGCGTCGCGATCGGAAATCCTGCGCGCGCTGGTTCGTATCTCGATCGGATCGAAAATCCCCAGTATTCTTGCGCGCGTTGCAGCCGTTATCATCGTGGTGCTGCTGGCTGTTGGTATCGCTGCGCGGCACTCCCGACTCCCACAAGTCAGTGCGCGCCTCCGCCTCACGGCAAGCTATGCGCTCTTCCTGGTGGTCGCCGGCGGTGTGCTGCTCGTCGGGATCTATATCGTTCTGCGTTATGTTCCCAGCTATCCAATGCCGAGAGCCAATGCATCGGACTTGAGACCGTACGTCGCTACGCGATCGGAGATTCTCGGGTCGCTGGTGCGCGTCTCAGGCATTATCCTTGCGGCGCTCGCGATCGTCGGCATTGGCGGAGGTTGGATCCTCGCGGGCTGGATCCTCCGCCCACTGCAACACATCAACAAAGCGGCCCAGATCGCAGCAACCGGACGTCTCGATCACCGTATCCGACTGGCCGGTCGCAATGACGAGTTCCACCAGCTTGCGGATACCTTCGATCACATGCTCGACCGGCTCCACGATGCGTTCACCGTTCAAGAACGATTCACCGCGAATGCGTCCCACGAACTTCGCACTCCGCTCACCATTAACGCTACCCTCCTCGATGTCGCGCGGCGAAACCCCGACGAACAGGACTATGAAACGCTTATCGAACGCCTCGCGATCACAAACGCACGAGCGATCGGACTCACCGAGGCGCTGCTCCGTCTCGCGGACGCCAACAGCATCATGGCGAACTCTGAACCGACCGACCTATCCGAGATCGCCCGCGACGCGATCGACGAAAGCGCCGCTGAGGCCGAACACCATCGCGTACACATTGACGCCCATCTCTCCGCTGCTCCAACCATGGGGGACGCTACGCTTTTCAGGCAGCTTATGACAAACTTGATTCAGAATGCGATTCGTCACAATTCAGCACCCGGCGCCCGGTACGCGCGGATCGAGACGGCGCACGACCCGCTCCGATCGGTGGTGACGCTTCGGATCGAGAACACGGGGCATCGATACACATCCGAACAGGTGGCGACATTCACCGAACCATTTCTTCGCGGCGAAGGGCGCGTCAGGCGGTCTGAATACGAGAAGGGATACGGCCTCGGACTCGCCCTCGTCGCGCGGATCGTCGCCGTTCATGGCGGTTCACTCTCACTGTCGCCTCGAACGGAAGGTGGTCTCATTATCGTCGCCACCTTCCCCAGTCAACGGCGCGCGATGAGCAACGATTCCGAACGGATCAGGCGTCACGCGGGATTGTCTCGGACACGGTCTGCCATGCGGTCAGCAAGACGGTGAATTCACGCTCGGAGCGTCGAGGCAAACGGAAGAGATCCATTTCCGGATTGGCGTAAGGCCGATTGAACGATAATCCGCCAGATGATTGGCTCGCAGCGGGACGCGATCATGGCAACTCCGCTCCTTGAGACCAAGCTCTACATTCCCAGATCGCGACCGAGCCTGGTGCCACGTCCGAGGTTGCGCGAGCGTCTGAACCGAGGCATTGATGCGACATTGACACTCGTCTCGGCACCGGCCGGCTTCGGAAAGACCAGGCTGCTCACCGAGTGGCTGGCAGCCGCTCCGGCGAATGATCGGTGCGCGGCATGGCTCTCGCTCGACCAGAGCGACAACCATCCCGCGACATTTTGGACCTACCTGATCGCCGCGCTGCAGACCGTGGTACCTGGAGTCGGCGCGAGCGCGATCTTGCTCCTGCAGTCACCCCAGCCCCCGCCGATCGAAACGCTCCTCGCGCCGCTGCTCAACGAGCTAAGCGCCGTTCCATGTGATTTCGTGCTAGCACTCGATGACTACCACCTTATCGAAACTCGCGACATTCACGCCGGTATGGCCTTCTTGCTTGATCATCTCCCCCCACGGTTGCATCTGGTGATCGCCACCCGTGCTGATCCGCCGTTGCCGCTGGCTCGCCTGCGAGGGGGTGGAGAGCTCGTCGAGGTTCGAGCCGCCGATCTGCGTTTCTCGCCCGATGAAGCCGCGGCATATCTCAATGAAGCGATGGGCCTGGATCTGACGACAAGCGAAGTCGCAGCGTTGGAGACGCGCACCGAAGGGTGGATCGCCGGACTCCAGCTGGCGGCGCTCTCGATACAGGGGCGGGGCGATGCCGCCGGCTTTATCGCCGGCTTCGCCGGGGATGATCGCTATATCGTCGACTATCTGGTCGAAGAGGTGTTGCAGCGTCAATCCGAGCGCGTCCGCAGCTTCCTGCTCCAGACCTCCATCCTGGGCCGGCTGAGCGGCCCGCTGTGTGATGCCGTTACCGGGCAGGACGAGGGGAAGGCCATGCTGGAGGCACTGGATCGAGGGAACCTCTTTGTGGTTCCACTCGACGACCGCCGCCGCTGGTATCGCTACCACCATCTCTTTGCCGACGTCCTCCATGCGCACCTGGCGCACGAGCAGCCCGATCGTGTTCCTGATTTGCACCGGCGGGCCAGCGTGTGGTACGAGCAGAACGGCGAGCGGCCCGATGCCATCCGCCACGCCCTGGCAGCTGATGACTTCGATCGTGCAGCGGACCTGATCGAGTTGGCAATGCCCGCGATGCGCCGAAATCGACAGGAGGCGACGCTGCTGGGCTGGCTCACGGCGCTCCCTGACGAGGTGGTCCACGTCCGGCCCGTGCTGAGCAATGTGTTCGCAGGCGTGTTACTGCAAACTGGTGAGATCGAAGGTATTGAGGCCCACCTGCGGAGCGCCGAACGGTGGCTGGAAGCGACGGCCGATTGGGATGATAAACATGCGGAGCTTCGAGCCGCTTCGACTGGGATGATCGTTGTGGACGACGAGGAATTCCGCCGCCTCCCGGGGGCCGTCGCCGTGCACCGCGCCGGGTATGCACTGGTGCTGGGCAATGTCGCCGAGACGGTGGAACACGCCCAACGGGCGCTCAACCTCGTCCCCGAGGACGATTATCTGGGGCGCGGATCAGCGGCGGGGCTCCTTGGGCTTGCGGCCTGGACGATTGGGGATCTCGCAGCTGCTCACCGATCATATGCCGAGGCCATGGCGAGCCTGCAGCGGGCCGACTATCACGCAGATTCGCTCGGCTGTGCCATCGCACTGGCTGACATACGGATCGCGCAAGGTCGTCTGCACGACGCCATGCACACCTACGAGCAGGCGTTGCGGCATGCGGCGGATCAAGGTACGCCGGCGATGCGCGGCACGTCCGACATGTACGTGGGAATGAGTGAGCTCCACCGTGAGCGTAACGACCTGCCTGCCGCCGTGCGGGATCTGGAGCGAAGCCAGGCGGCGGGTGAGCATGGAGGCTTGCCGCAAAACCGCTATCGCTGGTGCGTGGCCATGGCCCGCATTCGGGAGGTGGATCGAGATTTCGATGGGGCCCTCAACCTGCTCCAGGAGGCTGAGCGTCTGTATGCGGGCGACTTTTTTCCGAATGTGCGCCCGATCGCGGCGCTGAAGGCACGCGTGTACGTCACTCAAGGCAATGTGAACGCAGCCCTGGGCTGGGCGCGGGAACAGGGACTGTCTGCCGGGGACGACCTCAGTTATCTGCGTGAGTTCGAGCACATCACCCTGGCCAGGATATTTCTGGCCCAGTACAAGAGCGAGCGTACCGAGCGCTTGATTCTCGACGCAATCGGACTGCTGGAGCGCCTCCTGAACGCGGCAGACGAAGGAGGTAGAGCGGGAAGAGTGATCGAAATCCTGGTGTTACAGGCGCTCGCTCATCACGCGCGGGCCGACACAGCCGCGTCGCTTATGCCGCTGGAACGAGCCTTGAAGCTCGCTGAGCCAGAGGGATACGTCCGAATCTTCGTAGACGAAGGTCAACCGATGGCGACCCTGCTGGAAGTGGCCGCGAAACGCGGGATCGCCCCGAACTCGATCCGTCAACTCCTGAACGCCTTCGGCAACGCTGAGGGCAACACACCCGCCAAGCAGGACTTGATTGAGCCGCTCAGCGAACGCGAACTCGACGTACTTCGGCTGCTCGGTAGCGACCTCGCCGGCCCGGAGATCGCCCACGAATTGATGGTGTCGTTGAACACCATGCGCACCCACACGAAGAACATCTACACCAAGCTCGGTGTAAACAATCGCCGCGCAGCGGTCCACCGGGCTGAGGAACTCGATCTCCTTTCGCGAACCCGCAAGCGCTAATCCCACTCCGCGTCATTCATGCGGCGTAGGTGCACCGCCGCCAATAAATCACCACATCAATCACCACGTGTTGTGATGCCCGCTCACCACATCAACTCCTATCTTCTGATCAGACCAACGAACCGCGGAACGCCGCTGGAGCTGATAGACGGAAAGGAGCGCGATGAGAGATACCCACGCACTGACCGGCGGCCATCACGATGACAACACCGACGATCGACTGCACGCACGAGAGGATCCACATGTCGCGAACGATCAGACGCCTTCTTGGTCCGGACTTCGAGCATTACGACGGTGTCTACCGAATCAATATTTACCTGCTGAGGGTGCTCTTCGTCCTGATGTTTCTCTTCCTGGGGAGGGATGCCTGGACACATGTCCTTAATCATCAGGGACCGTGGGACCCTGATCAGGCCGTAGCGTGGTGCGTCTGGGCATCGTTCTCGGTGTTGGCCCTGCTGGGGATCTTTCGTCCCCTTAAGATGTTGCCCCTGGTGATGCTCGAAATCGTCTATAAGGTGCTCTGGCTGATCGTGGTGGCCTACCCACTTTGGTCAACGAACCAACTGGCTGGCTCACCGAGAGCCGAGCATCTGACGTACGTCTTCCTGTTGGTTGTGCTGCCAATCGTGGCGATGCCCTGGAAGTACGCATTCGACCACTACGTTCGAGGACGAAACGAGCCAGGCATCAAGGAGCAGCACGCGCTGAAGTAAAGCAAGCGCGGCGTGAGATTGCTGTCCAATCCGCTCCGTCACGCAGAACCCGACCAATCGGAAATGGCGACCAGCGCTCTCGCTTGGTCCTCACTAGTTCGTACAAGGAGACGTCA
>Ga0070681_10003928_pt1 | contig 14016 bp, 17 predicted proteins | sample KBSC83BmetaG_FD_65650 | JGI IMG/M metagenome (GOLD analysis project Ga0070681, IMG submission 65650) | Corn rhizosphere microbial communities from Kellogg Biological Station, Michigan, USA - KBS C8-3B metaG | ecosystem: Host-associated > Plants > Roots > Rhizosphere | place: USA: Michigan... | reverse complement strand
CCTATCTGGTGGCGGTCACTCACGTTCCTCTCGCGACCATTCTCATACTCAATACCGGTTGCATGGCGCTCCTTGCCATTTTGATTCCATTGACCGGGGCCTGGTCGGACCGGATCGGACAAGTCCCGCTGCTGATGGCGGGAGCGGCGGGACTTGCGATCCTGTCGTATCCGTCATTTCTCTGGCTCACGAGCGGCGACCTGCCCCGCATGATCGTCGCGCAAAGCCTACTGACAGTGCTGGTCGCCTGCTACATGGGACCATTCTTTGCCGCGGTCGCTGAATTGTTTCCCACCCGGCAACGTTATACGGGGATTTCAGTCGGCTACAACATCGGAGCGGCGTTGTTCGGCGGGACCGCTCCGTTGATTGCCACGTTGTTCATCGAATGGACCGGCAACAACCTGGCGCCCGCATTCTACTTAAGCCTGTCCGCCACCCTGTCCTTCCTGGTCACCCTTACGCTTCGGAAATAATCCTCCACACTGAGGACAGCCCTCAGAGAGAATCGGAACCAGCCATGGCGAGGTACGACTTCGAAAACGGATTCCCCATCCGCTCCCAATCCTCGTTGAAGCATGGAACGGTGGCACTGGCAAATGGAACGCGTGGCTTCATATTACGAGGTCTGACCGAGGACTTCTTTCAACATGATCGCCAGATCCCGGAAAGCCCTGGAGCCGTCCCCGATATAGGTCGAACCATGCATCGTGGCGAGCGTCCGGGGATGCAACGAAGCCAGTCGAAGGAGTGTCGGCTCCGTGAGCGTAGAGTACGGCATATAATGGGCCAAGGGTCCCTGTTGATATTCCAGTAGTACCTGCCGGCACCGGCCCAACACATCCGAATGCGTGATGGCTTCGACATCGCCGCTTTGGTGAAACAGATCCGAACACAAAAGCGTGTGTTGCGTCTCTTCGAACAGCAGGCCCGCGTCCCAACAATGGGGCACATGGGGAGTGTGCAGAAACCGGAAGCGATACTTCCCTGTGTGCAACACTTCCCCATCCTGCATCCCCCTGGCCGGCCGTGCCGCCATGCAATCATCGACACTGACCAACTTACCAACCACACTGCACAGGGCCATCGACTGCGGCGCAAGCTGTTGCCACTCGCGCAGACTGCCGCATTCATCCGCTTCGAGGTGGCTGAACCCGATCCATTTGATCGTGGCAGGATCGACCAAGGTCGCCACGGCGTCACGCACCGCGGCAAACATCGCGCGCGGACCGGTATGGAAAAGCAGAGGCTCGTCGTCGCGGACGAGAAATTGTTTGAACTGCAGATTGAACTCTTTCACGAACGTGGACAGACAGAACAGGTCCGGCGCGATCTCGGAGACGGTCGTCATTCGAACCTCCGTGGCAAGGAAAAGAGAACGGCAGTTCTAGAATCATGGTTTCCCTGCATCAAGGACAGAAGCCTCCCTTCGAAGCACATACACATCTCTCTGATGTCTTGCCGAAGGTGCGACTGGATCATCGGCCGTGCAGACAGTGAGACTCCCGGGCTTACTTCGCGCAACAACCGGACGGATCGGACGCGCCCTCGGAGGGAATCATACGATCCAGGGCAAAATACACGGGACAAAACCCCGTGAAGCCGCTCTGAACCAGCGTGACACCAATCACTGCGGGGATCAGGAGCCAGGTCGCGTTCACGTAGTACCCCAATGCCACTCCGGCCGTGACCACGATTCCTACGATGGCATCATGAAGACGTCGCTTGTGGTTCATCGTACATCCTCCTTTGACATGCGCAACCCGAATATAACCTCAGGGAGTTTGAAACGTTTCACTGCACAGCTCCGGTTAAGCCCGAACAGGCAAGTCGCAGGTAATCGGAAGTCAAAAAGAACATCGATAAGCGGAAGCGTCGACATAGGCAGGCCTTGGCTGAAGATGGATGCCTCATGCTAAGAGTGCAGGAGAGACAGAGTCAAGATGGAATGTGACTCCTCAGTTCCCCGGATTCTTGCAGAATCCCCTCTCACACATCTTCAATAATCGCGAATCCCTTTTGCCATGCAGGACTTTTTATCTTCTTGACTCATGGCACTTTCGAGACAGTGTGCCAGCGCGTGGTGCGCGGCATTTCGACATTGTTCGCAGAGACTGTCGGCACCTGCGTGGGCTGGACAGACGAGCACTCTCACCCACATCAAACCGCAGACAACCCTTCGTTTCATAACACGGTTTCCGACCAGCCCGACCCAATATCCTCCCCGTAACAGCCACCAGTCACATGCACGCCACAGGAGTCAAAAGCCGATCCGAGTTCGCGAAACATTGGCCCCGGAACCCTATGGAGCAGCACGGACTTTGACGGTCGACGCCGTCTGAATGGCAAAATGATCAATATTGACCACCCTGTGATGCGCTCGGACGATATGCTGTAATCGAGTCGAATGTACCGTCGATGATGCCGGTGAGCAGGATCACCTGAAATCGCAGCTGTCACTACTTTTAACCGGGAGGTTTCTATGCGAACGTTCATGATCGCCGCTATGGCAGTTCTTTTCGTCTTCGTCGGAGCGCAACGGTTTGCGCAAGCCGATGAGATGAAAGCCAATATGGAAGAGATGAAGGGGGAAGCCAACTCGAACGCCGAAAAAGCCAAAGGGGAGGCGAAGGCTTTAACGGAAGAGGCAAAGGGAAATAAAATGAAGGGCAAGATGGAGCGGGCCAAGGGGAAAACAAAAGCAGCCGGGGAACGAGTCAAGGGAAAGGCCAAAGAACTGAAAGCCAAGACCGAGTAGATCGGTCGGGAATCTGCCTAGTAACATCCTGTGGAGATGCACGTCTCCACAGGATGTTTTTTGGCCGGAAGAGATATCTCCGCCTCCCCGCCTCCTGATGGATCGATTAGCCGGCTTTGCGAGCTTCGTCCAGACTCCACATGCCGGGACCGTGGGATGAGATATACAGAAAGATGAAACAATACAGGACGGCCAATTCTCCCATGTTTTGGATCGGTAAGAGCGCATGCGTCCCATGCACCGTCCAACGTTCGGGCCCCACGCACGACATGACGCGTCATTCCACCACCCAGATTGAAAAGCCCTTCGCGCCGCGCAACAGTTGATCGGTCACACCGCCGCCGAAAAACCGTGTGATCCGGGACGTCCCATGTCGGCCTACGACGATGGTTTCATGATGTCCGCCTCGTGCCTCTTCAAGAATATTTGCGGCAACGTCGTCTTCGTGGCCGAACTTCAATGTGATATGGCTTCTATCAAACCCGGATTGGGTCAACGTGTCACATGCCTTCTTCAGGACATGGCACTCGGATTCCCGTTCAGTCTGAATCCAGGATTCCTGCTCTGTGCGCAACTGTACGCTCAATTGTGCTTCCGCGACGGGATTTTCGGATCCTCCATGCTCCAGCAACTCCCGAGGCATCGGTTTGAGCACATGAAAAAGGGTAACCGAGACATCGGGGGTCCGGCGCAAGAGTGATCCAACATATTGGACAGCTCGATGGGAATTGTCAGACTCGTCGACGGCCAATAGGAGTCGCATATCGTCCTCCCTGCTTCCTGGAGGCTTTGGTGAAGTCCCGCAGCCTTCCTTCTATGTCGTATCTCTCCGAAATAGTCCGATACCAGGGGATGGCCAAGGTGAGTGGAACGTGATCGTCAGCAAATGGCGGCTATGTCCTATCCCCACAATCGCTTCCACTTGCTTGCGACAGAAAAGAGCGATGCGTCGAAAATCCCGACGAACCATGCCTGTCACAACGTTCGACAGAAACGCCCTCCGAGATGGTTCGTCTCCCCACCCTATTGTCAGAACTCCGGACTCCTGAGCCAGCCGGCAGATCGCTGGTTAGCGTGCGCTTGGCTGGCTGACGCCGCCGGCACTGTCCGGAATCTGCACCGCGATCGAAAGGGCAAGCCCTTCAGGCGTGACTTGCGCAACGATCTTCTCGCCGGTTTTCACTCGCCCTCCCGCCGCTCCTTCAACCTTCGTCTGACCAGTCACACGAAGGCGCATTTCATGACCGGTGATCTCTCTCACGATCAACTCTTCACCCTCCCAGTACAAGACATCGGCCTTCACCGAAACAGGAGCGGCCGGTTGAGTTCCCTCCACCGCCTCCCCTTGATGTACCATTGCAAGGACCAGAAAGAGCGCCAGAAGAATAGGCATAATAAACCCTCCCTCTATTTTAGCCTACGCAAGACTGTGGACCTCTGTCAATTGGACATGTCAGAGTAATATGGCTCCTGAAGACCGACGTTCACTTTGCCGACGCGACTCGATACAATGACGATCGCAAAAGCTGGTCTGCTGCAAAGTGAAGACACACTCTCTCAACCGGCCAGGAGGATGACATGTTCGGTCCTATTACGGTCCCATTCGGCGCCAAGATGCTGTTCAACACCGTCAGACTCAAGCCCGGCGTGACGTTTGAAGACGTCGAATTGGCCGTCGGAGAACTATGCAGCGTCGTCAAGGAAGCGTATGGAGGCGACAAGGGAGGATTCATCGCCGGTCAGGTGTTCAAGTTTTCCGGCTTCGTCTCGAACGAGGGATCCCTGAACGCTTCCAAAACCGCTGAAGACCATTATGTTATCGTAACCTATTGGCGTTCGTTCGAAGATCACGAGCGATCCCATGCCAATGAAATCTTCACCAGCAAGTTTGCTGCACTGGCGGCCATGTGTTCCGATACCAAAGAACTGGGGTATGACCTGCTCTGGCAAGGCGAGGCGAAGTCGAGATAATGCCGGACACCATCACCCCCTGGACATGCCTCGAATCAGTCCGGTATCTTTTCATGGTTCGCCTGGAGCCATGCAATCACCTCAGCACAGAGGACGGGAAATCATGAGCCTTCGTGTTGTCGCCATCGGGTTACTGATCATCATCCCCTGTATGGCCGGTGAAGCGGCTTCGGCATTGAGTGCCCGCGAGAAAAACGAACTGGTCGGCCCGGTTCGAACCGTCACGACCAAGGGATCAGGGATTTCGGAAACTGAAAACTACGACACTGAAGGAAACTTACTGGAAGTCGTCACGTACCTGGAGCACGAGAAATCCACCACCCGCTATCTATTCGCCTATAACCACCGGGGAACCCTCCTCGAAGAAAATGCGTATCGAGGAAATGGTACGCTGCTATACCGGAATCTATTCGCCTACGCATACGATGTCCAGGGACACGAAACAGCCGCGGTGGCCGCCTCTCCGGACGGAGTCTTTCGCCACGCAGAATTCTCTCTCTATGACAACAGGGGCTACTTGTCGGAGAAGCTTCATAGCAATGCGTCGGGCATCTCCAGAAATGTGTTCGATATCAGGGGACACGTCGTTTATTCGGCACAGTTTAAAGATGGAGAACTGTTAAGCGAGGTCACGTACTTTTATGACAATTGGGGGAAAAGAGTCGGGTTGGTCAGCTATGGTCCAACCGGCGCAGTCACAGGAAAAAACAAGAACGAGTACGACGATTCAGGAAAGCAAGTCCGGAGAACGGCCGAGAAATTTCAGCAAGGAGCCGCATCCGGAAGATCGGTCACAATATATGAATACGATGGTGTGGGAAATTGGGTGAAAGCCCTGATGAAAAATGAATCGAGTGAGTCGGCTGAACCAGCGACAGCGCCCTACCACATGGTCCAAGAGCGAATCATTATTTACTATGGCAAACCCTGACACCGACTCCGGTCCCGGATTCCACAACCCCGCGCACGTCTGACCCGCGCGGCTCACGACAAGGGGAATCGACGCTCCTCGATGTCGATGGCCCGGGGCCGGCGGACACAGGAGCCTCCGCTGTAAACTCCACGCCGCCATCGCATTATCTCGATACCCGACGCTCTCCGATCCCCAACCGTAACGCTTCGACATCGAGTTCATACTCCAGGCGATGAAGGAGTTCGTCACTGATCGTCCCGTCGTTGCGTAGATCGATCATCGCCAGGCGTTCAGCCGAGAGGGTCTCGTGGCGCAACCGTCGAAAGGTCTCGCCTGCCTCAAGCGAACAGTCTGCGTCGAGCGGACTGGAGTTCGCGAAGCGTTGCAGTTGCCTGCCGTAATAGACACGCAGTCGATCAACGTGGTCCGCGGTCAACCAGTCCTCATCCGCCAGCTCGTCCAACCTTCGTAATGCAGCGGTGGAGGCATGTTCCCGCGCCTGCCGTTCTTCCTGCTCCTGCCCCCGATCTTCTTCGAGCTTCAGCGCTCGGATCAACGGAGTCAGCGTGAGCCCCTGTAATACCAGCGTGGCCAGAATCACCGCAAAGCTGATCAGGATAATCTCGGCACGATAAGGAAACGGCTGCCCGGAGGCGGTGGAGACCGGCAATGCCAATGCGGCGGCCAACGTGACGATTCCCCGCATACCGGTCCAGCCGATCAGGAAAATGGGAGGCCAGGGCGGCATCGGATCGCGAACCCGCAAGGAAGGCATCAACATCCGGGGAAGTATCGCCGCCAATGGCACCCATCCCAATCGGACGACAATTGCCGTAACACTCACCAGGGCACCGATTGTCAACAGCAGGCCAAACCGACCGGATGGCACAGCCGCACGCAAGGCCCCTAGTTGCAGACCGATGAGAATGAAAATGAAGCCGTTCAGCATAAAGACAAGCAGATCCCACACAGCACGAGCTTGCAAACGGGTGACCGGCGCCACGGCGGCGCTGAAGTGTTGACGTACATGCAGCCCTCCCGCGACACAGGCCAGCACCGCGGACGCATGCGTCAATTCCCCCAGTACCCATGCCACATAGGGCGCCAGCAACGTGATCGCGATCTGAGTAAAACTATCCTCCGTCGCACAGAGTGCCCAGCGTACAGCCATACCCACGGCGAACCCGAGGGCCACCCCGACCACGGCAGCAAAGACGAACTGAAGGAGCGCCTCCCCAAGGACAAAGCTTCCGCCCACAGCCGCACCGACGGCCGCACGGTACACCACGAGCGCCGTCGCATCGTTCACCAGACTCTCGCCTTCGAGGATCGTAACGATGCGGCGTGGAATCCGGAGACGCCGGGCAATCGCCGTCGCCGACACGGCATCCGGCGGAGAGACAATCGCGCCGAGCGCGATGGCCGCCGCCCATCCGATGCCGGGCAGCATCGCATGAGCCACCGCCGCGACCGCAGCCGTCGTCGCCAGCACGAGCCCCACCGCCAATAACGAGATCGGCCTGAGATTCGCGTGAAACTCGCGCCATGAAGTGAAGTAGGCGGCAGACCACAGGATGGGAGGCAGGAAAACAAGGAACACGAGATCCGGGCTCAGGGCGACTGCCGGAAGCCCCGGAACCACATCAAGAGTCAGTCCTCCTATCACGAGCAGAATGGGATAGGGAATGAAGATTTTCCGGGCGACCGTCGTCAGGGCCAACACGATGGCAAGGAGCAGGATGACGACCTCGAGTTGATATAGCCCCTCCATCCTTCCCCCATCCCCACGCTATACGACCGGTCGCGCGTCAAAATTGAGACAGGCTACTGTGGGAGTAATTGTGAGTCAACAGGCAGAGGTACGCTGCGCATAGAGGTTCAGTCGGCGTGACACCGTTGGCCGCCGAACATATCCGGCACGCATCGGATCGTTCCCGGATAGACGGGAGCTGGCGAGGCTGCATGGATATAGGGGGCGACAGGCGGCCAAGATTCCGCGGAGGAGCCGGCATTGGGGGCCTGGGGGACCCAGGGAATTGTGGCTGTGACGTTCCCGTGAACTGTCCGACCCCGGGCTGGAGAAACTGACCTCGGCGCGATAGACGAAGACGGGAGAGTGAACTCTCGTTCACCTGAACGAGCCGAGGGGAAGTATTGGGACAGCCAATCTGGCGGCCATGAAGCTGACATCCCTTCAGACGCCGGTTTTTCCCTCGAGCCTGGAGTGGACGAAGTTCGTTGACGTTCTTGTATGATCATGGCGCGAATGGCAGCCAGATTTTTCGCCCCGTCATCTTCAGATCGAAATGCCGGTGATCCGCTCAGGCCGGCAGGCTCTTCCATATCGAAACCCGCACATCCGGCAAGGACGAAGCCCATAATCACACCCGCAGTCCACATGCAGTTCGGTTCCCGACTCCATCTGATGAAAGACATGTGGGTCGCCCTTCCAGAAGCTGAAAAAGCATGAACAATGCCTGCTTCCGCCATCAAATATTCCGAGAGGTTTAGATACACCTGCTTCTCAAATACAGGGAAAATTTGTCCGGCAGATACAGAATGTCAAAGAACATATTCTTCAGAAGTTCAATCCCTTAGGAGGTGGCAGGGGACAAGATGCTCTCTGCATCTTCATCGTTCCCTCCCGCAATCGCTGCTCCAGCTACACTAACTCTTTGCAATGCCGGTGGTTTTCCCCCTTTCGCAGCAGTTGGCAAAACACTTGCGCTTGAGCGGTCCATGGACACAGCCTGGAGCAGCACTGCAGAAATCGCCGCTGCCTGATGTTGCTCACCTATCATCCTCTTATCGCCGGTCGGAGGTACAACATGAACACATCTCGAATCACATTCATGATCATCGCCCTCCTTCTGTTGGGGAACATGAGCCTGCTCCCCGTTGAAGCTGACGCGACAACCACTTTTAATGGCAGCATCATTGTAGGGATTGATCAGACCCAGCGGACCGTGACATTCAAGACGGTGGACGGCCAGTCCTGGACTCTCCCTGTCGCAGATCCAAAAATCTTGACGAATGAGGGATTCTCCAAGGGCGATAAGGTCTCGATCGAACTCGACCTGAACGACAGGATCAGCAAGATTATCAAGCTGGCAGGACGGACCGATTCTGAACAGGCGCCATCGTCCCGCATAGCGCCCCTCGTAGATTGAAATCAGAGTTTCGATGACTCGCGGAGACAGATTGAGAGGCCATGCCAGGAGTATGCAAGGAGGATGACGATGCGGGGATTTCACATACAGAAAACAGCCATCGTGGCAATGATAGTCCTGTTCACTTGTCTGATAATCTTTTCGCAGTCGAGATCGGTATCAGGGAAGTCCGGTGGGGATCCGCGGATTAGTGACGGTTCAAATGTCACGCTCCTCCTGCAGATTTCCGTTCCGGGCAAGCAAGGATTCGAAGTCAGCGACATCAGAAAATTTGTCCAGGGGCAACACCAGCTCCTGCCGGCATTGGAGCGGGCTGTCACAGGTTTGAAGACCGGAGACGAAAACAAAGTGGATCTTTCCGTGGATGAAGCCTTTGGCCCCTATGATGGCAATAAAAAGAAAATAGTCCCGAAGGAAGAGTTACCGGCAGGCACGAAAGAGGGGGACATTCTTGAAGATCGCAGCGGCGCACCGGCGACCGTGGCCCAGTTGTCTGATAATTCCGCGGTCATAGATTACAACCATCCACTGGCGGGAAAGCCGCTCACCGTGAAGCTGAAGATCTTGAGGGTCGACGATCCTTATTAGCGGGCGGGAAGATCGACGAGATTCCTTTTGTATCATTCACGTCGAAACACCTGAAAGTGTTCGTCGTGATTGATTCGTTCATCTCCCGCTTATGCCGTCGCATAGATCACAGTTCGGCAACGCGCAGCACATTCTTGCCGTATACAGGTTTCTGTTTGTAGGCCTGTTGAAACTGCTCCATGGCGAATACGGCGCCCACGAGCGGTCTGATGATTCCGGCATCGATCAGACGCGCTATTTCTATCAACTGCTCCCGGTTTGGAGCGACGATGAAGAAGGCGTCGCGCACCCTTGGCTGAGTCAATTGTTCGGCATCGGCTGCTATTGTGACGAGCTGACCGCCCTTACCGAGAATCCCCCATGAGCGGTCCCTTGTGTCTCCTCCGACAGTGTCCAGCACCACATCCACGTCATGGACGATGTCCTCGAACCGCTGTGTCCTGTAATCAATCACTTCGTCGGCGCCAAGTTCCCTGACACAGTCGATGTGTGCTGCTGAAGCTGTGGCAATCACATAGGCTTTCTTGTGACGGGCCAGTTGAACGGCGAAACTGCCGACACTACCGGCTGCGCCATGGATGAGAACCCGTGTCCCCTTCGAAACCGACGCACGATCGATGAGCGCCTGCCAAGCAGTCAGGGCAGAGATCGGGACGACTGCCGCCCGGGCATGGTCAAGGGTAATGGGTTTCGGCGCGATGTTCGAGGGAGTCGTCAGGCAATAATCGGCCTGAGCTCCGTCGATGAACCAATCGTTCAATCCGTACACAGGACTTCCGACCTGGAGACCCGGGCAGGCAGGCCCGATTGCTGCGATCACACCGGAGAATTCGTGGCCGAGGATAATGGGCAAGGGTCTCGCGCCGCCGTCAACCGTATGGAATGTGGGGTGCCAGGCGAACTCTGTCGGTGTGATGGCTGCGGCATGGACTCGGACAAGTACCTGATCGTCTATTGGACTGGGTTTCGGCGCGTCCTCATGTCGAAGAGATTCCGGACCGCCAACCTGGTGCAACCGTATCGCCTTCATCGAGCTGATCTCATCGCGCCGTCTTCCTTCTATGGATCACATGGACAATGAAAGAGCGCAGCAGTCTACCCCCGGGAAAAGAAACGAGTCAAAACCGGCCAGGACGGGACGGCAGGGACTCAGAAAAACCAAGACCGCGCGCGGGCACCCGTGCGCGGTCAACGGTGGTGAGAAGAAGGCCGGCTGATCCGGATTCCATTCTTCTGATAGACCTTATATGAGCCTATCTGGTCTCCTGGGCGAACTGGGCAAAAAAAGTCTTTCCGGAAAGAATGTTCGGTCACAGACAATATGTCACCTCACAACATCATGAGGCTCATATCATGGATCACGCCGAGTTCTTCCCCGATATATGCAGTGGCAAGTTCTCGTCCCAATCTGTGGCGGGAAGACCTTGTGAAACAATAGGGTCTTGATTAGAGTGTGACGATGAGCGACCTGGAGTGGGTGGCGCTGGTACTGGCACTCGGCGGTCTGGTGATCGCGCTCGGTTGGCGGTGGTACAGGCATCACCGTGCGGCCAGGTCCGCGGATAAGTTGCTGATCGATGTGCTCAAGGGCAAAGATGCGTTCCGCCGATGACCGATCGAGTGTCTGACTCGCCGTCTACTGGTTTTCCCCTTTGCCGCAAAGACCTCACGGAACCGGCCCCGGCTTGGATTCCCGGCAGGGCGTAGACTAGGGATCCCCCTTGGTTTGAGCCGGTGAGATCCCCTGTATGTGGCTCTAGTCACCATGTGTACGCCATTGGATCAAAGAGATTGGTTAACGTCATTCCAGCGGGTGCATCTTTTATCCTTCACGAATACAGATACTCGCGATCAGTCTGTCCCTAGAGGTCTCGTTTCTCCGCGTTCAGCATGTCCATTCTATTTTTGATCGTGGGCATCGACTTTGCTCATGCAACAGGGAAGCGTCATCCAAAGAGAGCATGATGGATCATTCCGCAGCCGCTCACGCAGATTGACGTGGAGATAACCAACAGGAGAACAGCCGGCACAGAAATGAACATTGCGGTACATGGCCGCGATGAGCTGACGTCGGCAAGGAGATCCTCATGACCGTCCTCTGTGCATGGTGCGAAGGAGAAGGTAAGGAGGCCCTCATTTGTCGGATCGAACCACTTGATCGGTCCGCGGAATCCCACGGCATCTGCGAGACGCATGAAAAACGCTTACTCTTGCAGGTTTCGAAGTTGAAACAGATCCGCACGGTGCGTCACATCCCCATCAGTCCTCCCTTGCCCAAGGCACGAGTGAAAGCTTCCCCCATGCCTCTCATTCATTAATTGCGGGTGGAAGGCGCCCGGCGATCACGACTGGCAGGGAATGTCCCGGCAGTTCTTGTCCGCCTGCTTTCAACCTGACATGTCCCAGCTCATGTATTCGGGATGTCGCGAAATCCATCCGCGAACCGTCGCATGCGGCTGACCATATTTCAGAAGACCAGCATGCGAGCCACACCGGTGCCCCCTCGTATAGAACCAGTGGGGCACATTATGATAGGAACAGCTCCCGGGATGACGGAACCCTGTTCAACATGGAGGGATGATGAAGGGTTTGAGCAGGAGAACGAGCGTTGGGTTGGTCCTCTGTATAGGATATGCGGTTACCGGATGCGCCGCAGCCGATACCCTCCTCGACGCCACCCTGACCCCTCCCATCCTCACCGAGGGTTTCGAACGTCCGGTCACCCTCGACAATATGACGTACAAGGCCGGCCAAACATTCAAGACGACCACCAACACATGGAACGTGACGGCGAGCGGAATCGACATCTTCTCGACGGCGAAACCTCGAGCCGACGTCGCGGCGTACGACGGGACTCAGGCGGTGGACATGACAGCTTCGCCGGGAGCGGGAGCCATCGAGACCACCTTTTCGACAATTCCAAAACAACAATATACGCTGACCTTCCATTACGCCCGTAGCAATCAGATCGGCAACGCCGCGGCCCGTATGCGTGCCGAAGTCCTTGGTTTTCTCTCATTGATGCAAACCGAAGTCACGCATGACGCGGAAAGCGGTTCATATAACACCTATCGACGTTTCAGCGGCAACTTTACGGCCGACGGCAATCAGGCCACGCTCCGCTTCACGTCTCTGACCACTGGGTTCCACGGCATCACCCTCGACGGGATCTCGATACGAACCGTACCCGCGTCACCTCCCACCCCTGCCGGCCCCCTTGCTCCCTCTGCGCCGACGCGCTAATCGGCGAGTTGTCCGGCAACGGTTATCCCATTCGCTGTCGCCTGGAGCGGCATTGAAGCTTCATTCAAGTATGGGACGGATAAATGGTGTCCCGCATTCACCATCACATCGGGTGCCGGATGGATGATTGACGCTGCAGGGAGGGGAGGAGTAGCGTAAAGAGTGCTGAACGATCGTGAAGCGCCTGAAGCATGGGTGAGACCATCCGGATCTGGAGGCGTCCCATGAACACCACGACGTGCGACCGATGGATCATCGCGCTGGGCCTCGCCATCCTGGTTCTTGCCGTGAATCCCTCGCAGACATTTTCTCAGTCCGGCGCAGCGCCGGGATCGGCAGGGGCTCATCACGGCAATGAATCGGCCAAGCCTGCCAAGCCCAGAAGTCCTCAATCCACAGACAGCCTGAAAAATCCGCCTCATCAACCAAATCAGGCCCCCACACCACGGGAAGCATTAGAAGACCGGCTGCGAAGCGGACAGATGGACCGGCCGGTCGCCCAAGATCAGGTCAGCGACCGGCTGGAGCAACTGCACAACGGCTCAGCAGAACATTCTCCTGGTGAAATGCCCACAGGACAGTCGATCCGGCGGAATAACCCGGAGTAAGTCCGGAGTCCACGGCGAGCCATCAGCACATCATCACAGCAACGGTGAAAATCGGGATCAACCGCTACAACATCTTCGACGCCGCACTGCCCTTCGGCAGCTACCACCGCGAGATGGGTCACGACGCACTGGAACTGTATACCGAAGTAAAAGCCGTCACCGTGCGGATGTGAAGGATCAGGGGAGAACGGAAGGATCGGCGGAAGGGAAACAAGCTCGCGCGTGGACATGAAGTCGGATTAGGCGATCCGTCAATTGCTGCACGCGATCAGGGTGTCGAGCTCAGTAGTCTGTCCCGGTTCGTGCTTGGTGCTGAATCTGAAGGGAGGAGAATTCCATGGCTCGACATGCGGTCGTCTCGCGAACAGAATGGATGGCGGCTCGAAAAGCGCTGCTGGCAAAAGAGAAGAAGTTCACCAAATTGCGCGATCAGTTGAGCCAGGCACGGCGGCAGCTTCCCTGGGTGAAGGTGGACAAGGACTACCTCTTTGACGGGCCGAATGGCACAGAAACCCTCCCGGACCTCTTCGATGGCAGAAGCCAGCTCATCGTCTATCATTTCATGTTCGCTCCCGATTGGGACGCAGGATGCAAACACTGTTCGTTCTGGGCGGACAATTTCAACCAGATCATTGTGCATCTGAACCACCGCGATGTGACGATGGTCGCGGTGTCACGGGCGCCCTACAACAAGTTGACGGACTACAAGAAACGGATGGGGTGGGATTTCAAATGGGTCTCGTCCGGCAACCGAGATTTCAATTA
>Ga0070681_10003927_pt1 | contig 14020 bp, 12 predicted proteins | sample KBSC83BmetaG_FD_65650 | JGI IMG/M metagenome (GOLD analysis project Ga0070681, IMG submission 65650) | Corn rhizosphere microbial communities from Kellogg Biological Station, Michigan, USA - KBS C8-3B metaG | ecosystem: Host-associated > Plants > Roots > Rhizosphere | place: USA: Michigan... | reverse complement strand
ATGCCTGCCCGCCTTTCGTTCGGGAAACCGGGGCTCCGGCGAAGAAAGCGGCGCGACCGTCCTATACGCAAATCGCCATCGAGTCATTGGTCAAACTGGCCCGAGCGGACAAGCGAATCGTCGCCATCACGGCCGCGATGTGCGAAGGGACCGGCCTCAATGTATTTGAGAAGGAGTTCCCGGACCGACTCTATGACGTGGGGATTGCAGAGCAGCATGCCGTGACATTTGCAGCCGGACTTGCAACACAGGGTGTTCGGCCTGTGGTGGCGATGTACTCCACCTTCTTGCAGCGGGCATATGACCAGGTCGTGCACGATGTTGCCACGCAAAATCTTCCCGTGACGTTCTGTATCGATCGCGGTGGACTAGTGGCGGAAGACGGCACAACCCATCATGGGGCATTCGATTACGCCTATCTGCGCCACATGCCAAACATGGTGGTCATGGCGCCCAAAGACGAGAATGAGTTGCAGCATATGCTGAAGACGTGCGTTCAGCATAACGGCCCTGCCTCAGTTCGCTATCCGCGTGGATTGACCCTGGGCGTGAGCATGGATCAGGAGCTAAAGGCGTTGCCTATCGGGAAAGGTGAACTGTTGCGCGATGGCACGGAGGTGGCGATCATGGCCATTGGCGTACCGGTCTCGCATGCAGTCACAGCTGCGAAGCGGCTTGAAGAAGAAGGAATTTCCACAGCGGTAGTCAACGCGCGTTTTGTGAAGCCGCTGGATCGGGAGCTGATCGTCGAGGTCGCGAAGCGCGTTCGATACGTGGTGACCGTTGAAGAAGGCTGCAAGATGGGCGGATTCGGTTCCGCCGTTCTCGAGGCCTTGTCTGATGCCGGCGTAGCGGATGTTGCGACGAAAGTACTCGGACTGCCGGACTGGTACATTGAACAGGGACCGCAGGACTTCCTGCGCGAGCGATATGGGTTGACGGCGGAGGGTATTTATCAAAGCGTAAAGGAACTGATCGGGAAAACGCCGGCCCCTTCACGGGAGAAGGTTATGCTGGCTTCTTCTATGGAGGATCGGTTACCGCACGGAGATGAACAGGGAAGCTGACCGGAGATATGACGCCTGTAGCGTTCGGGATGAAATGAGGGTAGCGAAGAGTCGAAATGCACATTACTAGACGGAAAACCAGACAGATTAGGGTCGGCAAGCTGAAAATTGGCGGCGATGCGCCTATATCCGTTCAATCCATGTGTTCGACTGATACCCGCGATGCCGTCGCCACGATCGAGCAGATTCGCCAGTTGGAGGCTGCAGGGTGTGAGGTCATACGTGTCGCTGTGCCTGATGAGGAAGCAGCGGCAGTTCTACCCAAGATTAAAGCCGCGATGACTGTGCCGCTGATTGCGGACATTCATTTCGACCATCGGTTGGCGTTAAAAGCGGCTGAAATTGTGGACTGCGTCCGGATTAATCCGGGGAACATCGGCGCCTGGTGGAAAGTCGAAGAAGTTATCAAGGCGGTGAACGAGCGGGGGATCCCTTTGCGGATCGGTGTCAACGGCGGCTCGCTCGAGCGGTCTCTGTTAGACAAGTATGGCTGGCCGTCGCCGGAAGCCCTGGCCGAGTCGGCGCTGAATGCAGTCCACGCATTGGAAGACGTCGGATTCACGAACATGAAAGTGTCGTTGAAGGCATCGGACGTGCACCATGCGATCGACGCCTATTGGCTGTTTGCCCACCAGTCTGATTATCCTGTGCACATCGGTATCACCGAGGCTGGAACGGCGATGACCGGTGCCGTTAAATCGACCATGGGTCTCGGATATCTGCTTTCTCAGGGGATCGGCGACACGTTGCGTGTGTCACTGGCCGCTGATCCGGTCGAAGAAGTCAAGGTGGGGTTCGAGATCTTGAAGTCACTGGAACTGCGCCATCGGGGGATCAACGTCATCGCATGTCCCACTTGCGGCCGCGTCGAGATTGATGTGGTCAAGCTGGCCAACGAACTGGAGAAGAAGCTGGGCCATATCAAAACGCCGCTGAATGTGTCGGTCCTTGGCTGCGTGGTGAACGGGATCGGCGAAGGCAAGGAGGCGGATATCGGGATCGCCGGCGGAGAAGGCAAAGGGATCCTCTTCAAGAAAGGCAAGCTTGTCCGTAAGGTGCCGATTGAAGAGTTGATGGATACATTGATTCAAGAGGTCGAGCTGATGGCCAAGGAAAAAGAAGCGGAAGGAAATGGCGAGGCCGTGGCTTCTATGAATGAAGGATGGGAAACGATGGTTCCGCAGTTGGACCAGCCTGCGACTCTCGGAAAAGAAATCCCCGTGCTGCCTAATCGCTAATCGTATACCTTCCATGTCCACATCTCAGCACCTGTTCTATCCGAAAGTTGAGATATCAGAACAAGGCCCGCTATAATGCGCGCGGGGCGCCGTACCCAAGTGGTTAAGGGAGCAGTCTGCAAAACTGCGATGCAGCGGTTCGACCCCGCTCGGCGCCTCCATCTGACATGTATGAGATTCTGCCGGTCAAAGACACAGGGACATCTCTCATGCCGATGTCCGGCCAATGAGCGTCCCCGGTTGAAGTCAACCGGTCAGTGGGCATCACGGTTTATAGACGGGGAAAATTGACGGGCATGGGAGAGAATGTTATAGTTCGTGAAGCTATCGACCTGCAAGTCAGGCTGCGATTCGCAGCCGCTCACAATACAAGACAACTGAAGTAGGAGGGAGAGGAATGGCTGTTCCACTTTCCCAGATGTTTACTGTCACAAAGTATGTACTCACTCAAAAGCTGAAGGGGGTGAAGCGGTATCCCCTCGTTCTTATGCTGGAACCCTTGTTCCGTTGCAATTTGGCCTGTGCTGGTTGCGGCAAGATTCAATATCCTGATCATATTCTGGATAAGCGGCTCACGCCCGAGCAGTGCTGGGCAGCGGCAGAGGAATGCGGGGCTCCGATCGTCAGCATTCCTGGCGGTGAACCGATGATCCACCCGGAGATGCCGTCTATTGTTCGCGGGTTAGTGGCGCAACAACGGTATGTATATCTCTGCACCAATGCGATTTTAATGGAGCGGAAACTCGACGAGTATCAACCCTCACAGTTTCTGACGTTCAGCGTCCACATGGACGGTCTGCGCGATGAGCACGATCTGGCTGTCTGTCGGGACGGTGTCTATGACGTGGCGGTGAAGGCGATCAAAGCGGCACTGAAACGGGGCCATCGGGTGACGACCAATACGACCCTTTTCGATGATGCCAATCCGGAGCGTGTTCGGAAATTTTTCGATGCGATGATGGACCTCGGCGTTGAGGGCATGATGATTTCACCGGGATACAGCTATCAGAAGGCTCCGGACCAGCAGCACTTTTTGAAGCGCGAGCGCACGAGGGAATTGTTTTCCCGCATTTTAGGGGGGCCCAAAAAAGGCTGGAGATTCAATCAGTCACCGCTGTTCTTGGATTTCTTGATGGGTCGGCGGGAGTACGAATGTACGCCGTGGGGCAATCCGACGTATAACGTCTTCGGATGGCAGAAGCCCTGCTATTTGCTTCAAGAGGGCTATGCGAAGACGTTTCGTGAATTGATGGACAGCACAGAGTGGGATCACTACGGAACAGGGCGGAATGAAAAATGTGCGGATTGCATGGTGCATTGCGGTTATGAGGCATCAGCAGTCGAGGATACGTTTGGCACGCTGTCCGGGTTTGGTCGGACCATCAAGTTGACGCTGCTCCCTACTTCGCGATGATGGATAGCTCAACGCGCAGCTCTTTCAAAGGAAGGAGCCCGGGGTGCATAGACGGCAGCGGGCCTATGGAGCGGGCACGGCATGGTTTTGGTCGACGCCATATCCCACCTGGGAGTCAAGTGCCTTCTTGCGGGATGTACACCGCGCTTCGCATGTGATGTTCTTTCATGACTGACACCAAAAACCATAGTGTCGGTGGCGTCGCCGGATCACCAGAGGGCCGTGTATTCCAGCCGGCATCCTTCTCTGAACTCATTGAGGCGGTGGAACTCGCATTCGATTATCGAGGCGATGTGACCCTGTCATTGAAGTCCGGCGATGCTCTCAGCGGCTATCTGTTCAATCGACACCTCAATGGTTCCGAGTCCTATCTTGAGTTGTTCCCTTCCGACAGTTCTCCCGCTCGTCACATTCGCTATGATCAGATCGCCGGGATTACGTTCACCGGTGAAGATACAGCTACGGGAAAATCCTGGGAGAGCTGGATGGCGAAGAAGGAGTCGGAGCGACGAACCGAGGTGGAGCGTGTCGCGGCGGATGCAAAGGCACGCGGCATTCTGTAATTTTTCCAGCGAACGATCCTACCTTCCCCCTATTATTCCTCCGATGTTGCCTCATCACGAAGAGCGCTCTCCAGGCGCATGGACAGGGACGTATCTCTCCGTCCGGTCCTACTGTCAATTCGTTGACAAAGGGTAGGGGCTATGTTAAAAGGGTCGGCCTCAAATTTGGCCGGGCTCGTTGGTAATCAGACTTTCTGTTCTGTGAGGCAGACGTAAGGGCACGGCGACGGAAAGAGCGTCAGTCCAGAGCACGTGAGGCGCAGACAGATCGTACAGAGTCGGTCGCGATGGCCAAGCAGGATCTTCGCTATCGCGGTAATGGGCTCTCTCCCTTCGGTCGTTTTTGCGACGCATGAAGCCGACCACAGGTTTACGGTCGAGGGGTTTGTATGCGGGACAGACGGGAAGGGGAGCGCGAATGTCGACGTGCTTGTCAAGGACACGAGGATCTCATACGGGCAGATCGTCAAGACTGACGGGGACGGTTATTACAAGGCGGCGTTTCATCTCCATAACGATAATCTTGGCGATCCCCTTCTAATCGAAGCCAGGGGGGAGCAGCAGCAGCAGAAAGTTACATTCGACCCAAAGGATCTCGAGGCGGAGCGAAAACTTCAGGTCAATTTCGGATCCGGCTGCATACAGGACAGGGGAAGCACTCCACCGTGGGTCTATCTGGGGTTCGGGGCCGTGGCGGTAGCAGTCAGCGGATTGATCGGCGTCAAATTGATTCGTTCATGGCGGAAGGAACAGAAACGAGGGAAGTCTCAGGGCAAGCGTAGGAAATAACCGAAGCGGTCCGTGGGGCTGATGTGTACCTCGCTGGATCGGTTACTTGAAGTGGCGGGGGATGCGAGTGGCGTCACGGGGGTCGTTAGAGTCGGCGCTTTTACAGGGGTGATTATTCTCCCCGTGAAAGCGTTTTTTTTCGCCTTCGTTTGAGTGGAATAGTATCGATGTGGCTGGGAAAAAAGGAGCACAGAGTTATGAGACAGACGAAAATAGCGCAGCTGACGACCGTATTGGGGATGGGTCTTTTCATGGTGGCGTGCGGTGGTGGGGAATCGGAAGGGCCGGTCGTTCCGCCGCCGCCGGCTCCTGCAGAATACGCCGATAAGCATATGCCGTCCGGTTGGTGGACCGATGCAGCCAAGATGGAGGAAGGGCGGAAGCTCTTCATCGGCGAGACGAACCCCGATGTGAATTGCGCCAGCTGTCACGGTAAGGACGGAAAGCCGGTTAAGGCCGGAGCGCGCGATTTCCGGAAGGGTGAACGGATGAGTCTCTATTCGGACTCTGTGTGGTTCTGGCGGATTTCAGAAGGGGTCCCCAACACGAAGATGAAGGCGTGGAAGACCAAGTTGTCAGAGGAAGATCGCTGGAAGCTCATGTTATTTGAGCGGAATTTCGGGCTAGCCGGCAAGGGTTGGGACGCCGACAAGAAATCATGGGTTGATGCGGCGAGCATTTCCGCTGCTCCTGCGGCAACCGCACCGGATGCAGCCCCGGCTGCTCCGGCACCAGCGGGCAAATAAGCAGATTTCAATTTAGTGAGGAGGGGCGGCGAAACATTATGAAAACGTGGCGGCGCAGTCTCGTGGCGGCATGTGCGCTTCTGGCGTTATTCGGTGGAGCGGCATATGCCCAGGCTCCTGGCGTACCTTCCGTGGAATTCCCCTATACGGGGAATAGAACCGCGGTATGGATCGTCGCCCAGCTTCACATTCTGTTCGCGGGGTTCATTCTTGGAGCTCCGATCTTTGTCGTGATTTCAGAATGGCTCGGGTACCGGAAGCAAGACCCCCGATACGATCGCTTGGCCAAGGAGGTGACGAAGGTTACGGTCATCCTGTACAGCATGACCGCCCTCACGGGCGGGCTGTTTATCTTTGTGCTCCTCGCGACGTATCCGCAGTTCACCACCTGGCTCATCAATCATTTCTATCTCGTATTCGCGGTGATCTACCCCCTCCTGTTCATCAGCGAGACAATCTTGCTGTACATGTATTTTTATACGTGGGATTCCTGGAAGGGTGAGAAGAAGGCCCGTCATATCGCCCTCGGCGTGCTCTTGAATTTAATCGGTACGATCACGTTGTTCGTGATCGACGGGCCGACGTCGTTCATGAATACGCCGGTGAAGGCAGAGGGGATTTCCCCCCAGGAGTACCTCGCCACCGCAAGCCTGTGGGACAAGATCTTCAACTATAGCTGGATGCCGCTCAATCTCCACCGCCTTGTCGGCAACGTGACGTTCGGAGGATTCGTGGCCGGCTTGATTGCTGCTTACATGTATATGGGGGCGAAGAAGGAGGAGGAAAGGGCCTACTATGATTGGATGGGCTTTGTCGGAAATCTGATCGGAGTCGGCGCACTCCTGTTCCTCCCTTTCATGGGTTATCTGCTGGCCTACGAACTTTGTGACTACGACGCGTCGATCTGCCCCTACATGATGGCCGACCAGCTCTCGATGTTCTTCGAGATGCAGGGGGCCATGATCGGACTCATCTTTCTGGCCAGTAACTACTATATTTGGCTGAGTATGAAACGCATCGAGGGAGTCGAAAAAGTCCGGATGACGATTCTGGCTCCCATCGTCATGGTGGTCCTCCCCTTAGTGATGACCAAAGTGATGACCGACTATCCGGTTCCTGACCCGACCTCGCTGGCGTTCTTGCTGCCGTTGCTGCTGGCGCCGTTTCTTATCGGTCGATTCATTCCCTTGACCGTTTCTGCACGAACCGTGATTAAAGTCGGGTTCTTGATGGTGGTCGTGGGCGATGCCATCTGGCTCACCCCCCATGGCTTCGTACCCACCGGCGCGAAACTGGTGGCGGAGTTGGAGTTGCCGTCGGATTGGAATTTCCTGGCATTGATGCCGGCCAAGAATTCGGCGGCGTTCACATTGGTGTTCGTCACGGTCGTCAATTATGTCATCTATAACAGGGCCATCGGGCAGGGCACGATTGTCTGGGGCAAAATCGATTTCGTCTCTCAATTCGTGCTGGTCTTTCTGGCCTTCAGCGCGATCTGGACGATGGGCCTGATGGGCGCTGTCCGCTCGCTGCTGCGGAAGTACTATCATACCTACAACCTATTGCCGGACTTCACCGCGGAGTCTTTCACCCCGACGCTGTCCTATTCCGCCTGGTGGATTACCGCCATTACTGTCGTCTTTTACGCAGTCGTGAGTTTCGCCATTCTTGTGACTCTTCGACCGTCCGATTCGAAGGGGCACGCGCCCGAAGGGAGTCCTGTCCCTGCAGGGGCCAAGTAACCAGGGTGCGGAACGCCTACTGAAGGAAAGAGGATCTGTATGGGGAATGTGATTAAGAAGCTGGTAATCGGTCTGGTCGTGGGCGGTGTCCTTGTTGGAGTGACAAGGTCGCTCGAGTTTCCGGTCGTCTTTCAAATGATGTTTTTTGCATACGCGATGTTGGGGGCGGTCGTCTTTATGATGCTGGATGCGCCGACCCTTAAGCCGATGACCGGCGTCAAGTCACTGATTGTGCTCGTGGCATTTTACCTCGTCATCTGCACGGCATTCATTTCCGGAGCGTCGATGTGGCCCCAATACGACCCGGAGGATGAGAAGGGCAAAATCGACAAAATCCTGAAACCGAAACGTGCTGCGACAGAATTGGGGAAGGCCGAGGAGTTGATCGCCCGTGCGAAGGCGCTCGATGAACAAGCGAAAGCCTTAGCGGTGCGGCTCAAGGCATTGGGCGCAGACCAGCCGGCGAAAGATCAAGGAGCCGGGACCGCTGCTTCTCCGGTAACGGGCGGTGCCGCGACCGGAGATGTGATGAAAGTAGGCGAAGAGCAATGGCAGCTTCAAGAATGTTACAACTGCCACAAGCTAAAAGGTGAGGGTGGAAAGAAGCGCGGTCCGGAGTTGGACAATATCGGCTCGTACCTCACGATCGAGGAGATCAAGCAGAAGGTCCTCGATCCCAAGAGCTTTATGGCCGAGGGATTCGAGAAGGAGTATGAGAAGGGTAAGATGCCGGACAAGTACAAGGATCTCATGGAGGAAGCCGACGTCATTGCGCTCGCCTCCTGGCTGAATACCTTCAAGAATACCGCGGTGAATACACCTAAGCCGATTAAGAAGAAGTAGCATGCAGCCTAAACTGAAATCCAGAGTCCGCTGTGAGGATCAAGACATCGGAGTCTTGACCAAGGTCATTGTGGATCCCCTGTCCCACGAACTCAGCCATCTCGTCGTGTCGGTGAACGGCGCGGGCGAACGACAGGTGCCGATGGGCACGGTGCAGAACGTGACGGACGATCTGGTACAACTGCGGTTGTCTTCGTCAGAAGTCATGGCGTTGCCGCCCTTCAAGCGTGACGATTATGTAACCACGCATGAAGTGGAGATCCCGCACCTCGAGGATCATCTCCATGTGACGTCCGGCGAAGTCCTGGTACCGATTCCTGATTTGGAGAAGAACGTCAAGCGGAGGACATTTTTCGCAAGTTTGACCCATGTCGTTGGTTTGTTTATCGGATTGCCACTGGCGTTCCCTGTACTGAAATACTTGATGAAACCGATGTACTCCCCGTTCGACAACAATTGGCTGAAGATTGGGAACGTCGGCAAGATCAAGGCGGATGACGCCGGAACCCAGTTCAAGTTCAAGCGGAAAATCAAAGAGGCCTATCTGCCGGAAGCCGAGATTGAAAAGAATGTATGGATTTTAAAGGCCACTCCTGCCGTGCTTGAAAAGGTGTATCAGGGGAAGGATATGGAGTTCCGTGATGCGACCGGGAAAACCATCTGGACCAACAAGAAGGACATACCCTACGTCGCGTTTTCAGGAAAATGTCCTCACCTCGGGTGTGGATTTAAATGGCGCCAACATAAAGTACTTGGACAAGTCTTTCTGTGTCCCTGCCATTTAAGCATCTACGATGCATCGGGCAAGGTGCTGGATGGCCCGGCTCCTCGCCCCCTCGATCCCCTGCCCATTCAGGTCTCCGCAAGCGGGGAAGTGCAAATTATCGATATGGAATTCAAAGCCGGGACGAAGTCCCAAACGCGGATCGTATAGATGAGCCATACGCCTCCGACCAGTCCCCAGCCAACAATCATTGAAAAAGTTTTCGATTTTGTCGATGAACGGGTCGGGCTGAAGCTGCTCGCAGCCAAGATGCTCAATGAGCCGGTTCCCGGCGGGTCTCGCTGGGCCTATGTCTTCGGATCGGTCCTCTTGTTCATTTTCATTATGCAGGCGGTCACAGGCGTCCTGCTGATGTTCTACTACGTACCTACCGCCGACCATGCCTACGCGAGCACCCAGTACATTTTGCATGACGTCGACTATGGCTGGTTCCTGCTGAGCTACCATTTCTGGGGCTCTACCGCCATGGTGGTCTGCGTCTTTGCGCACATGTCCCAGGTGTTTCTCTGGGGGGCCTACAAGAAACCCCGTGAACTTATCTGGCTGGTCGGGTTGGCGCTCTTCGGAATCGTTATGGGTTTCGGATTTACAGGCTACCTGCTTCCCTGGGACCAGCGGGCCTACTGGGCGACGACCGTCGGCGTGGAAATTATGGATAAGACGCCGTTAGTCGGCGACTTTATGGCGCGGTTCCTCAAGGGGGGTGCGACCCCCGGACAAATGACCTTGAGCCGGTTCTTTGTCATTCACGTGATGGTTCTTCCGGCGGCTTTGATGGGGTTGGCCGGGTTGCACCTCTTCCTCTTTAGATCTGCTGGTCCGGCCGGTCCGTTCCGGGGTACTCCGGAGGAGTTGAAGGTCAAGACCGATTATTTTTTCCCGCGACAGATCTGGAAGGACATCGTCGGCATGGCGGTGGTTTTTGCCTGTATCTGTGCGCTGGCTTTTTGGGAACCGGTGGTGTTGTTGGAAGAGGCGACGCCTGATCCGGGCGATTATCACCCGGAACCTGAGTGGTACTTCTTATTCTTATTCCAGCTGTTGCGGCTGAAGATGTTCTCCGGCGAATTCGGACAGTTTCTCGGAGCCATGGCAGTCCCTGGCGCCTTCATGGCCTTGCTGGCGGCGTTGCCCTTCATCGACCGGGATCCGGAACGGAACATTTTTAAACGGCCTATCGCCCTGATCGGGTGGGTGGTCGTGATGGCTGCAATCCTGATTTTCACGGTCTCAGCCATCATCAATCGAGAGTTTCTGGACTAATGGCAATCTCGCAGGACTGGTTCTGTTGGCTATGAGTAACGAACGCGAATCCATGTCCCCCACTCAAATTGGTCTCGGGATTCTCTGGCCCGCTTTCTGGACCGGGTTAGCTTTCAAGCTCGCATTCGTCCTCCTTTTTCTTGCGCTCGGGATGGTGCATTTTGAGACCAGAATCGGTCTCGCTTTCCTGATGCTTCTGGCCAGCCCGGTCACGGTCTTTGCGCTTCCGACGATCACCCTGGGATTGGAATCACATCTCGGTGAGGGTGCCGGCATCGCCTTACTGTTCTTGCTGGCAATTCCGATCGACATCTGGTCGCTCGGCGTCGTGGGGCGAACATTTTTTCTCGAACGATTGCGCCGTGAACCTCCGGAGGGGTTGGGGCTGACCCTCTGGTGGAAGTGTGCATTGGTGGGGGCCATTTTTTTGCCGATTCTCTGGATCGTGGTAAGCGCGACCACGCAAGGCGCGATGTCCGTCGTCCATTCGATATTCGAGATGGATTTCCTCAAGGGTATCCCTGTTGCGGAACGGATCACCATCGAACTCGTGCTTTGGGGCTCCGCGGCCACAGCGGTACTCCTCTTATTACTCGTCATCGGTGTTTGGCTTGTCGGACGCGTGATCCGTGGAACGGCGGAGTCCGCCCCGCAGGCGCTGGAAAATTATCAAGGCCTGATCACCCGCTGGGATCTGATGCGGGTACCGGCTGACCAAGGGTTGATGCTCACAGGATTGACCGGCGGGGCCGTGGTGCTGGCGCTCCTTTTCTGGTCCTCTCTGCCCGTTTTCACTCCGCACCCTCATGAATGCTGTAAAAAGCCTGAAGTCAAGGCCGCCCCTGTCTTCAAGCCGCTTGAGACGCTGAATAAGGACGAGAAGATGCTTGCGCAGCTGGCCGCGCAAGTCGAACTCCTGGAGAAGCAGCAGGCGGAAGCCGAGATGGAAAAAGAAAAGGGCAAAGGAAAAGGCAAGGCAGGCAAAGCTGCAGTGAAAGCGCCGGCGGAAACCGCACCGGCTCCTCCTGCCGCCGTGAAACCGTAACGCGGAGATGATGAGGTGAGGGTTATGGGATATCAGTGTGGATGGATTCAGAGCCTGCTCCGGACCGTCCGCGGTTCCGGAAGGACGTTCTGGGGGCTCTTGATGGCAGCGGGCCTCCTGAGTCTACCTGCGCTGGCCTTCGGGGCTGATGTCGCACCGGCCGCTGCGACCGAGTATCGCGACATTCCCTATGTTGGCAGCCGAAACACGATCTGGGTTGTCGCGCAGCTCCATTTATTACTAGCGGGATTTGTGCTGGGTGTGCCGATCTTTGCCTGGCTCTGCGAAGTGGTTGCCTGGAAGACCGGCGAAAAACGCTACGATAAGCTGGCCAAGGAATTCACGAAGCTCCTGACCTCCGCGTACGCGACGACCGCGCTCTTCGGCGGCATTCTGCTGTTCCTGCTGATCTCGTTTTACCCCAAGCTGATGAACTACCTCACCGATATTTTCTTCCCCTCGTTTATTGTCTATTGTCTCCTCTTTCTGGTTGAGACCATGACGCTCTACCTGTATTGGTATGGCTGGGATGCGATGCAAGAGGGGGGCAAGAAGACCTTTCATATTTTCCTCGGATTTCTGCTGAACTTCTTCGCATTCTTCATCATGATCGTTCCGAACTCCTGGGCAACGTTCCAGGCCAGCCCGGTCGTGCTCGCCGAGGGGTCTGACATTGCCCGGGCCTGGGCCGCGACCTGGAATCCCACCTGGTGGCCGGTGAACATTCATCGCCTCATTGCGAACGTCGTGCTCGGCGGATATATCTGCGGGGCCTATGCGGGGATTCGTTATTTGTCCGCTCGCAACACGGAAGAGCGGGACCATTACGACTGGATGGGCTACGTCGGGAACTTCATCGGCGTCTTTGGTCTGTTGCCCCTCCCCTTCGCGGGCTACTGGCTCATGCGTGAAATCTATCAGTACAACCAGCAGATGGGCATCACGCTCATGGGCGGATTTCTGTCGTGGCTGTTCATTCTGCAGGCCATGCTCATCGGGGTGCTATTTCTCGGATCGAACTACTATTTCTGGCTGGGAATCACCTATCGCATTCCCGGCTCCGAAATGAAATACCGGAAGCCGATGTTGTCGATGTTGATTATCCTGCTCCTCTGTCTAGGGGTCTGGATGACGCCGCATTCGCTCGTGGCCAGCCTGGAAGAAGCGAGAAAGATGGGAGGCACTCACCACCCGCTTCTTGGCGTGTTCGGGGTCATGTCGGCCAAGATGACGGTGGCGAATCTCATGATCCTCGTCACCTTCATGAGCTTCATTATGTATTGGCGTGCCGGCAAGCAGGAAACGGCGACCTGGGCCAAGGTGGCCAGGTCGATCATGGGCGGCGTCCTCGTGCTTGCGGCGATCGCGGTCATCGTGCTCGGGGTATGGGGCTATTTCGTCCCCGCGATCATTCGAATCAATTATTTCTCCACGTCGCAGGTATTAATTGTGCTCTTTGTCATGTTGACGATCACTCCTCTGACGGCCCTCTTGCTGAAGAGCGCCAAAACGACGACTGAAATGGTGTGGGGGAAGATGCCTCCCCGTGCCGGCTATGCGCTGGTCCTCAACGCCGTCATGGTCGTGCTCCTGATGACGCTGATGGGTTATGCGCGCTCATCTTCCCGGGTTCATTGGCATGTCTATGGCGTGCTCCGGGATTCATCGCAATACGCGTTTTCTCCGGCGCTCGGCTATGCCGCGGCATTTATGGCCATGAACACATTCTTGTTCTGCATGATCGTCGCCTTCATTTTCTGGGTCGCGACGATGGGCGATAAGGCCAAGGCATCGCACAGCTAAGAGGCGACGAGGAATGAGTCACATGGGATGGACCCACGGGCCGATCGACGATCCTTGCACGGGTAGAGCTGAGGAGATCGATTTCGTAAGAGGAGCCTTATGAGCGAAGTTGTTAAATTGCAGTTGATTGGTCTCGTGGTTGTGGGAATCGGAGTTCTGATCCTCCTGCTGATTCGCGCCCAGTTCGCTCGAGTCATCGGATTTGTCGCAATTGTGCTCGGTCTCTTCGCGCTAGTCGCGCTGTCGGTGCCGCAGATGGCCTCCCTGCCGCCCGTTGAAGAAAAATTCGATATTGCCACAGTGAAAACACCCACCGACATGGCAACCATCGGTCAGAAGATTTTCTTCAGTAAAGGTCAATGTGCCCTCTGCCATACCATCGGTCCCAGCGAGTCGGCCCGTTGCCCTGACCTGAAGGGAATCGGAGCGAAGTTGAGCCGGGAGTTTATCTTTGAAAGCCTCACACAGCCGCAGGCCTATATCTATCTCGACTATCGTCATGAAGGCGCGCCAAAGGAATATCCGGCCCGCATGCCCTACATCAATAAGAATCCCATCGGGCTGTCCAGGAATGAAATTCTCTCGGTCATCGCATTCCTGCAGCAGATGAGCGGGGAGCCGATTTCTGTCAATCCATCTGAACTGGAAGTGCCCGGACAGGCTCCGGCCGCTCCGGTGAAGGCAGCTGAGTCCGGTCCCGTGGCCGTGGCGCAGGCGCATTAG
>Ga0070681_10003914_pt1 | contig 14038 bp, 15 predicted proteins | sample KBSC83BmetaG_FD_65650 | JGI IMG/M metagenome (GOLD analysis project Ga0070681, IMG submission 65650) | Corn rhizosphere microbial communities from Kellogg Biological Station, Michigan, USA - KBS C8-3B metaG | ecosystem: Host-associated > Plants > Roots > Rhizosphere | place: USA: Michigan... | reverse complement strand
TGAAGGCATCCGATCATTATCGGCCAACATGGCAGGCTCGCCCAACGGCGCGCTACAATGTTGTGCAAATCAGCGCGAGGGAGTCATGCTCACCACGAATCTTCGTCGACTGCACGTGATCGTCCTGACGTGCCTCGCGCTCGCCTCGACGGCCGCAATCGCCACCGCGCAGAAGAACGATCAAAACAACAAGGACGGCGCGAAGCAGAACGAAGCCAAGCGTCCGAAAATCTCGCTCAGGGCGCAGCCGCCGGTTGGCGTCGCGCCGTTCCGCGTCGTCTTCACCGGCGAACTGCAGGGCGGCGCCGACGATTTCGAGGAGTACTACTGTCCGACGGTGGAATGGGAATGGGGCGACTTGACCACGTCAGAGTCGACGCTCGACTGCGAACCGTACGAAGCAGGAAAAAGCCAAATCAAGCGCCGGTTCACCGTCGAACACACCTATCGCAATCCCGGCGCGTTCAAAGTGTATTTCCACTTGAAGCGCAAGGATAAGTCGGTGGCGTCGGCGTCGACAACGATTCAGGTGCAACCGGGCGCGTCGGGCGGACAGTAGATGCGTGTCCTTAAGAACTAAGCATTACGAACGGTCGCTTTCAGCTCCGCTGCCCGCCCGTCGCGGTAATTGAAAATTCTGATTTCTGGCGTTCCTTCGACGAATCCCACAATCAAGTGCACACATCCCGGGTATTGGGCTTCCTCGAGATCCGTCGCGGACGGCAGGGGCGGTGAGTGTGGATGCGAGTGATAGAACCCGACGACTTCGAGTCCCTCAGCGCGGGCCTTGCGATGAGCTTCGATGTGCGCCTTGGGATCGATCAGAAATCGTGTCGGGCTCTCGGACAGATTTCCCGCGCGAACGGCTTCGGTGATGTGATCGGCGGTCCCGAGGAGGATGCCGCAACACTCACGGGGCCGGCATTCCTTCGCGTGCGCGATCACAGCGTCGGCCACTGAGGACGCCATCGTCATGGGCTGGTCGGTGACAACGCTTCGACCGCCATCGCGATGCCCATGCCTCCGCCGATGCACAAGGAGGCTACGCCGTAGCGAAGACGGCGTGCTTTCAGCGCATACAACAGGGTGGTCAGAATCCGTGCGCCACTCGCGCCAATCGGGTGACCGAGCGCGATCGCGCCGCCGTTCACGTTCACTTTCGCCGGATCCACACCGAGCTCGCGTACGACCGCGAGCGATTGCGCAGCAAAGGCTTCGTTGAACTCGAACAGGTCGATCGCCGACGCCTGCAGGGTTGCGCGTTCAAGGACCTTACGAACGGCCGAAATGGGAGCGATGCCCATCACCATCGGATCGACGCCAGTGACCACATGAGCGAGCACTCTGGCCAGCGGCACCAATCCGCGCTGGCGCGCCGTCTCCTGATTCATGACGACTAGTGCGGCGGCCCCGTCGTTGATGCCGGAAGCATTGCCGGCCGTAACAGTCCCACCTTTAGTGAAAGCCGGCCTGAGCGCTCCAAGCTTTTCTGCCGTCGTTCCGGGTCGCGGATATTCGTCGCTCTCGACGCGCACCGGCTCCCCTTTTTTCTGCGGAACCTCGACCGGAACGATTTCCGCCTTGAACGCGCCGTTCGTCACGGCTTCCGCAGCACGACGCTGGCTCTCCGCCGAAAACCGGTCCTGGTCCTCACGCGAGATGTTGTAGCGCTTGGCCACTTCTTCTGCGGTCATGCCCATGTGGCACGAATTGATGGCGCAGGTCAGCCCCTCGTTCAGCATTGAATCGATGGCTTCGGCGTTGCCCATCCGGTAGCCCCACCGCGCACCGGTCAACAAGTACGGCGCGTTCGACATCGATTCGGTGCCGCCCGCGAGGATGATGTGGGCATTTCCGCAGCGGACCCCTTCCACTGCATGGATAACGGCTTGGAGTCCCGATCCGCAGACGCGATTGATGGTCTCGGCCGGTACTTCAACCGGTACGCCCGCCTTGATCGCGGCCTGTCGAGCGACGTTCATGCCGACTCCGGCCTGAAGAACGCATCCCATCACCACATCGTCGAGCTCGGTCGGCGACACCTTCGCGCGCTCGAGCGCCTGCCGAATGACGACCGCACCGAGATCGGCGGCCGAACGATCTTTCAGCGTGCCGCCGAACGATCCAATCGGCGTCCGGCACGCGCTCACAAGTACCGCATCGATGTCTTTAGCCAAAGGTCCCCACCCGCTCCGGAACGATGAGTTTCACGCCCGTTGCCGCCTGCACACGCTCAACTGTCGCGTCAGACGCGACCTCCCGGAGCACCAGCCCCTCCGGCGCGACTTCGATCACGGCCATGTCGGTGACGATCAGGTTGACGACGTTCAAGCCGGTAAATGGCAGCGTGCAACGCTTCACGATCTTATGACCGCCATCCTTCGTCGTATGTTCCATCGCGACGATGACCTTCTTCGCACCGGCGACGAGATCCATGGCGCCGCCCATTCCCTTGACCATCTTGCCGGGAATCATCCAATTGGCGAGGTTGCCGGCCTCGTCGACCTGCAACGCGCCGAGCACGGTCAAGTCGATGTGGCCGCCGCGCACCATCGCAAACGAATCGGCGCTGCTGAAATATGAGCAGCCCTGCAGCTCGGTCACCGTTTCCTTGCCCGCGTTGATCAGGTCAGGATCGACCTCGTTCTCCGTCGGGTACGGACCCACGCCGAGCATGCCGTTTTCGGAGTGCAGCGTGATATCCACGCCTGGGGGAATATGGTTCGCCACCAGCGTCGGCATACCGATGCCGAGATTGACGTAGTCGCCGTCTTTCAATTCTCTGGCAACCCGTCTGACGATGCGTTCGCGAATGTCCATGGTCTCGCCGATTCGACGGGTTCAGCCCGGCCGGATCGTCCGTTTCTCGATCCGTTTCTCGTACTTCGCACCCTGGAAAACGTGGTTCACGAAGATGCCTGGCGTGACCACGTGATCCGGATCGAGTGATCCCGTGTCGACCAGGTGCTCGACTTCGGCGACGGTGATGCGGCCCGCCGTCGCCATGACTGGATTGAAATTCCTGGCGGTCCGCCGGTAAAGGAGATTGCCGACGCGATCGCCTTTCCAGGCGCGGACGAAGGCAAAGTCGGCGCGGATCGGCGACTCGAGAACATAGTGCTTTCCGTCGATGAGCCGCGTCTCTTTCCCTTCTGCGACGATCGTCCCGTAGGCGGTCGGCGTGAAAAACCCGCCAATGCCGGCGCCGCCCGCACGGATCCGCTCCGAGAACGTTCCCTGCGGCACGAGCTCGACCTGCAGCTCACCGCTCAGGTATTGCCGCTCGAATTCTTTGTTTTCGCCGACGTAGGTCGAAATCATCTTTCGAACCTGATGCGACTTCAGGAGGATCCCGATCCCGAAGTCGTCGACGCCGGCGTTATTGCTGATGATGGTCAGGTCGCGGGTGCCGCGTGCGTGCAGCGCTTGAATGAGGTTTTCAGGAATGCCGCAAAGACCGAAGCCACCCATCAAAATCGAGGCGCCGTCGGGAACCATCGCCACGGCCGCTTCCGCGCTCGGCAAGACTTTGTTCATCGGGTCTACAGGTCTGCGCAGGAACGCCGTACGCGTCCCTCTCGAGAAATTATAACGTTGACCGGCCGGTGAGCCTGGCGCGCCACCGGCCTGCATCCTCGAAGATCTCAGCCAAGCGCTCGCCGCTCGTCAGGTCGCCGCGAAGGTCCTGCAGGATGGCAATCAGCGTGTCGAGGGCGGGACGGATTTGGTCGGCGTTGGTGTTCGCGATGTCGCGCCAGATTTCAGCGGGGCTGGATGCGAGGCGGGTCGTGTCGATGAGGCCGCGCCCCGCCAGCTCGAGGCCGTCTTCGCCGACTGCCTCCCCGACGACCTGCATCAACGCGCTGGCGGTCAACTGTGGCAGGTGACTGAGAAAGGCAAGCAGATGATCGTGCGCGGCTGCATCGAGGATTCGAGGGTGCGACCCGAGCGCTCGCGCAAAGGCGATGAGCTTGTCCAGCGACTCGCCGCCCCCGTCTCCGGTCGGTGTGAACAACCAGGGCCGCCCTTTAAACAGATCCGGGCGCGCGTGCTCGAGGCCGCTTGCCGCGGCACCTCCCAACGGATGGCCGCCGATGAACGTAAACCGCGGCGGCAACGATTTGGCTGCCTCGACAATGGTTCGTTTGGTGCTCCCTGTATCGGTGACCACGGCCGGCTGCCGCACGTGCTCGTCCAGCGTGTCGAGCAGCATCAGGTTCTGTTTCACCGGGGCGGCGAGAATAATCAAATCGGCTTCGGCCAGCACAACCGCGTCATCCGCCGCGACGTCAATCGCGTGAAGCCGCATCGCCGTTTCGAGGACCTCCTTGTTATCGACGGCGATGACGAGCGACGTCGGCCAGATCTCGCGCGCGGCCAATGCGATCGAGCCGCCGATCAAACCGAGGCCGATGATCCCAATCTTCTGAAAGATTGGGGGCTGGCCTTCGTGTCTTCGGCCGGGTTGGATAACGGGTAATTCCATCAAGGATCCTCAGTCGCACGATTCACAGCGATCGTGCGGATCGCTTGTCTGCTTCGCCTGTTTCCTGTGCTTGTCTTCGCGTCGTGTCCTTCGGCCTTCGACTTGGCGCAGGCCGTCCCGAGCATCGTCGCGGGCGTGCCCGTCGCGGCTCTCTGACCAGCAGGCGGTGGAACTAAGTGCCCCACCCACGACGTACCACCGGCTCCAGACAAATACTTCGCCCAATCGCTGGCGCAATGATCCGCAGCTCCGCCATCAGTCGATCGAATTGCAATGGGAACATCGATTGTGCGCCATCGCTTAGCGCGTGATCGGGATCGCAGTGCACTTCGATGATCAATCCGTCCGCACCGGCGGCGACGGCCGCGCGCGCCATCGGCGCCACCATATCGCGGCGGCCTGCACCGTGGCTCGGATCAGCCACGATCGGCAAATGGCTGAGCTTTTTGACGACGGGAATCGCGGAAATATCGAACGTATTACGCGTCGCGGTCTCGAAGGTGCGAATGCCGCGCTCACACAGGATCACGTCGCTGTTGCCGCCGCTCAATACATATTCGGCCGAGAGCAGCCACTCCTCGATCGTCGCCGAAATCCCGCGCTTCAACAGCACCGGTTTCCGCGTGTGGCCAAGCTCGCGGAGCAGGGTGAAGTTCTGCATGTTGCGCGCGCCGACCTGAAAGATGTCGCAGTACCGATCGATGAGCGCAATCTGGCTGACGTCCATGACTTCGGAGACGAGCGCAAGGTTCTCGGCCTTCGACGCGTCCTGAAGCAGCTTGAGGCCTTCCTCGCCAAGCCCCTGGAAGCTGTAAGGCGAACTGCGAGGCTTGAATGCGCCGCCTCGCAGAATCTTCGCGCCAGCCCGGCGCACAGCCGCCGCGGTGCTCCGCACCTGCTGCTCGTTTTCCGCCGAGCACGGGCCGGCCATGACGATTACCTCGTCGCCGCCGATGCGCACGTCGCCAACCGTCACCACGGTGCCTTCCGGCCTGAATGTCCGGCTCGCCAGTTTGAAGGGCGACGAAATCCGCACGACTTCGTGCACGCCGTCCAGCATCTCGATCAGCCCCTTGTCAGGCGTCCCCTGACCGACAGCGCCAAGCACGGTGCGCGTCACGCCCGTCGACCGGTGGACGTCCATCCCCATGTCGATCAGCCGCTTCACGACGTTCTCGATCTGCGCTTCGGTCGCGCGTTCCTCCATTACAACCACCATGGCTTCCGTCGCCTCCAATGCCTGCATTACTCTCGAGCCGCCGTATTGGTCGGGCTCGCTGGAACCTCGGGCTGCGTTTCGCCGTGCACCACCCGGCGCTCGAGCGTGCGCGCTTCGTCGATGATGCGCTCGAACAATCGACCGATCGCGTCGGGCCCGAGCGGCCCTTCACACGCCACCTCGCGCACGTGGCGCAGCACGTCCTTCTCGCGGTCAGGCTGATACACCTCGATATTCAGTTCCTTCTTCAGCCGACCGATTTCGCAGACGCAGCGCGCCCGCTCGTTCAGCAGGCGCACCAGGACCTCGTCCACGCGATCGATATCCCGACGTAAGTCGTCCAAGGTCATGACCGTTATGTCCGTGAGGCTACGCACGCGCTTTTGAGATCGCGGATGTAGCGTTCGACTTGCTCGAGGAGGCGCGGCGACCCGCCCGCCTCGGCGATGAGCGAGACCAGTGCGCTTCCAACGACCGCGGCGTCGGCATAGAGCCCAACCTCCGCCACATGCTCCGGCCGCGAGATGCCAAAACCGAGCGCGATCGGCATGGTCGTGTGCTGGCGGATGCGCTTGACCATCGCTTCCGCGCCGGAGGCGACGCGGTCGCGTACGCCAGTGACGCCCAATCGCGAGATGCCGTACAGGAAACCTCGTCCGAGTTCGGCCGCCCTCTTGATTCGCGCGTCCGTTGTCGTAGGACTGAGGAGAAAGATCGTGTCGAGACCTCTCGCGGCAAGCACGCGCCGAAATTCGTCAGCTTCTTCAATCGGCAAGTCCAGCGCGAGCACGCCGTCGACACCTGCTTCGCTGGCCCGATCGGCGAACGCCGTGAGCCCCATCCTCAGCAACGGATTGGCGTAGCTGAAGATCACGATCGGGGCCTTCACGTCCTTCCGCACCGCCTTGACCACATCGAGAACCCCTCGGAGCGTCGTGCCCGCTGCCAGCGCCCGCTCGGTGGCGCGCTGAATGACCGGACCATCGGCCAGCGGATCGGAAAAGGGCACGCCCACTTCGAGCACGTCAGCGCCGGCGCGATCCAATGCTTGCAGAATTTCAGCCGAGCGCGCCAGGCCGGGATCGCCCGCCGTGGTGTAAGTCACGAGACCGGTGCGCCCGTCCCGACGAAGGCCGGCAAACGTCTCAGCGATGCGCGACATGTTTCTCCATGGTGTGCACATCTTTGTCCCCGCGTCCCGAGAGATTCACCAGAACGATGGCCGACGGCCCCAGCTGCTGCGCCAGTGACTCCGCGTAGGCGACGGCATGAGCGGATTCCAACGCCGGGAGAATGCCTTCGAGCCGAGCAAGTCTCTGGAACGCCGTCAGCGCCTGTTCATCGGTGATGTAGGCATACTCGGTCCGCCCGAGCGAGCGGAGCCACGCATGCTCAGGGCCAACCGCGGCATAATCCAGGCCGGCCGACACCGAGTGTGTCAATTCGATATTGCCGTTCTCGTCCTGCAGCACGAAAGTGCGGGTGCCTTGCAGAACGCCGGTGCTGCCGCCGGCAAATCGCGCGGCATGACGGCCGCGCACAATGGCTTCACCGCCCGCTTCGACGCCAATCAGGCGAACGGACGGCTCGTCGATGAACGCATCGAAGATGCCGATCGCATTGCTGCCGCCGCCGACGCACGCCACAATCGCGTCGGGCAGCCGTCCCACCAGGTTCAACATCTGGACGCGCGCCTCTCGACCAATGACCGACTGGAATTCGCGGACCATCAGCGGATACGGATGCGGTCCGAGCACGGATCCGAGCAGATAGTAGGTGTCGCCGACGTTGGTCACCCAGTCGCGCATCGCTTCGTTGATAGCATCCTTCAACGTGCGGCTGCCGCCGTCGACGCACAGGACCTCGGCGCCGAGCAGGCGCATCCGGAACACATTCAGCGCTTGCCGCTCCATATCGTCAGCGCCCATGTAGACATGGCATTCGAGACCGAGGAGGGCGCAGGCGGTCGCCGTCGCCACGCCGTGCTGGCCCGCGCCGGTTTCGGCCACGATCCGGCGTTTCCCCATGCGCACGGCCAGCAAAGCTTGTCCGAGCGCGTTGTTGATCTTGTGAGCGCCGGTATGCGTGAGATCCTCGCGCTTCAAGAAGATCCGCGCGCCGCCAGCCGCCGCAGCAAAGCGCGAGGTCTCGTACACCGGCGTCGGTCGCCCGACGTAGTGCTCCAGCAGGCGGTCGAGCTCCCGATGGAACTCCGGATCCTGCCGGGCCGCAAAGTACGCACGCTCCAGCTCCTCGATCGGTTCGACGAGCGTCTCGGGCACGAACCGTCCGCCGAATTCCCCGAAGTATCCACGCATGTCGGGATCACGGCGCGCTGCCATCTGAGTAGTCATAGTGTAGGAACCCGCAATTGATGGATCGCGGCAAACAGCGCCGCAATTCGTCGCTCATCCTTGATGCCCGGCGACGCTTCTACGCCGGACGATACGTCGACGCCCCACGGCTGTACGGCGGCGACAGCTTCGGCCACGTTCTCGGGCGTCAATCCGCCCGCCAGCACGATATGCCGTTCGCGCGCGAGCGCCGCAGCCATGCTCCAGTCGACGACCCGGCCTGTGCCACCGCGCTTCACGGGATCGTGCACATCGACGAGGAGCATCGCGGATTTCGGCCACTCGCGGGCGCTTTCGCGTCGCGCGACCGCTTTCAACACCGGCCGCGACAGATGCGACGCGAACTCTGGCGTTTCGTCGCCGTGCAACTGCACCACGGACAGCGGCACGAGGCTGGCGACGCCGTTGATGTATTCCCTGGGTTGATTCACGAACACGCCCACCGTCGACACGAACGGCGGCAGTGCTTTCGCGATGTTCCTGGCGCGGTACGGATCGACGAAACGCGGGCTGCCGGGCCAGAAAATAAATCCAATGGCCGAGGCCCCGTGACCGATCGCCGCCTCCGCGTCCCGCTGACGCGTGATCCCGCAAATCTTGACCATCATGCGGATGGCTCCAGCAATTCACCAAGCAACCGGCCCGGATCAGGTGACGTCATGAACCGTTCGCCGATCAGAAATGCCCGATAGCCCAACGCCCCGAGACGATTCACGTCGTTCCGGCTCTTCAATCCGCTTTCGCTGACGGCCACCACATGCGCGGGAATCTTCGCGATGATGCGTTCCGAGGCTTCGACGTCCACGGCCAGCGTCCGCAGATTCCGATTGTTGACGCCCACCATGCCGGCGCCGACGTCGACCGCTCGCGCGAGCTCCTCCTCGTCATGCACCTCGACCAGGGCGTCGAGTCCGAGCGCTCGGGCCGTTGTCAGCAACCGACGGAGTTCCTCGTCGTTGAGCGCCGCGACGATGAGGAGCACCGCATCGGCGCCTGTCGCTCGCGCCTCGAGCAATTGATACTCGGAAACGACAAAATCTTTTTGCAGCAGCGGCGTCGTCACGGCCGCTCGCACCGCGCTCAGGTGTTCCAGCGATCCATCGAAGAAGGTCGGTTCCGTCAGCACGGAAATCGCCGCCGCACCCGCCGATTCGTACGATCGAGCGATCGCCACCGGATCGTACTCGGCCCTGAGAACACCGCGGGAAGGCGACCGTCGCTTGCATTCGGCGATGATGTTGACCCGATCGGGTTGCGACAAGGCCAATCGAAAGGCACCCGGCCGAACGGTTCGCGTTTCGGCGCGGGCGGCAAGATCGCCGAACGATTCCCGAGACTCACGCACGCACACCATGCGTCGCGTCGCCGCGACGATGGTGGCGAGAAGATCCGCCGACGGCGCAACCGGCACTGTCATGCGCCGGCTCCTGCAACCGATTCCTCGGCGACTGACAGCGCGATCAATCGTTCGAGCGTGCGTCGGGCGTCCTTGCGATCGATGGCGCACGCGGCGACCTGAATGCCTTCCTGAATGGAATTGGCTTTCCCTGCGATGAACAGCGCGGCGCCGGCATTCAAGAGCACCACGTCACGGGCAGGGCCGTCCTCGCCGTCCAGGACCCTCACGATTGCGCGGGCGTTCTCTGCGGCATCGCCACCGGCGAGCGATCCGGAAGCCGCCTTCGGCAGCCCGACGTCGGTGGGGTGCAGATAAAAGGTTTTCACCTCGCCGTTCGCGCACTCCGAGATCTTCGTATAGCCGGTAGTCGACATCTCGTCGATGCCGTCGGCACCGTGCACGACCCATGCACGTTCCGAACCCAGCAGCATGAGTGCACGCGCCATGAGCTCGGTGAACTCAGGTCGCGGCACACCGACGAGTTGGCGGGTCGCGCCGGCCGGATTCGTCAGCGGGCCGAGCAGATTAAATGCGGTCCGGACGCCGAGTGCCTTACGGGCCGGCCCGGCATGGCGCATCGACGGGTGGAAGGTCGGGGCGAAGAAGAAGCCGAGGTTCGCTTCAGTCAGACAGCGCTCGACAACGGCCGGCGATGCGGTGACTTTGACGCCGAGCGCCTCAAACACATCAGCGCTCCCGGACTGGCTGGATACAGAGCGGTTCCCGTGCTTGGCCACTCGCACGCCACACGCCGCGACCACCACCGCCGTGCACGATGAAATATTGAACGTGCCCGATCGATCCCCGCCGGTGCCGCACGTATCGAACACCCCCTTGTGCTCGGTCGACAGTTTGACCGCCCGCGCGCGCATGGTGCGGGCAAGGCCCACGATCTCCGACGCACGCTCCCCTTTCATCGCGAGCGCTACGAGCAGGCCGCCAATCTGACCCTCGGTCGCGCGCCCTTCCATGATTTCCGACATGGCGGCGGCCGCTTCATCGGTCGTGATGTCGTCGCGGCGCAGGAGTTTTTCGATCAGAGTAGAAAACATGTGTCGACTCTTGAAACGATGCATGTCCGACTAGTCCAGTCGGTTCTCCAGAAAGTTCCTCAAAATCCTTCGGCCTTCGCTCGTCATGATCGATTCCGGATGAAACTGAACGCCGTGCACCGGCCACGTCCGATGACGCAAGCCCATGATGATGCCGTCTTCCCGGGTCCTTGCCGTAATTTCAAGGTCGCGCGGAAGATCGTCTTCCGAGACGACCAGCGAGTGGTAACGCGAGGCCAGAAATGGGGCCGTCAAGCCACTGAACACGCCGCGGCCGTTGTGCTCAATGGTCGACGTTTTGCCGTGCATCGGCACTGACGCGCGCACGACTGAACCGCCGCAGACGGCGCCGAGCGCCTGATGGCCGAGGCACACGCCGAGAATTGGCGTCTTCGGTCCGAGCCGACGAATCACGTCCATTGTGATTCCGGCATCCTCAGGCCGTCCCGGTCCTGGCGAAATCACGATGCGCTCAGGGCGCCGGCCTTCGATGTCGGCCACGCGTTCTGCATCGTTGCGAATGACCGTCACGTCGGCGCCCAGTTCGCCCAGGTACTGCACCAGGTTGTACGTAAACGAGTCGTAGTTATCGAGCACTAAGACCATTGATCACCTTGTCGCTCGGGACGCCCTGCAGGGCGTCCCCTACCGACATTCATGAAAACGTCCAAAACGGTAGGGGACTGCCTTTCGGCTGTCCCGCACGTCCTACAGTCCTTCCTGCGCCAAATGCAACGCACGCAACAAGGCCTGCGCCTTGTCGCGTGTCTCCTCGTACTCCGCGGCTGGATTCGAATCGATCACGATCCCCGCGCCGGCCTGCACGTAGGCCCTTCCTTTGGACATGATCACCGTGCGAATCGCGATGCAGAAATCGAGATTGCCCGCGAAATCGAGGTATCCGACCGCGCCTGCGTACAGCCCGCGGCCGGATGGTTCGAGGTCGCGAATAATTTGCATCGCCCGGACCTTTGGCGCGCCCGAAACCGTACCCGCCGGGAAACACGACACGAGCGCGTCGAGCCGATCGCGATCATCGGAGAGCCGGCCCTCGACAATCGACGTGAGGTGCATCACGTGCGAGAACCGTTCGAGGCCCATGAACTGCGGCACGCGCACCGAGCCATAGTCGCACACGCGACCCACGTCGTTGCGTCCGAGATCCACCAGCATCACGTGTTCGGCGCGTTCCTTTTCGTTACGCTTCAGTTCTTCCGCAAGCCGGCGATCTTCTTCGTCGTTCCGCCCGCGCCGCCGCGTTCCGGCGATCGGGTGCGTCTCGACACGTGATCCTTCCACGCGCACCAGCATCTCCGGTGATGATCCGACGACCGAGACGCCGTTCATCCGGATGAAATACATGTACGGTGACGGGTTGACGTGCCGCAGCGCGCGGTAGACCGTGAACGGGTCCGCGTCGACCTTCGATTCAAATCGCTGCGACAGGACGACCTGATAGATGTCGCCCGCCGCAATATGCTCTTTGGCCACCCGCACCTGCTCCTCGAAGCGCTCGCGCGTGTGATTCGACTGCACGTCGAGCGCCTCGGGCGAGGACGAGCGGGAAATCGAGAGGTTTCTTTCGAGCTCCCGTTCCAGGAACTGAATTTTCGCGCACGCGAACTGATACAGCGACTCGAGGTCATCGTCGGCGGTAATGCGCGCGTTGGAGATGATCAAAATCCGATGCTGAACGTGATCGAAGGCCAGCACGGTATCGAACACCATGAACCCGGCATCATCGGCGCCATCGGCGCCGTGTCCGAGATCCCCCAGCACCGGTTCGAACCAGGACGCGGCGCCGTAGCCCAGATAACCGACGGCGCCGCCGGTGAATCTCGGAAGATCCGGTACGAAGGGCGCACGGAAATCGGCCATCAGGCGCCGGAGCGTCTCGATGAACGGACGCTCGCTTTCCGTGACCACGCCGGCGCGCTCGATCGATGTCTTGTCGCGCTGAGCGCGCAGGATCAGAAACGGATCCTTCCCGAGGAACGAATAGCGGCCGACGTGCTCACCGCCTTCCACACTTTCGAGCAGGAACGCGTAGTCGGCGTCCTCAGCGATCTTCAGAAAGGCGGAGACCGGTGTCAGCAGGTCGGCGACGATCTCCTTGCAGACGGGGACGAACGTCCCGCGACGTGCCAACTCTTTGAATTCTTCAAACGACGTGATCTTCATCGGCTCTGAACTCCGAAAGACGTTGTACGGCGGCCGCGCGCATCACGGCCGCAGGAGGCGCAACCCCGGTCCACCAGCGAAACTGCTCCATCGCCTGCGCGACGAGCATGTCGAGACCGCCGATGGTCTGGCAGCCGGCGGCTGCGGCTTCGCGCAGCAACCGGGTCACTTCAGGGTTGTAGACGAGGTCGTAGACGAGCCCGCCGCCCAGATTCGCCGCAGGAACCGGCGTGCGATCGATCAGCGGATGCATGCCAATCGGTGTGCAGTTCACCAGCAGATCCCAGGTACCGCGCGCTGGCGGAAACTCTCCAGTCGCACCGCTGACCAGCGTGGCCACTCGCTCGGAGCGGTCCCGATCGCGCCCATGCACGGTCACGGAAGCCTTTCGCGAGGCTAACGCCACGGCAACAGCCCTCGCCGATCCTCCAGAGCCCAGAATCGAGGCGCGACAGCCGGACAACGCGATGCCACGATCGTCGAGCGGTCTGAGAAACCCCTCAGCGTCGGTGTTGCGGGCGTGCCATCCATTCGTGTTCATGCGAAGCGTATTCAACGCTCCGATCTTCCGAGCCGCTGGTTCCACATCGGTCACGTAATCGAGCAAAGGGACCTTGAAGGGAATCGTCACGCTCGCGCCCTTCAAACCGACGCGACGGGCAAACGTCGCGAAATCGCCGGCGTCGGCGGCGGGAAACGGCAGGTAGACGGCGTTTCGCCCAATGGCCGCAAACGCCGCGTTGTGCATCGCCGGCGAGACTGAATGCGCGATTGGTGAACCTGCGAGACCGTAAATCTCGGTGTCGTCCGCAATCGATCGGAATCGATAATCGTCGAGCATGACGTCCGCGCTCACCTGAGTGATGTCTCTGAGGGTTCCCGCATAGGTCCACGCCGATCCGAACCTCCCCGCGAGTACTCGCGTCACGAGACCGGCCTCGCCCATTGCGATCAGGATCGTCCGCTCGTGCTCATCCGTTGATGTGTCCACATCGAGCAGCGACAGACAATCGGTCAAGCGATTCGCTTTCGCGGCAATTTTGATCACCTCAGCGCCGGTCGCGCGCATCACGCGCGCGCGCGCTGGCAGATCAGCCGGCATGTGCGCAAATTCATGAGAAGACAGCACGATGCGCTTGCCGTGGGTGCGGACGATGAGATCGTCGAAGCGAGCCTGCCATTCGATGTCGACATATTCGGCGCCCCGATCAAGAGCCTGTTCCAGGAGTCGCCGGCGCTCGTCTTCGGATCCCTTGAAGCTTCCGCCCTCCCAGGCAGCGCGGCAGGTGACGATGACGGGGCGTTTACGCCCGGCTAGCGCGCCAGCTACATCCGGATCGCCGACCG
>Ga0070681_10003913_pt1 | contig 14039 bp, 13 predicted proteins | sample KBSC83BmetaG_FD_65650 | JGI IMG/M metagenome (GOLD analysis project Ga0070681, IMG submission 65650) | Corn rhizosphere microbial communities from Kellogg Biological Station, Michigan, USA - KBS C8-3B metaG | ecosystem: Host-associated > Plants > Roots > Rhizosphere | place: USA: Michigan... | reverse complement strand
GCTCTCGCTTTCGAGCGAGCAGCTCGCGCGCGTCGTCGCCATCAAGCGCCAGCTCGATTCGCTCAACACTCCGCTCATGCGCGTCCTGGATTCGCTCGGGCGCGCAAGCCGTGGCAAGGAAAAGGCGCCGCGCTCCAAGGGTGATCTCCCCGAGCCCTCCAATCCGGCGATCGACGAAACCCTCGCCGAGCTGCGAACGAATCTGCACAATGCGGAGCTCGATGCGTACGAGGTGCTCTCTGGTGAGCAGATGCAGAAGGCGCTGCAAATGGTGAAGGAAGCGCGCACGAACGCAGCGATCGCCACCGGTCACGACAAGTCGCCGCAGTGACAACACTGTCATCCCGAGCGCAGCGAGGGATCTGCACGTCAGGCCCTCAGACCGCCGACGATCCCAAACTGTAGTAACTATCAACTGGATCAAAAACGAAGGGGCCGGAAACAGCCGGAAAAAGCATGAACTGCAAGAGCGATGGCGATTCTCTAGAAAAATTCGCCGCCGCTCTTTTCGTTTTTCGTGGTCCTTCAGGCTGTTTCCGGCCCTTTCGATCTCCAAGCAATTGATGGCCGCCTCAAATCGGCGTCGTCGGAGGTCTGGGCGATCCCAATGCAAATCCCTCGTCGCTGCGCGCCTCGGGATGACAACGATGGCTCGGCACCCGCGCAGGGTTCTTGCCGTTCCGACTACGTTCCTGCGCATAGACCCATCTGACTTCGCCCGTGTCCAGTTCCGCGATTCGAGATACAGCCGCAGCGCCGCGACCTGCCGAGGCCGACTCTGAGGTCGAGGAGTACCGCTGGCTCATTCTCCTCGGGCTCATCACGGCGGCGATCATGGAGGTGCTCGACACCACGATCATCAACGTCGCGCTCCCGCAGATGGCGGGAAACCTCGGCGCGACGATACAGGAGATCGCGTGGGTCAGCACGGGCTATATCCTGTCGAACGTCGTCGTACTGCCGATGACGGCGTTTTTCACCGCCACATTCGGGCGGAAGAATTACCTCGGCTTTTCAATAGTTCTTTTTGTCGTCGCGTCGTTCCTGTGCGGGACATCGCATAGCCTCGGCGAGCTCGTTCTTTGGCGCATCGTGCAGGGAGCAGGGGGTGCCGCGCTCCTCTCGACGGCGCAAGCGACGCTTCGCCAGATCTTCCCGCGCGAGCAGCAGGGCCTGGTGCAGGCGATCTTCATCATGGGCATCATCGTCGCGCCGACGCTTGGCCCCACGCTCGGCGGCTGGATCACGGACAACTATCACTGGGGCTGGTGCTTCTACATCAACATCCCGATCGGCGTCGTGGCGTTCTTTCTCGTCACGACCTTCCTGCACGACTCACCTCACGCGAAGCGTCGCAGCGGCCCGATCGATTGGCTCGGCATCGGGCTGCTCATGGTCGGCCTCGGATCACTGCAGTACGTGCTCGAGGAGGGTCGCGAGAAGGACTGGTTCAACGACGGCCTGATCATTCGGCTGAGCGTCGTCGCCGCGGTGTCGCTCGCCACGATGCTCTGGTGGGAGCTGTCGAAGCGCAACGAGCATCCCGTCGTGAACTTTCGAGTCCTCAAGAATCGGGATCTCGCCGGCTCGATCTTTCTGTTCGTGACGCTCGGATTCGGCTTGTACGGCGGCGTGTTTCTCTTCCCGCTGTTCACGCAGAATCTGCTGCACTTCACACCGACCGAAACGGGACTCACGCTGATGCCAGGCGGGATTGCGACAGCGTGCACGGCGATCGTCTGTGGACGGTTGCTCAACGGCGCGAAACCACTCGTCGACGCGCGGTTGTTGATCTACCTCGGGATCGCCATCTTCGTCTACTCGATGTGGAAGCTCGGCCACCTGACGACGGTCGCCGGTGAGGCCGACGCGCGGTATCCACTGATCATACGCGGGGTCGCCCTCGGCTTCCTGTTTACGCCGATCAACAATGTCGCGTACGCGAATCTCAAGCCGAGCGAGGCGCAGGAAGCGTCAGGGCTGATCAACCTCGCCCGGCAGCTCGGCGGATCGTTCGGTATCGCGATCATCACGACCTATCTCCAGAGTCGCACGGCGCTGCACCGCGCCGACCTGGTCGCCAACACCTTCGCCGAAAACCCTGCGTTTGCCGAGCGCTTGCAGGGTGCTCTCCAGCATTTCATCGCGCTGGGCTATTCCGCCGTGAAGGCGCAGGCAATGGCGTACGCGGCAATCGACCAGGCGCTCACGGGTCAGGCGCTGATGCTGAGCTACAACGATACGTGGATGCTCATCTTGAAGAGCTTCATCCTGACCGCCCCGGCGATTCTCGTGATTCGGAAGCCGAAAGGCCGCGCCGCAGCGGGGGAAATGCATTAACGGGCTGAGGGCAGAGGGCTGTGGGCAGAGGGCTGTGGGCAGAGGGCTGTGGGCAGAGGGTGGAACGGAGAGCGACTACTCTCTGCTCTCTGCCCACTACTCTCTGCTCTCTGCTCTCTGCCCACTACTCTCTGCTCTCTGCTCTCTGCCCACTACCCTCTGCTCTCTGCCCACTACCCTCTGCCCTCAGCCCACCGCCCTCAGCCCTCGGTATGCGTGCACCCCGTCGTTCGGCGCGAATCGGCGAGCTGGGTGATCTTCCACTCGCTTCCGACCTTCAACAGCATGAACGCGTCGACGCCGCAGTGGCTGAAGGTCTTGTTGCGGTGGAACGTGTAGTAGGCCCACACCTGGGCGACGTCCCCGTCGATGCGGACTTCCGGGTCATAGATCCGCTCGTTCCAGACGTCGCCGGCTGGAGCGGAAGCAATCGCTTTACCGAACGCCGATGGAGCCGTTAGGCGAACGCCCGGTGCGCCGCGCTGCGAGACGCTAGCCAGACGCGCCGACGTGTCGAACGCCTGGCTGAGCAGCGCCGTGTCGCGCGTCCGCATGGCGTCGAAGACCTTCTGAACGGCGGCCAGCACGGCGCCGCGTTCCGAGTCCTGCGCGTGCACGGGTACGGCGCCGAGAGCGAGCAGGACGGCGATGGTGACGGAGCGAGCGATCACGGATATGTCCTCGGTGGCAACGGTGGGAGTGTCGATCGGGGCGGCACGGAGTGTTATCACTTGACAGTCTAGTGGTAGAGCCGCATCCTGCACTCGACCAACCAGTGGGCCGCGCCATGCCTCGCTCGAAGACGACGTTGCTTCAGGGTACGCTCGACTTGATCGTGCTGCAATTGCTGCGCGACGAGCCGACGAATGGCTACGACCTGATGCTCCGCATCCAGGCCATCTCGAGAGACGTCCTGAACGTGAACGCCGGCTCGCTCTATCCCGCGCTGTACAGGCTGGAGGGTCGTGATCTCGTGCGCTCCGAGTGGGCTGAAACGACTGCCGGCCGAAAGGCGAAGGTCTATTCACTCACGGCGGCGGGGCGGAAGCAACTCGCGGAGGAGCGCGACAGCTGGCGCCGATTTGCCGGCGCGCTGACGGAAATCCTGGGGACCGGCTAATCTGTCAGCATGAGCTTTCTCTCGCGCTGGCGGCCGTATCAGCTGCTGCTCGCCTGGACCGCGTACTGGGTCCTTCTTGTGGCGGTGACACTCGGTCCTGCGTTGCCCGCCGTCCTCCGCGCGACACGCGAGGGTGGCCACGGCGAGATCAACGCCAGCTTCTCGGACACGGTCATGAGCTTCACGGTGAAGGAGGCGGGTCAAATAACCTGGACCGGTTCCGTTCATTTCCTTACGGCTGCGCTATGGGTCGCGCTTCCTCCGCTCGCACTCTGGATACTCTGGCTCCGCGAACGGTCGCGCCCCACGCCGAGCTACAAAACGGCGCGGCTCTGACCGGCCGCGTCAGCGCGCGCGAGCGGGTGTCACGCGCACCATGACGACGGCATGGCTGGGGACTTCGGCCGCGAACTCCCGACCGAAGTGACCACGGTCCACATGCGCCCAGAGATCGCGCACGGTCGCCGAATCGACATGGAGGCCCAGCCGCGCGAACGACGCGGTGATCTTCGCCGCGGCGCCGGAGCGATTGAGCAACGCGACCGCTCGCGAGCCATCGGCGAGCGGCTTCGACCAGACCTGCAGCTCGGGTGGCGACTCCCAGACCAGGATCCCTTGCCGGCCTAACGAGTCCTGATCGACGGCGATCACTTCACGATTGGTGAGGATCTCCTTCGTCGCCGGCGACATCGTGCGCACGTCGTGGCCGGCGATCAGCGGCGCCGCCATGATCGCCCAGAGGCTGAAATGCGCGCGGTATTCATCGTCGGTCATGCCGCCGTTCCCGACCTCGAGCATGTCGGGGTCGTTCCACGCACCGGGTCGCGCGACGCTCGCGTGCTGCCCATTCTGATCGAGATTCGACAGCATCGACGACCAGCGGTCCTCGATGTCGTCAGTCGTGCGCCAGAGGTTCCCCACGGGTGGCGCCCACTCCCATGGCTGATTCGAGCCCCATTCACAGATACTCAACACTATGGGGCGACTCGCGCGCTCGAGAGCGTCCCGAAATTTGGCGTACTGAATCGGGGCGACGAGCCCGGTCGCATTGCACCAGTCTTCCTTGACGTAATCGACACCCCAGGCGGCGTACGTGCGCGCGTCCTGTTCTTCGTGCCCGAGAGTCGCCGGACGCCCCTGACAAGTTTTGGTGCCTGCGTCAGTGTAGATGCCGAATTTCAGTCCTTTGCCGTGCACGTAGTCCGCGAGCGCCTTGATGCCGTGCGGGAATCGCGCGCGGTCGGCGACGATGATGCCGCGCGCGTCGCGGGCCGTCTGCCAGCAGTCGTCGATGACGACGTACTGATAACCCGCGTCGCGCATCCCGCTTCCCGCGATTGCATCCGCCTCCTCCTCGATCAGTTGCTCGCTGACGTCACAGCCGAAGTGGTTCCAGCTGTTCCACCCCATGGGAGGGGTCCGGGCAAGACCGTTGTCGAGCAGCGTTAGGCGCGTGCCGCCCAAGGTGAACGCAAGCAGAACGAAGGCGGAGAGGCGAATTGTCATCTGAGTGTAAACGGGGTCAAAAGAGCATACGCCGGTTGCCCCCTGGCCGCCACTCGCCTCAGGCGGATTTCTCGATCGCGCTCGGCACGGCCAGCAGGTTGCTCGTCGGCTCGACCACGTTGTCGATGATGCCGTAGCGACGCGCTTCCTCGGCGGACATGTAGTGATCGCGATCGAACTCGCGCTCGATCCGCTCCAGCGGCTGGCCACTATGCTTTCCCAGCAGCTCGAACATCTTCGCGCGCATATAGAGAATCTCTTTCGCGGCGATCTCGATGTCCGACGCCGTGCCTTTGGCGGTGCCGCCCCACGGCTGGTGCATCATGATCCGCGCGTGCGGCAAGGCGCTGCGCTTACCTTTGCGTCCCGTGGCGAGAAGAAAGCACCCCATGCTCGCGGCCATGCCCATGCAGATCGTCGCCACGGGCGAGGTCAGGTGCTGCATCGTGTCGTAGATCGCGAGGCCCGCCGAGACGTCGCCGCCCGGTGAGTTGATGTAGAGCTGAATGTCCTTCCCCGGCGCGTCGGCCTCGAGGAAAAGGAGCTGCGCGATGATGATGTTCGCGACGTCGTCGTTGATCTGGGAGCCGAGGAAGATGATCCGGTCCATGAGCAGACGTGAATAGATGTCATACGTCCGCTCGCCGCGATTGGAACGCTCGATGATGTAAGGTACGTGCATGGTCGTCATGAGTCGTCTCGTGTGCGGATCACTGGGAATCGAGCGCGGCTTCGCCGGCCGCGGTGAGCGCTTCGGCGAGGGCACGGCCGAGCGAACGTGCCGCCGCCTCCGATCGATGCGCGGGATGGGTTGCCGGTACGACGCACCATGCGTCGCCGGGAAGGGCGATCACCGTCGCCTGAGTGAGGCCCGCACGGTCTGCGGCCGGCGGCGTGGCGAGGGGGCGTGCACTCGTTAGGCTGCCGGCACTTGCCTCGGGTGGCAAGGGCCGCGCCACGACGACCGGGGATACGCCGCGCCGAGCCGCCTGCCGCGCTCTCGCGTCGAGCACGCGCTCGGCGACGAAGGCGAGAAGAAGACGCTCGGCGCGGCCGCTCATCGCGTCGCGCGCCTCGGCGAGCGTCAGGAGTCCGAGTTGCCCGGCGAGTCGGGCGCCGACCGCCTGCCAGAGGTGTCGAACCGTATAGCGCGCCGCCGACGTGCGGCCTTCCGGCGCGTCGAGAATCTCCTTCCGGCGGTAGAAGTGCACGGTGTTGATCGTGAAGCTCGACGACGCCGCCTCGTCGAGGCCGAGCGTCGTCAGGCAGTCGCCGACGAGACGCGCGACGTCATCTGCCTCGAGGGGCGTCGACGGATCAGGGACGGCGCGCGCACGCCATGTCTCGAGCTCGCGCTCGATCTCGCGCACGGCGTCGGCGCGGGCGGCGCTCCGCGTCGGCGCCGACGGCTCGGAGCGACGGACGCTTGCGCGCCGCGGGGCACGGATCGGTGGACGCCGATCGCCGGACATGCCTGACTATGGCCGAGCGGCAGGACGAATCGGCGCGGCCGGCTCGTCCGCACGGGACGGCGCCGCTTGGATCGTGTCGGCGCTCGCGATGACGAGCCGAAGCTGGATTACCGTCGCTTCGCTCTCGAGCGGACCGAGTTGCGTCGGTGTGAAGCGCTGTTCGGAGTGACCGGTGAGGCCAGTACCCGCGGCGCGTTCCGCCTCGTCGAACGCACCCTCGTCATCCAGATAGGCGGGGGAGGGCTCGGCGGGTGGACGCTCCGGCGACGACGGCATGCCGAAGCTTTGCGGGAAGCGGCCGCCGTTAGGCATCCTGCTCGCAAGAATGTTCCAGATCGGGAAGACTTCGCGGGGCAGCCGCGAGGGCGGGAGCGTCGGTCCCCGGTGGGGCGCATCCATGAGCGTCGGCGGCAGCGGGCGGGCCCGCTCGGGACCTCCCGGCAGCTCGCGCCGGAAGCGCACTACGATCAGGCCGAGATCGCCGTTCTCACGTCCCCCGTCCGGACCGAAGACGCGCTCATCTCCCTCGGCGACGACGGTGAAGCGTCCGTCCTCGTCGGGGGTGATGGGACGCTCCAGCTCCTCCGTGCACCACGGTTCGATCACGAGCCCACCCGCGGTCACGTTCCGCCCATCGATGCTCACCTCGGCGACGCAGCGGAGCGGTCCGAAGTTGCGGATGCGAAGCGCGTAGACCTGCCCCGGTCGGGCGAGGACGTGTCCCGACCCGGTTTCGCGGACGCCGACGCCTTTCCCGCGTGGGACGACTTCGACAGCAAAATCACCGTTGCGCATGAGCAGACTCCGTGAGTGCCTGACCGGATTCTAGTACTAGTACAAGAGTAGTGTCAATAGTGGCGGAGAGTAGAGGGCAGAGAGCAGAGAGTGAACTGCTCTCTAGGCTGAGCTCTCAACTCCACCCTCTGCCCTCTGCCCTCTGCTCTCCGCGCTCCGCGCGGTCGCCGGAATGCCTCTTGCCTCGCCCAACGGGGCCGGGATTGCCAATTCACATCGGGGTGGGAGAGGGAGACTATGGAGATGGAATCACTGAAGGAGCTCTACGTCGACGAGCTGAAGGATCTGTACAGCGCCGAGAAGCAGCTGGTGAAGGCGTTGCCGAAGATGGCGAAGAACGCCACGAACCCCGAGCTGCAACAGGCATTCACTCAGCATCTCGAGGAGACCGAAGGCCATGTCGAGCGACTCGAGCAGATCTTCGAGATGCTCGGCGAGCGCGCCGGTGGCAAGAAGTGCAAGGGCATGGAAGGTCTCATCGAGGAGGCCAAGGAGCTTCTCGAGGAGGATGCGTCGGAGGAGGTGCTCGATGCGGGACTCATCTCCAAGGCGCAGCACGTCGAGCACTACGAGATGGCGGGCTACGGGACGGTGCGCACCTGGGCGCAGCAGCTCGGGCTCGACGAACAGGCAGACCTTATCCAGCAGACCCTCGACGAGGAGGGGCACGCGAACGAGCTGCTGACGCAGATCGCCGAATCGTCGGTGAACCTCGAGGCCGAGGAGGGCTCGGCGGAGGAAGAGGAGTCGACCAGTCGTGGCGACCGCCAGGTCTCTCGCTCGGTCGCGACGGAAGGCACGCGTAGTAAGTCCTCAGGTGGAAGTCGTGGAGGCCGTGGTGGCTCCCGATCGACTTCGCGCTCCCAATCCAGAGCGCGGTAACGGCCCGAAAGCGGCGCGCGGCGCTTCGTCGTTAGGCGGCGCCGCGCTTGCCTGCCGGGCCAAGGCTTCATCCGCAAAGAGACAACAAAGATCTGACCGCCGTGTGAGGATCGTCACGGCGGTTTTCTCTTCTCCGACCTAAGAAATGCGCCCGCGGGATCCGAAGCCGACATCTGCGACTTAACATTGTGCCCCTGCAGGGGTCAAACGACTGTCGCGTGTCTTCCTGGCGAAACGGCTTCACCGCGAGCACCTTAATCGTTCGGAGAGAGACCAATGATTCGACGCACCTTTGGCATCGTGGCGGCGGCCGCGATCGCGGCGACTGCCGCATGCTCGGACTCGACGTCGCCGGGCAGCACGTCGCCCTTCCTCGTCGCGGCATTTCTGTCCACCCCGGCGGGCTTCAGCTCGACGGACAACAGCTTCTCAGCGGGCGGCGACGCGGGCGAGCCGTGGATGCCCGACGGCAGCGCACGCGACGACGGCGGCATGATGGGCGGCGGTCTGCGTCCTGAATTTTTTGGCGGCATTCCCGCGGGTCGCGGCTGGGACCGCGGCCCCTTCGGACTGGGCGAAATCCTCGAGAACTGCACTTTCTCGTCGACGACGGGAAGAGTGAGCTGCGCCGACGTGATGCGTCGTGGTCTCACCGTGTCGCGTTCATTCGCCTTCACCGACGCTGCCGGCACCGCACAGGCAGCCCCGAACTCCTCTACGAACACGATCAACGAGCAGGTTGTCGTGAGCGGCACCGTAAAGCGGCATGACGGCGACGTGACGTCGACCGTGCAGCATAACAGCGATCGCACGGTGAGCGGACTCGCGTCCGGGAGCACCCAGCGCACGGTGAACGGCGCGTCCAAGGGGACAGAGAGCTCCACCGGAAAGACCCGGGACGGAACGGCATTCACGGCGTCGCGCGTCGTCGGCGACACGACGACGGGCCTCGTGATTCCGCTTCAGGATGGCCATCCCACCTTCCCGACCGCGGGAACGGTGATCCGCGAGATGACCGCGACGATCAACGTGGACGGCAAGGATCCTGTCACGAAGTCGCGGCGAGAGGTGGTCACCTACGACGGCACGTCGACGGCGAAGGTCGTGATCACCAAGGACGGCGCGACCAAGAACTGCACGTTGCCGCTGCCCTTTGGCCGCCTGCAGTGCCAATAGGTGGGACGCGGGATTCGTCCCGCATCCCGCGGCCCTAGAACTTGGCGGTCAGGCCCGCGGTGAGCGTTCGGCCGGGGAGCACAGTCAGATCATCGGGCTCCCCGCGCTGAACGTCGAGGAGGTTGCGGCCCGAGAGCGTCAGGCCGAGGGCGCCGACGAGCTGGCGCGTGAGGAGCATGTCGACGCGCGTCACGCCCGGGTACGTGCGCCAGTAATCCCGGAGCTGAACGCCAGTGACCGGCTGTGCAACCGCGGAGGCGGCAGCCAGAGCGAGGCCGTCGTACCCGATCCAGTCCGAGGCGCGCGCCAGCGTCAGCGACGAGGACCAGCGGGTTGCCGTCCAGGCGGCAGTCAGACCTGCGCTTTGCGCCGGAACGCCGAGCATCCGATCGCCGGGCCGCAGATCGCCGCTGTATGCGTATGCTAAACGCCGCACCCGGCTGTCGACGAGCGAATAGGTCCCGGTGAGCGACAGACGCCCGGCGAGGAGCCCGCTTTCGAGCTCCCAGCCGCGATTCCCGATCTCACCCACGTTCTGCAGCGCATAGAGCAAACGCCCGTCGGTAGGACCGGGCATCAGCGAAGACGTGATCGCGACGGATTGAATGAGGTTGTACGCCGTCTGATCGAAGCGTGTCACGCGCAGCGTCCAACGCCGCCCGACCGTGGCGTCGAATTCTACCTCGATGCCCGACTGCTCTTCAGGAGAGAGGCTGCCCTGCACTATCGCCTGGCGCGCCAGCCACGACGCGCGCACGGCGGATCCCGCGGGCCGGATGCTCTTGCCGTAGGAGGCGCGGAGCTTCGTCGTCAACAGTCCAAATTCGTGAAGCACGGCGCCTCCGACCATCGGCAGGCTCACGAGACCACCCGTCGCGGCGAGACCGGCGTCACGCTCCACACGCAGCCCGCCCGTGGCAAAGAGCGCACTCCGCCAGGACGCGTCGACCTGACCCACAACACCCGTGCTGGTTTGCCAGCCGGCATACGAGGAGAGCCGGCCGCCTAACGGCGCGCCGTCAGAGCGCTGGCTCAGCACCGAATGCTCGGCGGCGACGGTCAACGTCGTGGCGGCGCCGGCAACGGAACCGAAGTGGCCCTCGCTGCTCGCGCGCATGGTGGCGCGGTCGGCGCCGCCGCGGGCGGCGCGCAGCACCGAATCGGCGGCGCTCGGGATCGGCGTCAACAGCGACGACGCGTCGCCGGAAAGCCGGTAGCCGTCGACGCCGACGGTCAACGCATGCGTCCAGCTCTCGTTGGCGAACAGGCTCGCGGTCGTGCCTAACGTGTACTCGCGGATCGACTGCGACGCCGACGTTGCGCCCCCGCTCGGGAGACGATCGCCGCCGGGAGACCGACCGTCTCGCCAGGGCTCGCGCTCCGACTCTGGCGCGAACGGCGCCTGGCTGGAGGTGAGCAGCGGATTCGTGGCCTGGCCGGCTTGCTTGGTGTAGAAGCGGCCCGTACCCGTGAGCGTGGTGCGCGCACCGACGACCCGGAAGCCACCATCACCGTGCGCGTCCCAGCTTCCTCCGCCAGGCACATACGAGCCGACGCTGCCGACCGAGAGTGACAGCGCCGAGGATCTGAGCTCGTCTCCGCCGCGGAGGCTGAGCGCATGCTCCTGCACGAGCACCGGTCCCGAGGCGAAGGCGCTGTGCGCAATGCCCGCGCTGCCGCGGATCTGCGCTGCCTCGCCGTCAGCGCCGTCGTGGCGCATGATGATGTTGATGACGCCGCCGATCGCGTCGGCTCCGTAAAGTGCCGCGCCCTGCGGCCCGCGAATCACCTCGACACGCTCGACGGCATCGGGGCTCATCTCGGTGAGCAACAGCGGATTCGCGACCTCGATGCCGTCGATGTAGACCTTGGGGTAGCTCACCTGAAACGAGCTCGCCCCGCGGAGGCTTCCATAGTGCGCGATGACGCTCGACGGCGATTGGTCCCAGACCCAGAGGCCGGGAACAGCACCATTGAGCGTTTCCGAAAGTGTACCCTTGCTCTGCTTTGCCAGCTGGGCTCGATCGATCACCACCTTGGAGCTCGTGACGACGCTCGCGGACGCACCGACACCAGTGTCGGTGACGAGTACGCGATCGAGCACACTCACGCTCGCGCTCTGCGCCGCGCGCGTGCCGCCTGAACGGCGCTGGGTCGTTGTTGGCGCAAGGACGACCTGATCATCGCCGGCGACGACGGGCGAGACCATGCTGCCGTCGAGAAGATCGGTGAGCACCGCACCCGCGGCAACGGAGTCGTACGACACGCACACGCGGCGCTCGAGCGCCACCAATTCGACCGAGTACGACAGCCGCAGACGCGCCGCCGACGCGAGCCGATCGAGAGCGTCGCGAAGCGCGAGATCGCGGCCGTGAAGGCTAACGAGCCGATCGAGGGGAGCCGGCCACGCGCGGGCATCGCGGGCAGCCGGACGCACGCCCGCGACGCACGTCGGCTCCGCGACCGCCAGCGCCGGCACGGCAGCGACGGCGACGAGGAGCGAGACAGCGCGAGGAAGCAGACGATGCCGCCCGGCTCGCGCGCGGGGCGCGTGGATCATTGCGTGCGCGTGTTTGGCGCTGAACGGCTGACGACGGCGGTATCACCGCGGCGCTCGATATCGGCGCCGAGGCCCAGACCGATGACGCGCAGCACGCGGTCGAGTGGATCGCCGGCGAACGTCATCGTGAGATGCCGGTTGGCCAGGCTCGAGTCGTTCACGCGCAGCACCACCCCGTACCAGCGACGAAGCTCTTCGCTCACCTCGCGCAACGACGCGTCGCGGAAGACGAGGCTGTCGCGCATCCAGGCGAGATACTGTCCCGCCGCTACCGCGTGCTGGCTCGTGACCCGTCCATCCGGCTGCACGGTTCCGACGTCCCCCGCCGCGAGCAGGACGCCGCTCTCTGTCGTGGCCGCCGAGTGCAGCGCCACCGAGCCAGAGGTCACCACGACCTGCACGAGTTTGGTGCTGTCGGCGCGCACAGCGAAGCTCGTCCCGACGTCGCGGACGCTGACGTCTCCGGCGCGGACGACAAACGGCCGCGTGGTATCGTGTACCACATCGAAGTAGGCTTCACCATGCAACTCGACCTCTCGCGCCTCTCGACCGTACCCAGCAGCGACGACGAGCTTGCTCGCGGGACCGAGTACGACGCGTCCGCCGTCGGGGAGACGCATCGAATCCCGCTTGCCGACCGCGGTCGCGAAAGTGCGGCCCGTTCCAGCGTCCGCCACCGGCGAGCGCTCGTCTCCATTGCGTTGGAGCACGAGCCGCGCCGCAACCACGACCGCCGCCGCGGCGGCGAGTATGGCCGCTGCACGCCAGGTAGATGCGGTTCTTCGGGTGTAGCGCAACTCGCGCGGCGAGCGACGTGGGGGAAGTGCCGTATCGCCGCTCGCCGAGTCGCGCCGCTCGAGGGTGCGGACGAGCGCGCTATCGATGTCGATGTCGTCCTGCTCGTCCAAGGCGACACCCGCCACGGCTTTGTCGAGAGCCGCAACGAGTGCCGCGTCTGCTTTATGCTCTGCCAACCACTGTCCGATCCGTTCCGATTCTTCCGCGGAGCTCTCGCCGGCGAGGTAGCGCGCGAGCGCTTCCCAGTCGGCGGCAGAACCAGAGGGATCGGGAATGGGCGAGGACGGCGAGTCGTTCTGCATAGGTATGTGATGGAGACACGCGAGCCGAAGTGTCCCCTTATCGACGCAAAGAATGTCCACCGCAGGCTACAGGACATTGATCCGGCAGCCGGCTACGACAATGTGGGTTCGATGATTCTAATGTCCCTTCGGTGACTGCGTCCGCCATAGACGATCGCGAGCTGCTGGCCCGGCTTCGAGCGGGTGAGACGGGGGCTTTCGAGGCGATCTTCCGCGCCAACTATGCACTCCTCGTGCGCGTCGGCGAGTCCATGCTGCGCGACAGGGCGTCGGCCGAGGAGATCGCGCAGGACGTGATGCTCGAGCTCTGGCGGCGCCGCGAGTCGCTCGACGTCACCGAGTCGGTGCGCGGCTACCTGCTCCAGGCGACCCGCAACCGGTCGCTGAATGCGCTGCGGCACCGCGCGATCGAACGGCGCAGCGAGCCTCAGCTGGCCGACGGCATCTCGCGTCTGCCATCGACTGACGCCGCCGTTCGCGAACGGGAGATCGAGGTCGCCATTCACGCCGCGATCGCCGAGCTGCCGGACCGCTGCCGTCAGGTCTTCGAGCTGAGCCGGATGGAGGGGCTGAAGTACGCCGAGATCGCGTCTCGACTAGGGATTTCAGTCAAGACGGTAGAGGTGCAGATGGGGAAAGCGCTCCGAGTCCTCCGCGAGAGGCTAAGACAGTGGCTTCCGTCCGGTGAGAGCATCTGAGACCGAGAGATCTCCTGGTCACTTAAGGTTCTCGTTAAGTCGAGCTTCGCATTCTTTACCGCGAAGGACGCGATGGACGCGATGGACTGCCAAAGCAAAGGCCTTTTGCTTTGGCAGTCCATCGCGTCCATCGCGTCCTTCGCGGTAAAAAGAACTGGACCTTAATCGACGATGAACCGGGACCAGGTGAGAGCTCAGTCTCAAAAATGCCAGCCCAGCAAATTCCACTGCGCCAGCGACCAGGTGAATAGGAGCGCAACGAACACCGCTCCGCTGTAGCGAAGTCGCGCACCGGTGGTTCCGGCGCGCAGGCGCCAGTGCCGCGCGGCGGTGTAGGTCGCGGCGAGAGTGCAGAGCGTGGCGATGATCGGGAGCGCGAGCGCGAGCTTG
>Ga0070681_10003912_pt1 | contig 14042 bp, 13 predicted proteins | sample KBSC83BmetaG_FD_65650 | JGI IMG/M metagenome (GOLD analysis project Ga0070681, IMG submission 65650) | Corn rhizosphere microbial communities from Kellogg Biological Station, Michigan, USA - KBS C8-3B metaG | ecosystem: Host-associated > Plants > Roots > Rhizosphere | place: USA: Michigan... | reverse complement strand
GCCGTCATGTATGGTTCCGTGATCGCCGCCGATTCCCGGAGTGGCGTAGCTCTCACAACGCTGGAAATTCTCGCGGTGCCCCTGCTGACGGCGAGGCGGCACGGCACGGGCTTGAGACAGTTCAAACTCCCTGCGGCGGTTCTGGGTGGCATGCTGGTTGTATTAACTCTGGCGATGGGACCGGATGCGATTATCACAAAATTACAGCAAAAAGATCCCTATCAGGGCCGCCGCGAACTCACCGAGTCCTCTTTTCTCATGATTCGCGACCATCCTCTGAAGGGAGTAGGTTTCGGCAACTGGTCTACCGTCTACCCGGCTTATGCGCTCTTCGATGACGGTCTTTTTGCCAATCAGGCTCACAACGACTGGGCTCAGTGGGCGGTGGAGGGCGGTCTGCCGTTTTTCTTCGTCATGGCAGCTCTCGCCGTCTGGGTTGTGCCGCATGCTTTTCGAACGGTCTGGGGCAGCGGTCTGATCGCAGTATTCCTGCACTGTTTCGTGGATTACCCCATTCAGAGGGTCGGGGTGGCGATCGTCTTTTTCACCGTTCTCGGCGCTGTAAGCGTCGCGGGAGCAGGGCAATCCGAATCGCGCAAGGAAGCGCAGGCGTCCGCCAGAGGCGTCCGAGTGTAACGGCGCGAACACGCCGGTCACTGTGTACTATCCGAGATGTCCCCTCGTATTCTCCCGGGCTGCTAAGCTAATAATATTTGCAAAACCGCCGATCGCCGCACGAGGGCGAAAGGAGATTTCGATTAATGGCACTAATAATTCTCAAGCGACAGGTTCTCGCTATGCTGCTTGGCGCCGCCGCCGTCTTCGCCCAGGTATCACGTCCGGTTGTGGACACTCCCATCGCGGCTCAAGCGGCGAACACTACCCTTCCTGATCGCAAAGTGGCGCCAAATGACCTGATTTCGATTGTAGTTTTTGACGAACCCGAGGTTTCGCGCCCGGCAGTGCGCGTCGGATCCGATGGGACGGTTGTCATCCCGGTCCTGCCACAGCCGGTGGCCGTTGCCGGACTACTGCCCCGAGAGATCCAGTCTGTCGTTTCGAAAGCGCTTGTGGATGCGCAAATTCTGGTCCATCCGACGGTATCAGTCGGGATTCTCGAATATGCGTACAGGCAGATCAGCATTCAGGGTCAGGTGAGAATCCCGGGGCAATTTAATATCACGCAGCCCATCACTTTGTTTGAAGCGCTGGCCAAGGCTGGCGGCGTTACCCCCGATGCCGGATCGATTGTGCTGGTCAGCAAGACCGCAATGGAAGTACCGCAGAAGATCGACCTGAATGAATTACAGAAGAACCCCGAACCCTCAACGAACATTACTCTGACCGGCGGCGAATTAATCAGCGTGCCGGACGCCCCTAAACTCTATGTAACAGGCAACGTTGCAAAGCCCGGTCCCATTCCGGTGAAGACTCCCGATGACGCGACTGTTTTGAAGGTCGTGGCGGCCGCAGGCGGTTTGACTCCGTATTACAACAAGTCGGCATATATTTACCGAGTCGACGCGACCGGGAAGCGTCAGGAGATCATCGTACCGCTGCGGGATATTTATCAGCGTAAAGCACAGGACGTGAATCTGATTGCCGATGATATCCTCCTGATCCCCGACGATAACGGCTATAAACGCCGCCAGATACTCCAGGCCCTGCAAGCCATGGGTGGTGCGGCATCCTCCGCCTCGATCGTTTATGGTTTACAGCGTCATTAGGAAACCCCGGCAATCAGGAAATTTTCGACATGCAGAACGAACGCAACGACTTCTCTCAGATTACGGCCGCGAGCAATGCGGGGGCACTCACGCAGGTTTCTTCGCAGGAGCTGGCATCGCCACTGCTGATTAATCCAGAGGAACCTACGGAGGTTCAGCTTCCCCTTTCGCACTATCTCTGGCTCGTCCGGACTCACTGGGTGAAGATGGCTGCGTTCGTCGCCTTCGCCGTGATTGCGACGGCCATGGTCACGGCGCGTCTGACGCCCCTGTACGAGTCGAAGGCAAGTTTATATCTGGATCGCAACGCGGCGAAGAATATCGTCGGTCAGGATTCGCAAAGCGGGACAGCAAACAAGGGCGATAACGATGCCTACATTGTCTCCCAGATGCAGATTGTCCAGAGCGATGCGGTGTTACGGCCAGTAGCGCAGGAATTTGGACTCGCCCCATTTGCGGACCCGCGCACTGCCCCCGCCAAACATCCGGACGCTCCCGTTCATTTGAAAAACCTGACGGTGACTCGCGTACCCAGCAGCTACATGCTGAGCATCACTTACCGGTCTGCCGATCCGGTCAAGGCGGCGCAGGTCGCCAACGCTATCGCCAAATCTTATCGGGACCGCACATTCGAACTGCGTCAGGAAGGTGCGTCCACGCAGGCCAAGTACATGGAGTCCAGTCTTACGGAACTGCGGGATAAGACCATGGCTTCCGAGGAAAAAGTCAGGAAGCTTGAGAACGAACTCGCGGTCATCAACCCCGATCAGAAAACCAGCCTCGCCTCTGCGGCGCTGCAGCAGCTTGAAACCCAGCAGGGCAATGCCACCATGGAGCGGGTTAAGGCCGAATCCCTCTACAATGTCCTGCGTACCGGCGGGGTCGACGCCGCCATGGCGACGCCCCTCAGTTCGCACATCAATGACGATTACGCAAAACTCAAGGATGCGCGGGCAAAATTCGAGGACATCAAGTTGCGTTACGGGCGTAACGCGGATGTGTACAAGGCTGCCGAAGCCGAGGTCCAGGGCCTGGAGCAAACGGTGCAGCAGGACCGGGACAGTGTCCAAAAGCAGGCGAACGCCCAATATGTTACGCAGAAGACGCAGGAAGCAATGGTTCAGGATCGACTCGCCGCCGCTAAAGCTGACTACGATCAGCTGAACATCCGGGCCATGGATTATCAGACGGCCAAGCAGGAAGCCGCTCAGGACCGTTCGCTCTACGACGAGCTCGTGAAAAAAATCCGCGAGAACGAAATCAACGCCAGCTTTCAGAACGATATGGTGCGTATAGCGGACGCGGCGCGACCAAACTACGTGGCCGTGTACCCGAAAAAGCAACTGAATCTGATTGTGGCGTTCTTTGCTTCCATCGTCCTCTCGTTCATCGGTCTGGTCGCAACAGACCGTGTGGATACCACTATCCGCAACCCCGAACAGGTCGCTCAGACCCTGAAGGCTCGCGTGATTGGCGGTCTGCCGATGATGAAGAAGTGGCGGTCCACCCCCACTCTTGCCCTGCTGCAAAATGCTTCGCTCCTGGAAGCTGGCGTCGGCGGCGACGGCAAGTCCACGCAGACCCGTACCCAACTCTCGGGCTTCGAAGAAGCGGTTCGTACTCTCCGCAATTCGATCATGCTGACCGATTTCGATCGCCGCCTCAAGTGCATCCTGATGACCAGCGCTTCGCCATCGGAAGGAAAATCGACGGTGGCGGCGCACCTCGCGATCGCACACGCCGAGCAGGGCCACAAAACGCTGCTCATCGATGGCGACATGCGGCGCCCCAGCCTTCACAAACTTTTCGGCATGGAAAATGTGGCAGGCCTTTCGAAAGTCCTCGAACATGGCGTCGACTGGCATGAGATGCTCCTCAAGCCACGCCCGGATCTGGAACTCCAGGTTATGCCTGCCGGTCCGTCCACTCGCCGCGCTGCCGATCTTGTTGGCGGCGCGTTGCCGCAGCTTCTCGATCGGGCTCGCGAAGAGTTCGACCTCGTCATCCTCGACGCGCCTCCGCTGCTTGGCTTCCCCGAACCTCTGCAGATGGCCGCCTCGGTCGATGGCGTGATCGTCGTTACCCGCGCCGGCCAGACCGAACGCAAAGCAGTCGCCGCCGTGCTCAATACGCTCGGCCATCTGCGCGCCAACGTGGTTGGCCTTGTCCTCAACGAAGTCAAGAAGGATATGGGCAGCGGCTACTACTACTACGGCTACGGCTACTACGGCAAGTATTACGGGAAGTATTACAGCGACCGCAAGGAAGACAAAGACCTGGCCAAGGTTTAGACGAATATGCAAGGCCGGGCTTTTCGGCCCGGTCGTCGCGCCTTCGCCCGACGCCGACTTCCCGAATGCTGCAGGTGGCCCAAACGCTGAGGCGTCGCCGAACAAATCACCAACTTCAGCGATGCAACTGCGCCAGCCGCCCGAGCGACTTCAGACTGGTCAGATGCCTCGGCTCCACCAGGCTCGCTGACCACATCGTCTCGTTCGCAAATCGCAACCCGATAAAGTACGCATCGTCCCGGAACGTGCAGTAACAGACGTGCCCATAAAACGGCGTGCTTCCCACGGTCAGCATCACGCTGGCGCCCAGCGGCAGCGGCTCATCCAACTGCACGCAGCCCCCCTGGGCGGAAATATCCTCCAGCAACGCCTGCTCGGTTCGAAGATTGTCTTCGCCCAGGATCCAGTCGAGCCGAACCAGGTCAGCGCAGAGGAACCGCCCATCCAGGCGTTTCTCGTCAGTTTCCATATGGAGCACATATCGGCTGATTCGTGCTCCTTCTTGAGTCAGTCCTGGAGGTGATCGAGCAGGTGGCCCATCTTCTCGCGCTTCGTCCGCAGATATGCCTGTGTGGTTTCAACAGGGGCCGCCACACACGGAACGCGGTCCGCCACCACAACACCCGCATCCTCCACCGCCTTCACCTTGCCTGGATTATTCGAAAGCAGCCGAACGGACCGAATCCCGAGATACCCCAGAATCGCGCCCGGCAGCAAATAACTCCGCAGGTCGCTCTCGAAGCCGAGCTGCTCGTTCGCCTCCACCGTATCCGCCCCGCGGTCCTGCAGTTCGTACGCCCGCAGCTTATTCATCAGCCCGATGCCGCGCCCTTCCTGCAGTTCGTAAATGATCACGCCGCGACCCTCTTCGCCAATGCGCTTCAGCGCAATTTCCAGCTGCCCCCGGCAGTCGCAGCGCAGACTATGGAACGCATCGCCCGTGAGGCATTGCGAATGGATCCGCAGCAACGGCGCCGGTGCTCCCGCCGCCCCCCCGGTCGGATCTCCCATCACCAGAACCGCAGCCTCCTCCACAGTTTCCGAACCGTCGGGCTTTGGAAAATGACCCTCAAACCCGTAGATGCGAAAAAGTCCGTATTCGCTCGGGAAATCGGCCTCCGCGACCTTCACCACCTCAAAACCAAATGGGGTATTCATGAAAAAGCAGGTTGAACCCCAATTATAATGAGCACCTGGTGCAGGACCAGCTCATCACCCTGCTGGTGAAGGTCGGCGTCATGGCCGCCATCGCCAGCTTCGGCGTGCGCAGCGCCGCGGTCAAGCGGATGCTGCTGCGCGATGAACGCACCCTCCGCCAGCGCGTGCTGCTGTCGCTCTGGTTCGTGGGCCTGTTCGCGCCTGGCGAAATCATCCGCGTCCTTTCATCGGACTACAACGCGCTCGATCTCGCTCTCGAAGCCAGCGTCCTTGCCGGTCTGATGGGCGGCTATGTCAGTGGCATGTTGACCGGAATTCTCCTCTCCATTCCAGTGATGATGAAAGGCGAATATCTCACCCTCCCCTTCTACGCCGCTGCCGGTCTCGCCGGCGGGCTGCTGCGCGATTCCGCCTCCAGCCCAAATGACGTCTGGCGATTCTCCCCATTCCCCGATGTCAATCTCTATCGCATCTTCGAGCCGGGCCGCGAACTCCGCAGCGCGCTGTTCCACGCCTATTTCTCAGCCGCCGCCGTCGCTATTGAATTGCTGCGACAGCTTCTGGGCAGCGAATTCGGCGGCCGCCATTTACTATTCACTACGGTGACCTGGGGTGACTCTCCGCTCCTCCTTTTCTCCGCCTGGCTTTCCACCTACTTCTGCATCACCGTTCCCGTCAAAGTCTGGAACAGCACCCGTAATGAAGCCCAGCTCGAAGAGCAATCCCGCCTTCTCCTCACCGCGCGTCTGGAGATGCTCGCGAGCCAAATCAATCCGCACTTCCTGTTCAATACCCTGAACTCAATCGCCTCGCTGATCCGCGTGAACCCCGAACGCGCCCGCACTATGGTGGTACGGCTCGCGCGCATCATGCGCCGGCGCCTCCGCACGCAGGACCATTTCTCTCCTCTCCGTGATGAGCTCGATTTCATCGGCGACTATCTGGCTATCGAACTCGAGCGCTTCGGCGACAAGCTCCGCGTCGTGCGCGAAATCGATCCCGCCTCCGCCGACATTCCCGTTCCCAGCATGCTGCTCCAGCCGCTGGTTGAGAATTCGATCAAGCACGGCATCGCGAATCGCATTAACGGCGGCACCATCACGCTCCGCGCACGCCGGGCGGGCGGACGGCTTTCAATCGAAGTGGAAGACGACGGCGTCGGCATTCCGGAAAACGCGCCGGAAGAGTCAAAGGGAGGCGCCGGAATCGGCGTTTCAAATGTCCGTGAGCGGCTCCAGGTTCTCTACGGCCACGACTACACAATGGCGATCGAAAGCCAGCCGGGGCGGGGAACGCGCGTATCGATCGACATCCCCGCGGAAGCTGTCATCGTGCATTATAAGCAATTGGAATAAAAGACTTTAACTTCCGTGGAGGAAACCGGGACTAATTGGGCGAACCACCCCTCAGGTCCATAGCGGACGACACCGCCCCGGTATGGTTTGACCCTAAAAAGACGGCCATGCTAATGTAAAAGTTACCTCGTCTCGAGGTTCCGTAGTTTCCTCGTCTACATGGATAAACTTCTCCACGATCTGGGCGGAATTGTGTTAAATGCCCTCCCGACGTCTTTTATCGTTATCATCCTTGCGGTCTTCGTGAAGAAAATCTATCTGCAGCCGCTTGAGAAGATGCTCGCCGAGCGTCATCGTCTCACGGAAGGCGCCCGCGCCGCGGCAGAGCAGGGGCTGCACGCGGCTGATTCCAAAATCGCCGAATACGATGCAGCGCTTGATAAAGCCCGCTCGGAAATCTACGCCCAGCAGGCGGATTTCCTGAAGAATCTCCAGGCCGAGCACGCTGCTCGTATGCAGTCGGCGAAATCGAGCGCGGATAACACCATCGCCGCGATGCGCGACTCACTCGCGAAGGAAGCCGCCACGGCGCGCCTGCAATTAGCCGCGCAGAGCGAACAACTGGCTTCGGAAATTGCGGATTCCGTACTCGGGTCACGGAGGCAGGTCGTATGATGCTGGCCGAAGAAGTCAGCGAAATCTGGCTGTGGCCGAATTTCCTCATTCTGGCCGGTCTGCTGGGCTATCTGGCCAAAAAGCATGGCGGCCCCTTCTTTGCCGCGCGCTCTCAGCAGGTTCGCGAAGGCCTCGAGGCCGGCAAGAAAGCACAGGCGGAAGCCGAGAAGGTCGCGGCTGGCGTGCAGGCGAAGCTCGCTACTCTTGATAGCGAAATCGCGAATCTCAAAGCGTCCGCCCGGGCCGAGCTCGAGCGTGAAACCCAGCGCATTCGCCGGGACACGGAGAGTGAGCTCCAGCGCCTCGAACAGCACACTGCGACGGAACTCGATTCTCTGGGCAAGCGCGCCATTCTCGAACTCCGGCAATATGCCGCGTCACTCGCGCTCGATCTCGCGGAGCAGAAAGTCCGCGCCCGCATGACGCCGGCCGTGCAGTCCGGCCTGATCGAAGGCTTTGCGTCCGATCTTTCCTCGCGTGAAACCACTCAGGCCTCGGGTCAAATCTCGCAGGGAGGCGCCGCACGATGACTTCCGCGACTGTCGTTAACCGCTATGCCAACGCGCTCGCCGATGTGGTGACCGCGCACCAATCCTCCCTTCCTCCCGCCGATGCGATCGCGCAGCTTCGCGGGTTCTACGCTTCTGCGGCCACCGCGCCGGAACTCCAGACCGTGCTCGCTTCCCCCGCCGTGCCCCGCACGCGGAAGCGCGTGGTCATCCGGAAGATTTCAAGCGCTCTCAGCCTCCACCAGATCGTTACCAATTTCCTCCTCGTGCTGAGCGATCACGGACGCTGGTCCGCGCTGAGCGAAGTCATTGACGCGCTCGAAGCCGTCATTGACCGTCATCTCGGATTCGAGCGAGCCGAAGTCCTCTCCGCATTTGAACTCACCGAGCACGAGCGCGAACAGCTTTCGCGCGAACTCGCCCGCATCGCGGGCAGAAAAATACGCCTCCACGTCGCGGTCGATCCCGAACTGATCGGCGGTGTGACCGCGCATGTAGGCTCCACTGTTTACGACGGCAGCGTCCGCGGCAATCTGGCGAAGATGCGCCAGAGCCTTACTGCAAACCGGTACTAAGAAGAAATCCTATGGCTCAGATTCGGGCAGACGAGATTACTAATATTCTCCGGCAGGAGATCGAGAATTACGACCGCGCCATTGACGTGAGCGAAGTCGGCACCGTCATTTCGGTCGGCGACGGTATTGCGCGTATCCATGGCCTCGAAAAGGTCATGGCGGGCGAGCTTATCTCCTTCGGACATGGCGTTTCGGGCATTGCCATGAACCTCGAAGAAGATCAGGTCGGTTCGGTGCTGCTCGGCGAGTATTCCCACATTCGTGAAGGCGAGGAAGTGCGTCGCACCGGCAAGATCATGTCCGTGCCGGTGGGCGACGCGCTGATCGGCCGCGTGGTGGATGCGCTCGGCAATCCGATCGATGGCAAGGGCCCCATCGTCACCACACAAACGAGCGCAATCGAACGCCTCGCACCCGGCGTCATTGATCGCCAGCCCGTGAAACAGCCGCTCCAGACCGGCATCAAAGCCGTTGACGGCATGATTCCGATCGGCCGCGGACAGCGCGAACTCATCATCGGCGACCGCCAGACCGGTAAGACCGCCATCGCGCTCGATACGATTATCAACCAGAAGGGCGGCGACGTGGTTTGTATCTACGTTGCCATCGGCCAGAAGCGCTCCACCATCGCGCAGGTGGTGAAGACGCTCGAAGATTTCGGCGCCATGGAATACACCATCGTCGTCGCGGCCAGCGCTTCCGATCCCGCCCCAATGCTTTATCTCGCGCCGTTCTCCGGCTGCGCAATGGGCGAATACTTCCGCGACAACGGCCGCCACGCGCTTTGCGTATACGACGATCTTTCGAAGCACGCCGCCGCGTATCGCGAAATCTCCCTGCTGCTCCGCCGTCCGCCGGGCCGCGAAGCGTACCCCGGTGACGTGTTCTATCTCCACAGCCGGCTGCTTGAGCGCGCCGCGAAGCTGAATGACAAGCTCGGCGGCGGTTCACTCACCGCCCTGCCCTTTATCGAAACGCAGGCGGGAGACGTCTCGGCCTACATTCCCACCAACGTCATCTCGATCACCGACGGCCAGATCTATCTCGAAGCCGATCTTTTCAACTCGAACATCCGCCCGGCCGTGAACGTCGGTCTCTCGGTGAGCCGCGTCGGCGGCAGCGCGCAGATCAAGGCGATGCGCTCGGTCGCCGGGCCGCTGCGTCTCGATCTCGCGCAGTACCGCGAGCTCGCCGCGTTTGCGCAGTTCGGCTCCGACCTCGATAAGTCGTCGCAGGCGCAGCTCAACCGCGGTAAGCGCCTCGTCGAAATTCTGAAGCAGCCTCAATATCAGCCGCTCCCGGTTGAAAAGCAGATCGCCATTATTTTCGCGGCCACCAAGGGTCTCCTCGACGATATCGCCGTCGAAGAATGCCGCAGCTTCGAAACCGAGCTCTACAAGTTCATCGAGAACTCCAAACCGGGCATTTTCGCCGACATTCGCGAAAAGAAGGTTCTCGACGACGCTCTCCAGGCGCAGCTCCGCGATGCCATCGCCGAAGTGAAGAAGCGGTTTGTCAAAGGAGCGAAGGCCTCCGCCTAGTGTTTATAAAAGTAAGCTAGCCGAACTCCATGCCCAGTCTCATCGATTTCCGGCGGCGCATCCGCTCCGTCAAGAACACGCAGCAGATCACCAAGGCCATGAAAATGGTCTCGGCGGCCAAGCTGCGCCGTGCGCAGGATCGTGTCATCGCGGCCCGCCCTTACGCGGCGCAGATGCGCGAGATGCTGGCCAATCTGGTGCAGGCCGCGCAGTCCGATGAACGCGCGGGGGAAAGCCCCTGGCTCGTCGTGCGCGAGCCAAGGCGCATCGACCTGATTTTCATCACCAGCGACAAAGGTCTCGCCGGCGCGTTCAACTCCAATCTGATCAAAGCCTCGCAGCGCTTCTTCGAAGAACATCCCGGCGCCGAAATCTCGATTTCACTCGTGGGCCGCAAGGGCCGCGATTTCTACCGCCGCCGGTCTGTGAAAATTCTGGGCGAGCACATCAATGTTCTGGCAAAGCCTTCGCACCCGGACGCCTGCGAAATCGCGCGCGAGGTTATCCGCCGCTACGCGCATGGCGAAACCGATGCCGTTTACATCATCAACAACGATTTCAAGAGCGTGATGGCGCAGACGCTCTCGGTCATCCAGTTGCTCCCGCTCTCGCTCAATGCTCAACGCCAGGAGACTGCGGCCAAAGACTACATCTACGAGCAGTCGCCGATTGACATGCTGAATCGCCTGATGCCGCGCTACATCGAGGTCGCGGTCTTCCGCGCCATGCTCGAAACCGCGGCCGCCGAACATGCCGCCCGCATGACGGCGATGGATAAAGCGTCCTCCAACGCCAAGGACGTAATCGAGTCGCTGACGCTTTACATGAACCGCGTGCGTCAGGCGGCCATCACCAAGGAAATTATTGAAGTGGTCAGCGGCGCGGCAGCCGCGGGCTAGCGCACCCTGATAGAGGAAAGAATTTTTATGGCAACTACAGCAACCAATGCAGAAGTGGTCGGAACGGTAGTTCAGATCGCCGGCCCCGCGATCGACTGCCAGTTTCCGGAAGGCCAGATTCCCGAAGTCCACACCGCCATCCGCATCACGAGCGAGGGCTTCGACGTTCCCGAACCGATCGACATCATCTGCGAAACCCAGCAGCACATCGGCGAAGGCCGCATCCGTACCATCGCGATGCAGCCGACCGAAGGCCTCGTTCGCGGCATGAAGGCGATCAGCCTCGGCGGCCCCATCAGCGTTCCAGTCGGCCCGCAGACGCTCGGCCGCGTGCTCAACGTGCTCGGCCAGCCCGTGGATAACATGGGTCCGGTCAACACCGCGAAAACCTATCCCATCCACCGTCCCGCGCCCTCGTTCGAAGACCAGTCGACGCGCCTCGAAATGTTCGAGACCGGCATCAAGGTCATCGATCTCCTCGAACCCTACCTCCGCGGCGGAAAGATCGGCCTGTTCGGCGGAGCCGGCGTCGGCAAGACCGTCATCATCATGGAGCTGATCAACAACATCGCCATGAAGCACGGTGGCGTGTCGGTGTTCGCGGGCGTCGGTGAACGCACCCGCGAAGGCAATGACCTCTGGCTCGAGATGCAGGAAGGCGGCGTCATCGACCCGAAGGACTACACCAAGTCGAAAGTCGCGCTGGTCTACGGGCAGATGACAGAGCCGCCAGGAGCGCGTCTCCGCGTCGGTCTGACTGGTCTGACGGTTGCGGAATTCTTCCGTGACGAAGAAGGTCAGGACGTGCTGCTGTTCGTCGATAATATCTTCCGCTTCACGCAGGCCGGTTCGGAAGTATCGGCGCTGCTTGGCCGTATGCCGAGCGCCGTCGGATACCAGCCCAACCTCGCCACCGAAATGGGCGAATTGCAGGAACGTATTACGTCGACGAAGAAGGGTTCCATCACGTCCGTGCAGGCCATCTACGTGCCCGCTGACGATTACACCGATCCCGCGCCGGCGACCGCGTTCGCGCACCTCGACGCCACCACCAACCTCTCGCGCTCCATCGCCGAGCTTGGCATCTATCCTGCGGTCGATCCGCTGGCTTCGAGCTCGCGCATTCTCGATCCGCGCATCATCGGCGAAGAACACTACAAGACCGCGCAGGCTGTCAAAGGCGTGCTGCAGCGTTACAAGGACCTCCAGGACATCATCGCGATTCTCGGCGTCGACGAACTGAGCGAAGAAGACAAGCTCAGCGTGTCGCGGGCCCGCAAGATCCAGCGCTTCCTCTCGCAGCCGTTCCACGTGGCCGAGCAGTTCACCGGCTTCCCCGGCAAGTACGTCAAGCTCTCGGATTCAATCAGGGGTTTCCAGGAAATCGTCGACGGCAAGCACGACGATTTGCCGGAACAGGCGTTCTACATGGTGGGCACGATCGAAGAAGCGATCGAAAAAGCCCGTGGGATGAAGGGCTAATCCATTCCGATGGCCGACACGATCCTCTTCGAGTTAGTGAGCCCGGAGCGCGTGCTCGCGAGCGAGCAGGTGACCGAGGTGCAGATTCCCGCGCGCGAAGGTTTCATTGGCGTGCTGCCGGGCCATGCGCCGCTGCTCGTGGAACTCAAAGCGGGCGGCGTTCTGACATACAGGTCGGAAGGCGTCCTGAAGGTGATCGCGCTGTTCGGCGGGTTCGCGGAAATTCTGCCGGATCGCGTCCGCATCCTCGCGGACGCGGCTGAACGGAAGGAAGAAATCGATCTTGCCGCCGCTCAGGCGGAACTGGTAACTGCGCAGAAGCAGGTTGACAGCATGATGGCCGGCGCTGCCGATCCGGCCGTTGCGCTCGATCAGGCGATGCAGGCCCAGGCGCGCGTCGACGCCGTCACCAAACACTAATTCCTCGGGGCTTCGGCCCCGCCGCCGGGTTTCCGCGCCCGGCCGCTATCGATCTTACTTAAATCGCCACACCAAACCACCGCTCACCACAAAGTTGAACAGCCCGTTGTCGGTGGGCGTCCCGAACTTCGGGCTACCCGTGTAGTATCCTCGCGCTTCCCCGCGCAGCACGTAGCTCTTCCCCAATGCGTAATCCACGCCGCCGCCAAAATCAACGGCATATGTGTGTTTCGAGCCGCCCGCCGCGGGACCGCCGTCGATCGCCGTATTGCCCGAGTTATAAAACGCATAGCCCGCGCCCGCCGCGAGCCACGGTGAAACCGGCTCCTTCGGCGCGAACCGAAGCCGCAGACCGGGAGTCGCGTAGACGCTGCGGACCGTGTGGGTGGCGTTGACCGGTGTTCCGTCAACACGCCGCAGCGGTCCCGTCAGCGCGTCCACTTCCCAGTAGAGCGAGCCGAAACTCATTTCGCGAATCTTCTGCGCGTAGCTCAGCTCGATCGCAATTCCGGCGGTCAGATCCAGACTACCCACCGCCGCATTCGGGGCGCCGCTGCTCAATTCGCCGATCGAGACGCCGAATTCACGACTGCCTTCGTTAGACGTGACGGACTGAGCCGCCACCGGATACGCCGCGGCTAATGAAAAAATAAGCACTGCGGGCCAGATCGATAGTTTCATAAGTGACGAAACTTCTATCCTGGCACAGCCTCTTTGAACCCGTGTTGCACGAGCACGGGATAATGATAGAACTTGGGCCGCACCGTTCATTCCGTCTGCGCGCTGGACTGCCCGGACACCTGTTCCATCCTCGTCGATATTGACGACGGCGGCCGCGCCCTGCGCCTGCGCGGCAATCCCGATCATCCGGTCACGCGCGGATTTCTCTGCGGCAAAGTTGCCCGCTATCTCGAACACGAATATTCGCCCGACCGGCTTCTGTATCCTCTTCGCCGCATCGGCGCGAAAGGCGAGGGCCGCTTCGCGCGCATCTCCTGGGACGAAGCGCTTAACGAAATTGCCGCGCATCTCCGTCAGGTCTCAGCCGAGACCGGTCCCGAGTCGATTCTTCCGTACAGCTACGCCGGCAACATGGCCGTGCTGAGTTACGGCGGCATGGATCGCCGCTTCTTCCATCGCCTGGGGGCGTCACGGCTCGACCGCACCATCTGTTCAACCGCGGGCATGGCCGGCACGAATGATGCGCTCGGCCATCGCTACGCCCCTGAGCCCGAACAGTTCCGCCACGCGAGGCTGATCATCGCCTGGGGCGCCAATATTCTTGGCACGAATGTCCACCTCTGGCCGTTCATCGTGGAAGCCCGAAGGAATGGCGCGAAGTTTTATACGATCGATCCGCACCAGAACCGTACCGGCCGGGCGGCCGACCGCCACTACGCCATCCATCCAGGAACAGACGCTGCTCTGGCGCTCGCCATGATGCATGTGATCCTGGGGGAGGACCTCCAG
>Ga0070681_10003909_pt1 | contig 14044 bp, 10 predicted proteins | sample KBSC83BmetaG_FD_65650 | JGI IMG/M metagenome (GOLD analysis project Ga0070681, IMG submission 65650) | Corn rhizosphere microbial communities from Kellogg Biological Station, Michigan, USA - KBS C8-3B metaG | ecosystem: Host-associated > Plants > Roots > Rhizosphere | place: USA: Michigan... | reverse complement strand
TGCGCGAGGTGACAGGCGTCGTGGTAGGCGACCTTGACCGTCAACGATCGACGGGGGGCCCGTGGCGGGTCGCACGTCGCGAGAATCTCGGTGACGTCCCGGACCTTTCGCGAAAAGGCTGCCGCGCGTTCCGCCCAGCCAGGATCGTTTCGCAGGAGGTGTCCGTATTCCTTCATCGCCGAACCGCATCCCGCTGCGTTGACGGCAATCGTGTCGACGCCAGCTTGCTCGAAAGTGGCGATCAGGGCCCTCGCAAAGTCTCGAGCCGTTTCGTCTTGCCCCGCATGCAACGCCAGCGCGCCGCAGCACCCTTGCGATCGGGGGGCCCGGACTTCATACCCCTCGGCCGCCAGCACGCGGGCCGTGGCCTGATTTACATCGCCGAAAAATGCGCGCTGCACGCATCCGGTCACGAGTCCGACGCGACCACGAACCGAGCCGTGCGCTGCCGTCAGTTCTGGTGTTTCGCGTCTCGATTGGGCGATCGATACCGACGGCGCCAGCGTGAGCATGGTCCGAAGGCGTTCCGGAAGCAGCCTCATGAATGCGGGCGATCGCCGAAACGGTCCTGCGATGACGAGCGGAATCGCCAGCAGACGCAGCCGCGCGGGATACGGCAGCACCGAGAAGAGCAGGCGCCGAAACCACTGCTCGGAAGCCGGCCGGGGATGCTGACTCTCGATGGCCGCTCTCGTTTGTTCGATGAGCGGCGCGTACTTGACTCCCGACGGACACGCTGTCTCGCACGCCATGCAACCCAGACAGGTGTCGAAGTGGTGCACCACTGACGGCTGCATGCCGACACGGTGTTCAACGCCGGCGCGCATCAGATAGATCCGGCCCCGCGGCGAATCCATCTCCTGACCGAGCAACACATAGCTGGGGCATGTCGGCAGGCAGAACCCACAGTGGACGCACTTGTCCATCAAGGATTCGAGCGGCTCGAGAGTTTTGAATGGGGCGGAATGATTGGTATTCACGGCAATGCGGGGAGGACGCCGTTCGGATCGAATCGCGCTTTGACGGCGTCCATGACCCGTCGAACGTTCGGATCATCGTCACCCAGCGAGGGAACCTCACGTCCCGGCGTCCGTCGCAAGACGACCAGCGTTCCCTTACGGGCGGCAGCGTGCCGATGCAGTCGAGCAATCACCTCGTGCTCGTCAGCGGCCGCTCCGTTGACGCGGACCAGAAGGACTCCGAGAGCGGCCCGGCCGATCGCCGTCCACTCCATTCGGGATCCGAAGCCATTCAGCACTTCCAGTGAGCTCGCAATATCCGTTGGCAACACGACAAGTTTCGCGACCAGTCCAGGCGAATCCCAGATTGATGACTCGTGCTGATTCCAGATCTCTCGTTCGTCTTCTCCAAACAACATCTTCGTTGAAGCGCCGCCCTGTTCAAGCAGCGCCCGCGTCGTCGCGGCCATCTGATCAGCGGCTTGTTCAGTGGTTTCAAATCGGACGAGTAGGCTCGCAGAGGGTGCCTGAATCTCCACCGCCGAGGGGGTGACCGGCTGCGAGGCGATTGTCAAAGCCAGTTGTGCGGCGTCTGCCCCGCGGGCACAGGCCGCCACAACGGTTCGTGACGCGGCGGGGAGCGGCGCGAGCTTGAACGTCGCGCTCGTGATGACGGCCAGGCTGCCGAACGATCCGCAGACGAGCCGCGATAGATCGTAGCCGGCGACATTCTTCACCACGCGGCCGCCGGCCCTGGCCACGCGTCCATCACACAGCGCCAACTCGACCCCGATGATCAAATCCCTGGGGGAGCCGTACTTGTGCCGCCGCGGACCGCTGTCGTTGGCGGCGACGATGCCACCGATCGTCGCGCCTGCGGCGTAGCTCGGGTCCAGCGGCAGCCATTGGCCGGCCTGGGCCAGAATCGCGTTCGCACTCGCGAGCGTCGTACCGCTCGGAATCGTCGCGACGAGATCTCCGGCGAAATGTTGAACAGGAGCGTTCAGACGCTTCGTCGACAGGCAGAGGGCTTCACCGGCGCTGCTTGTCCACCCGAGCTTCGTCCCGGATCCCGTCGGAACGACCGACAGACTGCGCCGCCCCGCATCCTCGAGCATCGATGCGGTCTGGTTGGCATCCAGCGGTTCGAGCGCAGACGTGTCCATCAGAAACGCTCAGCGATGCCGGCCCGCTCGAGTGGATGTTGTCGGTACGGTCCCGGCACTTCGCCGCACAACCGCGGTGTGGGAAAGACCTTGCCGGGATTGCAGAGGCCATCAGGATCGAATGCGCATCGCAGGCGCTGCATGGCGTCGAGATCGTGCTCACCGAACATCTTCGGCATGTACGCTTTCTTGTCAGCACCCACGCCGTGCTCGCCGGTGATGGCTCCTCCAGCGTCGATACAGTACTGAAGGATTTCAGCAGCAACCGCTTCGGCATGTTCTGCCTGGCCGGCGATCGATTCGTCGTAGCAGATGAGCGGGTGCAGATTGCCGTCGCCCGCGTGAAAGACATTGCCGATGGGCAGACCGGACCGTCGCTCGAGATCGCGAATGCGGCGAAGGACCTCCGGAAGTTTGGTGCGAGGAACGACACCGTCCTGCACGTAGTAGCTTGGCGAGACCCGCCCCATCGCGGCGAATGCGGCCTTCCGTCCCTTCCAGATGCGTTCACGTTGACCCTGATCGCGCGCCACCTCAGTCGTCAGGGCGCCGCACTGCTCGCACACGCGCTCGACGATGGAAAACAGTTCGTCGACTTCCACGCGGGGTCCGTCGAGCTCGACGATGAGCACCGCGTCGGTGTCAGGGAAATTGGGATGGACGGCTGCTTCGGCGGCGCGAATCGTCAGCCTATCCATCATCTCGACCGCGGCCGGAACGATGCCGTTCGAAATGATGGCTGACACAGCCTCGCCGGCCGCATCGATCGACGGGAAGCCCGCCAGCATCGTCAACACGGCTTCTGGACGACGGAGCAGGCGAACCGTCGCCTTCGTGACGATGGCGAGCGTGCCTTCGGAGCCGACGAGGACGCCGAGGAGATCCAGACCGGGAGGATCGAGAGTGGCGCCACCGACCTGGATCAGCTCGCCGTTGGGCAGCACCGCTTCCACGCCAAGCACGTGGTGAACGGTAAAGCCATATTTGAGGCAGTGTGCGCCGCCCGAGTTCTCCGCGATGTTGCCGCCGATCGAGCACACCTGCTGACTGGAGGGGTCAGGCGCGTAGTAACAGCCAGATGGCGCGACGCGCCGCGTGATCTCGAGGTTGGTCACACCAGGTTCGACGGTGACGCGGAGGTTGGGAATATCGACGTCGAGAATGCGATTCAGCCGCGAGAGTGCGATCAGCACGCCTTCCGGAAGCGGCAGCGCTCCGCCGGAGAGTCCAGTCCCTGAACCGCGCGCCACGAACGGCACGTGATGTTCGTGACACAGCCGCACGACGGCTTGAACCTCCGCGGCCGATGCCGGAAGAACAACCGCGCCCGGCGTCGCCCGAAGATGTACCAGCGCGTCGGACTCGTACGTGATCAACTCGGCGGGATCGCGCAAGAGAGCGCCGGGGCCGACTGCTGTCGCCAGTTTGTCGAGGAAACCCGCGTTCAACTGCTTTATAGTAGGCCGAAATTCAGTCAAGGGTCAGGGGCTGGGAATCAGCGCTGACACGTCCCGCCTGAATTTCGAGGAACAATGAAAATTGTACCCGTTCGCAGCGCGTTAGTGCTTGCGGTCATCAGCGTCGTTCCACAGGTGGCGTCTGCGCAGGTCATCACGGGCATCGCGCTGTACGAGCAGCACTGCGGCACGTGTCACTCGTCGCCGGCGGCAGGCAGTCGGGCGCCCGATCGGCAGGCTCTCGGACAGCTCACCCCCGAAGCGATCCTCGAGGCGATCACCACGGGGCCAATGGCCGTCAACGCTGAAGGGATGTCGGCGGCCGAAAAACGGATCCTGGCCGAGCAGATTGCGATGCGACCGATCGGATCCACGACGTCCGGAAGCGTGTCGGCGATGCCCAATCACTGCGCGGCAAAGCCGCTCGGTGATCCGACGCGCGGTCCGCAGTGGAGCGGGTGGGGCGTTGATCCGGGCAACTCCCGATTCCAGCCGGCCGTGTCGGCCGGTCTCACTGCAGCGGACGTGCCCAAGCTGAAGTTGAAGTGGGCATTCGGATTTCCGAATGGCACATCCGCCTTCGCGCAGCCCGCAGTCGCGGGCGGACGTTTGTTCGTCGGCTCGGATAACGGGTATGTCTACGCACTCGATGCCGCGACCGGCTGTTCGTACTGGTCATTCCAGGCACAGGCAGGCATTCGCACGGCGATCAGCATCGGTTCGATCGGCACGGCGGCGGCGCCGAAATACGCGGTGTACTTCGGCGACTTGAAAGGGTATGTCTACGCCCTCGATGCGGAGAGCGGCGCCCTCGTGTGGACCAAACGCGCCGATACGCATCCGATGGCTCGAATCACGGGTGCACCCACGCTGGCAGACGGTCGCCTCTACGTGCCGCTGTCATCGCTCGAGGAAGCGTCGGGGAGTAATCCGAAGTACGAGTGCTGCAGCTTCCGCGGCGGTGTGGTCGCGTTCGATGCGAAAACGGGGACGGAAAGCTGGCGTGCCTACACGATTCCCGATCCGCCGAAGAAGCTCAAAAAGAATTCGATCGGCACCCAGTTGTACGGCCCTGCTGGTTCCTCCGTATGGTCGTCGCCTACGGTCGACGCTCGTCGAGGGTTGCTCTATGTGGCGACGGGCAACGCCTACAACGACCCGTTTGCCGAGACCAGCGACGCCGTGATGGCGTTCGATCTGAAGACCGGCAAGATGCGCTGGTCGAAGCAGGTGACACCCAAAGACACCTATGTCATCGGATGCGGTCCGACGGCGGCGGTGAAAGACAACTGCCCGGACGATACCGGTCCCGATTTTGACTTCGGCAACTCACCCATTCTGCGCTCGCTGCCCAACGGTCGCAGTGTGATTACGCTGGGCCAGAAATCAGGCGTGGCGTGGGGACTCGATCCGGACAAAGAGGGCGCGATCTTATGGCAGCACCGTGTCGGCAAAGGCAGTGCGCTCGGCGGCATGGAGTGGGGATCGGCGGCTGACGATCAGAATGCGTACTTCCCAGTCGCAGACGCTCAGTTCGGGCCCACGGAGGCCGGCGGGCTGTATGCGCTGCGTCTCACGACAGGTGAGGAGCTGTGGCATTGGAAACCAAACTGTCAGGCCGGTGATCGCGGCTGCCTGCAGGCGAACTCGGCAGCGATCACCGTGATTCCGGGTGTGGTCTTCTCCGGCACGACCAACGGCATGATGCGCGCGTATTCCACCGCCGACGGCAAGGTGCTCTGGGAGACCAACACCAGCCAGCAGTTCCAGACCGTGAACGGTGTGCCGGCAAAAGGCGGCGCCATCAACGGTCCCGGCCCCGTGGTTGTGGGCGGGATGATGTTCACCAATTCGGGTTACGCGTACCTGGGTGCAGTTGGTGGGGCGTTGCCGGGAAATGTGCTGCTGGCGTTCGGCGTGGAATGATTTTGATCCGGCTAAAGCCGGACACTACGACTGTCACGTCGCCGGACGTCGTGTCTCGCTTTAGCCGGACCCTGTCAGCGCGACCGCGAGATTCGAAACCGCCGTCGCGAATCTTGTGACCGCATCCAGGTCGACCGCCACCGGCCACCGGTCCTGCTGCGTGTGGAAGAACTTCCCGCTGCCCAGGAGCGATACGTAGCGACCACCGCCAAGATGAATGTTTCTCGCTTCGCCCGCAGGCACCGTCCCGCGTGGAACACGCTGGCGCACCGTCGCAGCCACCTCGTCGAGCGCCTTCACAAGTTTCCCCTCGATCTCATCATCTGACGCCTGCAGGCGGATCTGGCCGCCCGCCGCACCGATGTTGGCGCCAAGATGAATCCAGGCCGCGGCATCCTTGATGAGCGCGGGATGCTCCTTCAGAAATGCGTCCAGACCGTAGTGACCGAGCTCGTGACCGCTCGACGCAATGAAAAGTGCCGGCCTCAAAGGCTTGGCCGCGCTCACGGCTCGAATGCTCTCCATCCAGCAGGCGAGTCCACCGCCCCGTTCCGACGCGCACTGCCACCACCCGCTTCGCGGCGTCATCACCACCACCGGTGCGAGATCCGGCCGTCGTCCTGCGACGTTGACGACAACGTTCATGGCTTCGCTCGAATTGCGGTTTGCCGCGGCGACGTACGTGATGCGGGCGCCAGATGCGGCGAGCTCGGTCAGCTTCGCCTGATTCTCTGAGGCAACCTGCAGGACGGGAACACCGTACGGGTTGGCAAATGCCGAAGCGTTAGACAGCGTGAGCCCCGCCGTTTCGGTGGTCGTCACGGCGACGATCGCGCGATGTGTACCGCTGCGTCTCAAGTTCTCGAGCGCGCGACCTTCGGTGCCAATTCCGGAGGAGTTGATTGTCACCAGCGCGATGTCGGCCATGGAATCGGGTGACCCCAACGTGCCGACCATGCCCGTGTCGCCGGTGAACCCGCCATCGAAGAACGGAACTCCTTCGATGCGTTTTCCATCGGCCTCGATATAGGCGGCCTGAATGTTGACTTGCCGGAGGGGAAACGAGCTCAGATGTGCGTCGCCTCCCGCCACTGCGGCAAGTTGCCGTAGCCAGTCGGCCGAGGCGTTGTCGACAATCGTTGCTGTGCGATGGACGCCCTGGCCGTCGTAGGTCTGAATGAGATTGCTGATGCGTCGCCGGCGGTCGGCATTCGACTGGGCCAGCAGCGGCGGTGAGCCAGTGAGAGCCCACGCCGGGACGCCGAGGGCAATCAGCCGAAGAAATTCCGCTCGCGAAATTGAAGCCATAACAACCCACGACGATCAAAGCAGAATCGCAGAACTCGCCGAGATCTATTCGCCTGTGATTGCAGCGTGTCCTGCGTCGAATCTGGTCATTCTGAACCCTGAAGCCGAACGCCAGACGCGTCAGAATCCCCGATATCCTCCCGCTCCGGAAACCGCCGCGGCCACCAGACCAAAACAGAAGTTGATCACGAAAATCACGATCGCCGCGACGACCATGTACGGGATGACCTTATCACCCGGCGTGCGCATCACAGGCGGCAAGCCAAGATAGAACAGATACACCGCGTAAAGCGCCGCGAGGATGACGAGGAGCCCCAAGGCTGGAATGATCTGCAGGATGCCGGCGATCCATACCGGTGTCGAGGCGAATACGACCAGCTTCAACGCCTGCGTGGTGTCGCCCTTCGACTGAAAGGTCGGCGCCAGCTTCTCGATGATGATTGCGCTCACGTAGAGGCCGACGATACCGAGCACGAAGCGGACGACGGCGCTCGCCAAACCTGACACGATCGGGGTGCGAATCGTTCCTACCAGCGGCAGCGACATGCCAACGATCGACAAGCCGATGAAGCTGCAGACCGCCGGAATGGCGGACAGCGGAACGGCATACGTGGTGATGAGATCCGCTGGCGTCGTGGCCTCCGAGGCAATCGCCGGCCATTCCGCTGCTGGCTTGGTCAGGATATTCGTGGCGCGCGTCTTCAGGTCCATCGTGTGCGTCTCCTTGGGACGGCCTGAAGGCCGTCCGCTACAGTCCTCAGCACGAGCCGTTCCCTACAGTCTTCAGCACGAGCCGTCCCCTAGAAACTTCAGCGTTGAAGCCCGCGACTCAGTGTTGAAGCCACTCGAACGCTTCCCGGACGACGGCCGCCGGAGCGCCGTGTCCGCCGTCATACTCACGATACGTGACGTCGTACCCGAGGCCTTTCAGGCGCGGCACGAATTTCCGGCTGGTGTCGTCGATCGGCATGGTCGTGTCGTTCGTGCCATGGGAGATGAAAATTTTCGGTTTCCCGAGCGCGGCCACCGGGTTCATGACGCCAGGCGACATCGCGATGACATGGCCGAACACGTCGCCGGCCCCGATGCCAAAGGAGAGCGAATACGAGGCACCATCGGAGTGGCCGCCCACGGTCAGGCGTGTACGATCGATGCTGCACCGGCCCATCGTTTGACGAAACGCCTCTTGCAGAAATTCCACGTCCGGTCCGTACTGGCCCAGCACGATATCCCACGTCAGTTCGCTGCGGGAGTCCGGCGCGAGCACGATGAAGCCGAACTCGTCGGCGAATGGGAAACAGTAACTGGTGCCCAGGCCGGAGCTGCCGGCACCGTGGAACATGACGGCCAGCGGCGTAGCAACGCCGGCCTTGTAACCTTTGGGAACGTAGAGCACGCCGTCGCGAACGTTATCGAGCTTCAGCGGATACTGACCCGGCGTCAACTCGTCGGCGAGCGCGGGTCGATTCACCGCCGACCACACGCCGGCCGCGCCGGCCGCCGCAAGGAAGCCGCGACGAGTGATTTTCATGTGGCAGGCACATTATCCTGATGCCCGACCAAGCGCAATGGGTTTGACAGCTTTCTCGATCGTCGTGTGGCTCCTCTTTGCCGCCAGTGGCGCGTCTGCGCTCGTTTACGAAATCGTCTGGCAGCAACTGTTACAGCTCGTGATTGGTTCGTCGACCGTCTCGCTCGGTGTGCTGTTGGCCGTGTTCATGGGCGGCTTGTGTTTCGGCAGTCTTTACGGGCCGCGGCTCGTGGCGACCGACCGGCATCCGCTACGGGTGTACGCCGCGCTCGAGTTCGCAATTGGCGCGTGCGGCCTGGCGTTGCTGGCTGTGATCCCGCTCGTTGAACGCTTTTACACCACCTGGGGCGGCGAGGGAGCGGTCGGGTTGTTGCTGCGAGCCATTGTTGCGGCGGTGTGTCTGCTGCCGCCCACGTTCGCCATGGGCGCGACGCTGCCGATTCTGTCGCGGTGGCTGGAATCCACGTCGCGAAGCGCATCGACGGGATTGTTTTACGCCGGAAACGTTCTCGGGGCCGTGACGGGATGCGTTGCCGCCGGTTTCTACTTACTGCGTGTGTACGACATGAATGTCGCGACCTACGTAGCGGTGGGGATCAATGTGCTCGTGTCAATCGCCGCGATCGCATTGGTCTCGCTGAAGCCCGACACTGCGACTGAGACGTCCCGAGCCCCGAGCCACGAGTCCCGAATCCGGAATCCCGAATCCTTGATCCCTGTTCTCATCGGCATTGCGCTATCCGGCTTCTCTGCACTGGCGGCTGAAGTCGTCTGGACGAGGATGCTGAGTCTCATGTTCGGCGCAACGGTTTATACGTTCTCGATCATCCTCGCAGTCTTCCTCCTCGCACTTGGAGCGGGCAGCGCAATTGGAAGCGTTGTGGCGCACCGAGTTGGACGGCCGTCGGTGGCGTTGGGCTGCTGTCAGTGGCTGAGCGTCGGCACCATGCTCTGGTCGGCGGAGGCGCTGGCCCGCTGGTTGCCGTATTGGCCGTCCACAGTTGCAGCGGGAGCGGTCACGACGTTTCGGACCGACATGATTCGAGCGCTGATCGCGATTCTGCCGTCGCCCATTCTCTGGGGTGCGAGTTTTTCGCTGGCATTGTCGGTCGGGCTGAAGCCGGACACTTCCCCCGATAAATCGGTGCGGCTAAAGCCGGACACTGCGTCTGATCCGGCGATTGCGGTGGGGCGCATCTACGCGGCGAACACCGTTGGCGCAATCGCTGGTGCGCTCCTCGCCAGTTTGCTGCTAGTGGCCTGGATTGGAACGGGCCACACCGAGCAGGTGATGATGGTCGCGGCGGCGCTATCTGGTGCCGTGGCGTTGTGGCCGCACGCGCGTCCTCGGACCCGCTCACTCATCGTCGCATTGTCGGTCGCGATCGGAGCGCTGGCGGCCCTGGTGCCGCCGTTGCCGGGTGTGCTCGTGGCGTATGGGCGGCACGCGGCTGCATGGGCTGACCAGAACGCCAACATCATTTATGTAGGCGAGGGCCTTCATGCGTCCATTGCGGTGTCGCGCGCCTCGGAAGGCGTGCTCAACTACCACAACGCCGGGAAAATTCAGGCGTCGAGTGAGCCGTCTGACATGCGATTGCAGCGCATGCTCGGCCATCTCACGACGCTCGTCCCCCGCCAGGCGCGATCCGTGCTGGTGATTGGGTGCGGCGCAGGCGTGACCGCCGGTGCGGTCAGCGTCGACCCGAACGTCGAGCGCGTGACGATTGTCGAGATCGAACCGCTCGTCCCACAGGCGGCCGGCCGTTACTTTGGCGGCGTCAATCACGACGTCCTTCGCAATCCCAAGGTCCACGTTGTTGTCGACGATGCGCGCCATTTTCTGATGACGACGCACGAGACCTTCGACGCGATCACCTCCGATCCACTTGACCCCTGGGTGAAGGGTGCCGCGACGCTTTACACGAAGGAGTTCTTCGACACCGCTCGTGAGCATCTGAACCCTGGCGGCGTGATGACGCTGTTCGTGCAGTTGTACGAAAGCAGCGCCGACGCAGTGAAGAGCGAAGTCGCGACGTTCTTCAAGACCTTTCCGGACGGCTTGATATTCGGCAACACCTACAATGGAGCCGCGTTCGACACCGTCCTCGTGGGTCCGGTCGCGGCTCCGGAAATCGATCTCGAGGCCATCGATGGTGCGCTTCGGCTGCCGGCCTTCGAACGTATGGCCCGGTCGCTGGGCGAGATCGGCATGTACAGCGCGCACGATCTGTTCGCGAACTATGCGGGCCGTGCGAAGGATCTGCAAGGCTGGATTGGCAACGCGCAGATCAATCGCGACCGCAATCTGCGGCTCCAGTATCTCGCAGGCTCGAGTCTGAACGTGCATGACGGCGATCGCATCTATCGTGACATCGTCAGCTACCGCACCTTCCCGGATGACCTGTTTGTGGGCACGTCGACGACGCTTTGGAGCCTCAAGCAGGCGATCGAAGGAGCGCGCGAGTGACGAGAACGCTGGCGAGGATCTCGCCAATTCTCATGTGCGTGCTGCTCGCCAGCTGCGGTCCGCAGCCGTCAGCATCACCGAACAGGTCAGACGCCAGGCTGTTCGAGCGTGAAGGCCTTGCGATGGGATCGGAACTGAAGCTCACTGCCTGGAGCAGCGACGAGGCGAGCGTCCAGAGGCTCTTTGACCAGGTCTTTGCGCGGTTCGACAGGCTCGACGCCATGATGAGCGTGTGGCGGCAGGGCAGTGACATCATTCGGCTGAACGAGGCCGCAGGCGAGCATCCTGTGCGTGTCGCCCCCGAAGTGCTCGAGGTTCTCGAAATCGGCCAGAAGGTGAGTGACTGGACCGAGGGCAAGTTCGATGTCACCTTCGGCGCTCTGGCCGATTTGTGGCGGTTTGACGATCAGGACAAGGACAATCGCCTTCCCGATGCTGACGAGGTCCGACGGCGGCTGCCGCTCATCAACTATCGCGCATTGATTCTCGATCACGCCGCGCGAACGGCCTTCCTGCAGCACAAAGGTATGCGGGCGCACCTGGGTGGGATCGGCAAAGGCTACGCCGTCGAACAGGCGGTGAAGATCTTTCGGGATGGCGGGCTGCAGGATTTCATGATTCAGGCTGGCGGCGATCTCTACGTCGGGGGCACCAAAGGCGGGCAGCCTTGGAAGCTGGGCATCAATGATCCGCGTGGACCCGGCGGCTCCAGCTTCGCGATGATTCAGTTGAGCAACGCCACGTTCAGCACGTCAGGCGACTACGAACGGTTCTTCATGAAGGACGGAGTTCGATACCACCACATCATTGATCCTTCGACCGGCGAACCGGCTCGCCTGTGTCGCAGCGTGACGCTCGTTTCACCCAGTCCGGTGCTTGCCGATGCAGTATCGAAAGGCGTGTTTATTCTCGGTCCGCAGAAAGGCATGGCGTTGATCGAACGACTGCCGGATCTGGAAGGCGTAATTGTGTCAGCGAAGAACGAAGTGTTCGTTTCGAAGGGTTTGAAGGACAAGGTGACGATGCTTCATCCGCCGACCGATGCACCGTAGGGACGGCCCTACCTTAGCGGGACCTCGTCGAGTTACGCCGTACCTTTGACGCCCTCGCGCGCCCAGCGTTCTTTCTTGACGATCATCAACCAGTGGACGCAGGCTTTCTGGTCGTCGTAAATCCGCTCGCAGTCGTCGCACCGCACGCACTCTGATTTGATGATCTTGGGCCCCTGGATGGCGCCCCACTCGCACGCGCGCTCGCAGATCTTGCACGTCTTGCACTCGGACCACCGCTTGATTGGTATCAGGGTCGTGACCTGGGAGATGATGCCGAGCATCGCGCCGACCGGACACAGGAACCGGCAGTAAAGATTGCGGACGACGAGCGTCGCGACGAGCAGCACCGCAAGCATCGTCCACAGCAGCGCGTCGGCGGATCGCGTGAACATCCAGAACGGCTCGACGTAGCGATAGACGATCGTCTGCTTCGTGGCAATGTAATAGCCGACGACGGCGACGAGGAGGCCGTACTTGATGTAACTCGCACGCCGTTCGAGCCACAGCGGTGGCTCCATTCGCAGACGTTTTGGAACCGTCGCGTCGAGCAGCTGCGTGAACGCACCGAATGCGCACATCCGGCCGCAGTACAGGCGTCCCCAGACGACCGTCGACACCACGGCGAAACCGGCGAACATGTACCAGGCGACGCTGTACTTGAACTCCGGCAAATTCAGATCGACAACGCGGAAGATGTCGGTGACCGAGATCATCGTGCTCTTCGTGACGCCGAGATAGGCGAACGTAAACGCGAGCGTCGTGTACTTCAGCGCCTTGCTGCGTTTTGAAAAGCTGAAGAGCGCGAAGCCGATGAGACCGGCGGTGAGCGCGATGTCCACCGCTTGCGGACGGAGAATATCGCTCCACGTCTCAACTTTCACTTCATCGTCGAACCCCCAGGGATCGGGTGCCGCGGGCTGCTGAGCCCGGACCAGCGTGGCGGCGATGACGAAAAAGAGGAAGGCGAATGTGAACAGCCGGGCGGCCGCCGGTCGGTTCACTTCTTCACCGCGTCCGGCGTGAGCAGCGCGCGCGCCATCATGCGCGAGCTGTCACGAATGGCGCGGGCGGCGCTGTTGATGCTGAGCGAGGCGCGTGAGACTGCGTCCACGTCACCCCCGACGCGAAATTGATCGCGGATGCTCTTGTTCTTGAACTGGGCGGCGAACTCCGGCGGCTCCACGGAAAAATAGCCGTACGGTTCGGAATCATAGTCAACCACCACCCCGGTCAGAATGCCGCTCATGTTCATCCCGACCAGGATGTGGATCGGTCCGTGATAGCCGTGTTCGTTGGGTACGAGATCGGTCGTCCAGAAGGCAAAGCCAAGCGGATCCGATGAGGGATTTTTCGCCGGGTCGGTCGAATACGCCGTGAAATGGAGCGGGTTCCCCGTGAGCGGCGAAAACGCCGCCGCACTCGGAAACAGCTTTTTCAAGTGCGCATCGGGCTTGGGATTCGTAAAGATGCGGTCCGCCGCGCCAAGTATGACGCCGCTTGCGACGATAGACAGGCAAAGCGCTAGCAGTCGTTTCAAACCCGAACCTCCCGGTCCGCAGGAATTATCCTGGTCGTCGGGATGGTGGTCAAGCGGGGGCGGATGTAAAGGATTTGTTGAAGCTATGATGGCCGTTCAAAGGATCGATGGCTCCAGCTGTCCTCACTCCTGAGTCCCGGGAGGTCAAACGGTCGTCCACGGTCGAGCGTGGGACGGTCTGGTGGTGGTGGGTTCCCTACATCTACCTCTTGCGCGTTCCGATTCTGACGGCGGCCATCGGTCTCGTTGCGCTGCCCGCCTTTGGACCCTTTTCGACCGGCATCAACGGGCTGTTCGATTTAGGAGACGCCGGACCGCGCTGGAGCGTCCTCGGGATGGCGCTGGTGTCGCTGTCCGCCTTTACGACCTGCTCGACGCTCCTGGCGAGCTCCTGGTGCACGATCTACAACGCGCCGGAACGGTTCGACGTCGCACGTATTTCGTCGGTGAAATTTCCAATTCGCTGGCCCGAACGGGTCGCGTTTGGAACGCTCGCGCTGCCCACCATTTACCGCGCGACGCTCATCTCCTCCAATCAGTCCGGCGTCAGCCCGCTCGTGCTCCTGCTCGGCGCAGCAATCGGTCTGGGAGCAACCGTGGTGACGGTCTTGTGGACGAACTGGACCACCGCATGGCTC
>Ga0070681_10003907_pt1 | contig 14046 bp, 16 predicted proteins | sample KBSC83BmetaG_FD_65650 | JGI IMG/M metagenome (GOLD analysis project Ga0070681, IMG submission 65650) | Corn rhizosphere microbial communities from Kellogg Biological Station, Michigan, USA - KBS C8-3B metaG | ecosystem: Host-associated > Plants > Roots > Rhizosphere | place: USA: Michigan... | reverse complement strand
ATTATCGCGATCGCCAACGGCCCAATGATCGGCACAAATTCAAAAACGCCCGCCAAAACACCAAGCAGCAGAGCGTAATTGTTTCCCAGAATGTAAAACCCGATCGTGCAAACGATGCCGATCATCACGCATGATATCAACTGCGCCCTAGTGTAAGCTGCCAGCGTCATATTAACGTCTGTCATTACCGAATCCGCACGGATCCGCCAGTCTCCGGCTGGGAACATCCGCAGCAGCGCTAACCTGAACATCGAAGCATCTTTGAGAAAAAAGAATGCAAGTATCGGTATCAGCACCAGCCACGGCAGATAGGTCACCATAAATATGGCCATGCTCGTAAGCACGCCCGTCACGGCTGTGCCCGCCGTGTCGAAAGCGCCGTTTATTCGCTCGTTTATCGTGGTCTGTATACTGTCCGAGACGCCCATTCGATCAAGCCTGTGGTTGATGTCGGTGATGCTCGCCTGCACATTGGCCGTATACGTCGGCAGATTCGTAACAAATGCCTTTGCCTGGTCGGCCACCTCGGGAGCAAGCGACGCGATCGCAACGCCCACCACGCCGATAACGATCAAAAAGCTCAGCGCGATCGCCGCCGACCGCGGCATTGCACCCGCAAAGCGGCCATCCTTGAACGGGCGGTGAATGAAATCGACGAGCGGGTTGATGAGGTACGCAAACAGTATCGCCAGGATCACCATAAACAGCAGGTAGATCAGCGACGTCACTATCAAAACCAGCACATCTTTGATCGCCAGCAGCACCAGCACGATCACCACGACACGAACGACCGATCGTGCCGATGGCGACGACGAGACCAGAGCGACGCGTTGGATATCGCTTGTGTTTTCGCCGCCCTCATCGTCGTCCGGCGGAAAGGCATGAATGTGCTTATCGTCGAGCATCGAGACGTCTTACCGGTTCATATTAGCATTGGCGGGAACGTTTGAGTTTTGTATTTCGTTCGCGGGCTTTGAAAAATCTTCGACCTCAAAACGCGACCTGATCATCTGCAAAGTTTCATCCGGCACCCGCGGATTGCTGCCGACAATAACGGCCTTCTCATCGTCCGACAGCGTCCGCCGATTAAAGCCGCCCGTGACGCCTCGGACAAAGGCCTTGTCGTCTGTGTCCATTTTGCTTCCGTCCTTTCGCCGAAGCACAAAAATGTAATTAAAATTCGCCGTCCGCATCGCCTCGACCTCTTTATCGACAGGGTCGTTTGACGTGTACGGTGTCGCACTCGCGTTCGACACTCGGACCGGCGTCGGCGAATTTGACTTCAAAATAGTCTCATTCGGCCCGCATGCCGACAGCGCTAGCGACGCTGCGACGAATAGGACTAATATGACGGATCGTTGGCTAATTGTTGTCATTATCATCCTCATCTTCGTCATTGGCGTTAATGTCATGCTTGGCCGCGTTCTTCTCTTGCTCGTCTAGGATTTTTTTCTCCTCGGGCGTTTCGGGGGCTTGGTTGAGGTCCTCTGAGGGCGGTTCCCCTTTGACATCGCGGATCTTGATCAGGCGGGCCTCGTCGTCTTCGTACGCAACTTCCGCCCAGCCGCTGTCCAAAAGTTTCGCGATGAGATCGGTGTTCTCCTTCGCGTCGGCAAATACGTACCTCGCCCCAAATTTGTCGCGTATCACCGGCGCCGGATCGTCCAGCTTAGCGTTCGTGATATCCATTAGCGATTTGTAGAGGTCGGGGTTTTCTGAATAGAGATAATTTGGGTCCAGGCCATAGACGTACGAGTGGGTCTGGTCATAGAAGAATAGCTTTGGAAAATCGTCCCAGTTGCAGTTAAATATCCGCTCGCCGGCAGGTATATTCGCCTTTGCCCAGGTCATCGCGATCAGATACTTGTCGTTTTCTTCATTGCCCCGGATCGTATCGACCAGCCCGTCCTCGTTGTATCCGAATGAATGCAGCCCCTTCATGTTGAAGAAAAAGTAGCCGAGCAAGAGCACTCCGATCAATATTGCTGCTGCGGTTTTCATTGCATTCAACACCGAATCTTTCTGCGACGGTTTTGCAACGTCCAGATAAGGCTCGATTTCGCGTTTGAATTCCTCGGGGAGTTCGACCTTATCTCTGGTCGTGAATGCCTGCCAGCTAAACGCTCCAAACAGGATCGCGAACGGCGGAAAGTATTCCGATAATCGCTTCGAGCGAAACTGCCAGGCAAGCAAAAATGTGACGAATACCAGAAAAAAGGTCGCCTTCTCGGGCAGCTTTCCGTTACGCGGTCCGAACAGGATATAGCCGATCAGCATGGCTAACAGCGCGATCGGGAGGTTTGTTAGCAGCTCCATCCCATTGTACGGATACCACTCGCCGCCGACGGCTACTGCAAAGTCAGTTCCGATCTTAACTTTTTCGAGGAGATGTTCGGAAAAGAGTTCCAGATTCTGAGGGAAATATGGATTGACCACATTTCCAAGCACGAGACCAATGCCGGTATAAGCGATCGGTCGCCACTCGAATCGACGCTCATTCCATCCGATAATGATCGTCCAGATGACAGCGGCAATAAAGAGCAAGGGAAACAGGCTGTATGTCCAGACAAACGCGAACATCAACGGCAGGAGCCAGATATACTTTCGCTCAAACAAAAGATATATCCCGGCTACCGTGATGATGATCGTCAGCGGCGGCGCCTTTGCCATGTTCATCCGGTAATAGAACATATTTGCGCACGTGAGGATCGCCAAAAACCAAACGAGCAAATAGTCGACCTCGTAGTGATATAGGAGCCAGTAAACAGATGAGATAGCGAGCGAGGAGTAAAAGACAGCGGCGATCTTTGCGGCCATTACCGGCTCGAAGAACCATAAGAACGGTATCTGGAGCAAATGAAAAAGAAAGTGCTGATCTGCATAATCGTGGGGATTCAGGATCGTCAGCGGCAGCCAGTCAAACGATGGCAGCCACTTGCCGTGAGCGAAATTTTCCCACAGCAGCGAGCTCCAGCGGATGTGGTAATAGCCGTCCCAGTCGCCGCAGCAGATCGCCGAGGTTTGAAACTGTAGGAAACTCATCAGCAGCACGATCGCCGCGATCCCAAACACCAGATAAATGATGCGAACGGCCTGTTCGGTCTCAAGGCTCTCGCGCCATGTTAGCTTTTTCGGGGCGACCTCGGTGGGAACGTCGGCGGTTTCTGGCGGCTGATTGGTCGTATCGTCCATGTGTTAGGCAAGCGGTAAGTAGCGAGATTGCTCGACAGATTCAAAAAGTACCACGAACGCGGGCCAATTATCTATCGCCGCCATTAAGCTGGTACAGTCCGGTACACGCTGGTACGCTGGTACAGATGTATCCAAAGGGAAACTTGTTCATTCCTGCCTCGCACGGACAGCTCGAGGCCATCATAAAGGAACCGAAGGGCGAGGCCCGATGTGTCGGGATCGGGCTTGTCTGCCATCCGCATCCGCTCGGCGGCGGCACGATGCATAACAAGGTTGTGTTTCGCGCTGCAGCGGGACTGGTCGACGCGGGCCTGATCGCGCTCAGGTTCAATTTTCGCGGCGTCGGGGCCTCGACCGGCGTCCATAACGAGATCGAGGGCGGCATCGAAGACACACGCGATGCACTACATTGGCTGGAGCAGAAATACCTGGACAGGGAAGTCACGCTCGCCGGTTTCTCATTTGGCTCGCGTGTCGGTCTGCCGGTCGGCATCGCCGATGACCGCGTTAAACGCCTTATCTCGATCGGGACACCGGTCGACAAGTACGAGGATTACGATTTCCTGCTCGAGATCCGAAAGCCGATCCTCTTTATTCATGGCGACCACGACGAATTTGGCAATGTCGAGCACCTCAAACGCGTCGTCGATCAGCTCGCTCAGAAAAACGCAGAAGCCGAATTGGTGGTTGTGCCGAATTCAGGACATTTCTTCGACGAGCATTTGAATCTGGTGCGTGAAACGGTAAAAAATTGGGTGCTCAAACAATTGAACGAGAATTGACGCTATTCGTTATCAGTTTTACGTAATTCGTTATTTCGGAAAGACTCTTCGAAATGAATTTATGACAGAAAATAATGACGCGAATTATCACAACCCGGCGATCCGCCTGACGATGATGCCGCGCGATACAAACGCCCACGGGACCGTTTTCGGCGGCATTATTCTGAGTTATATCGACGTCGCCGGTGGTGTTGAAGCCATCCGCCATACCAAACACGAGCGATTTGTTACGGTCGCGATGAAGGAGGTCGTTTTTCACGAGCCTGTTTATATCGGCGATCTGGTCAGCTTTTACGCTCGCACGCTACGGGTCGGCACGACGTCGATAACCATCCACGTCGATGTCGAGGCCGAGCGTTTCGGCATGCATGGGCAAAAGGTGAGGGTAACCTCGGCCGAAGTAACGTTTGTCGCCATCAATCAGTTTCGCGAAAAGGTGCAGATCGGTCCGGTAAAAGATTGAAAATACGTGTCCTTGCGTTAACCAGAACGATGTGCCAAATTCAAAATATCGGTTTTTGTAATTCGTTTTTGGAGACTTTCTTTTGATGAATAAGATCACCGCCGAAACTGCAGGCGGCACCGTTGCGTTTGAGACAGAGCCGGGCAAAAAGCTCGTTTTGGCGATCGAGGATAACGGCATCGACATCCTCCATCGCTGTGGCGGAAATGCTCGCTGCACGACATGCCGCGTCGAGGTCCTCGGCGGCGACCCTGGCGAAATTCGTGAGGCTGAACGGTCGATCCTTGCAACAAAGAGCGACCTTAGTGACCACACGCGTCTGTCTTGTCAAATACGCATCGCCGACGATCTGCATGTTAGGGTGATAAATCAGGTAAGTGTCAAAGGTCTCGATGCCGGTCCGCGGCCGGCCGATCATGACACGCCATAAATTCTATTGGTCAAGCAACTTGGAACAAGGAGAGAAAAATGTTTGGAAACTGGAAATTTGAGGGCCTCGAAATTGCGGAGGCTCATTGCGACGGCCCGTGCGGCGTCTATGATCCGGCACAGGCCCGCGTTGAAGCGGAATCGGTGCTGCAGCTTACAAAAAAGATTCTCGATCTGAAAAAGCCCGCCGACGGAGATGACAAGGCGCGGTTGGCGTACAAGAACACGCTGATACGATTTGTTGCGATCAAAGAGGAGCGGGCCGAGCTGGCCAAGCACCATTTGCTCGTGCTCTGGACCGACTATTTCAAACCAACGCATCTTGAAAAATATCCCGACCTGCACGACCTCTTTTGGAAATCGGCCAAACTTTGCTCGGCTGTAAAGCAGGAGATCTCGCTCGAGCACGCACAGGAGCTGATGGACAACATCAAACGTATCCATGAGATATTTTGGGAAACCAAGGGCAAGGATGTTCCGTGGTATACGGCGTCATAAACCGTAAATAGTGAGGACGAAATGAGCGACGGGGACAATACCGTCTTTCTCATTTTTCATTGGCGATGAAACCCGGAGAGGCAAATTTTAAGGATAAGATCCTGCTCTTGATGAACCGGCGGAGCGCGTATTTCGTTGAAGGCGACTCAATGCTCCCGACACTGAAAAGCGGCGACATGGTTCTGGCTGACCCGAGAGCGGAAATTACCACCGGAGACATCGTCGTCGCAGATCACCCCTACATGCGGAGTGTAAAGCTCGTCAAACGGGTCGGATCGATCAACTCAGATGGACGATATGTTCTGATGGGAGATAATCCTCAGGCAAGCACGGACAGTCGCAGCTTCGGCTCCATCGCGAAACGGGATATTAAGGGAAAGGTTGTCAGTTGGACAAGAGCCGGTAGTTTAGTGAGTTTTTAGCTCACCGGCCTTGATCTCCACATCCATCCGGTTTTGCAGCGGAGGTATCGGACAGGTTGCGAAGGTCGTATACGCGCAGGGCGGATTTTCTGCCTTATTGAAATCGAGAACCACCTGACCGTTTACCGGGTTATCGGTATATAGAAAACGGCCCGCTCCGTATGTTTCATTGTTGCTGGTTCGATCTTTAAAGATAAAGAACAGGGACTTGTCATCTTCGACCACCGGCTGGAGTGAGAGGTCTTTTCCTTGCAGCCTAAACCCTACGATGCCCGGGCTTTTCATTTTAAACGTGCCACCCATCACATTTGGGATCTCGACGTCTTTCGCCATATCGAACGGCTCAAATGTACCGATGACCCGGTAACTTTGATCAACAGGGAACCAGTGCTCGCCGTCGAAGTTTCGACGCTCGGCGCTATTCGAATCCTTTAGGCGAATGCCGAATTTGTCTTCGCGCTTGATCAAATAAAAAGTTTGACTGCCTGTTGTGACCTTTGTCGCCGGACCAGGATCGTCCGACGCGAGCTCCACTGTCGAGATCAGTTTGCCGTCGACGGTGGCCTCAACGCCTTGAGCGACTGTCAGTACGGCCTTACCGTCATGAAAATCGATCTTGCCAAAACCGTCCTGTTTGAAACTGTCAGTTAAAGAAACATCGTATTTATCGCCTTTTCCGATCGTATTCGTGCCATCTTTGAGCCAATATAAACCGGCGACCGTCAGCCAGCCATCGTCTTTTTTGAGCTCGGTTTCATGATCCACCCGCCATTTTTCGACGTCTCGGATATAACCTGACCTGCAACTTGTAGAGCCGAGTAGTGAGATCAAGCCCATTACCAGCAGGGCAGTTCTCAGCTTCGCGAACATAAAATTAGTATTTCGGCACCGTCGGATCGACATCATTTGACCATGCGGTAATGCCTCCGACGAGGTTTATGAGTCGCCCTTGAAATCCAGCATTTTTAAGGGCCGCGATCGCTTTGGCGCTCCTGACGCCGCCCTTGCATTGAACAACAGTGGTCTTTCCGGCGTTGATCTCGTGCTGTCTCGCAACGATCTCGCCAAGAGGTATAAGTCGAGCGCCGGGAATTCTGGCGATGTTGTATTCCACCGGTTCGCGGACATCTATCAATTGAACGTCCGGATCATTCTCCAGGATCTGTTTCAGTTCGACGGCCGTGATCTCCTCGAATGGCTTCTCCTCGATGACCGGCTGCTTTAAACCGCAGAATTCCTCGTAATCGATGAGTTCCTTAATGGTCGGATTGTCGCCACAGATCGGGCATGACGGATTTTTGCGTAGTTTCAGTTGCTGAAATGTCATCCGCCAGGCGTCGAATAAAAGCAAACGATTTAGCAAGATGCCTTCGGCACCGAGGATCACCTTGATCACTTCGTTTGCCTGTATCGTCCCGACTATGCCGGGTAGAACACCAAGGACTCCCCCCTCGGCGCAAGATGGAACGAGACCCGGCGGCGGCGGTTCCGGGTAAAGACAGCGATAACAAGCACCTTTTTCAGCCCAGAAAACACTTGCCTGACCCTCGAACCGAAAGATCGAACCGTAGACATTCGGTTTGCCGGTGAGCACCGACGCATCGTTAACCAGATATCGCGTTGGAAAGTTATCAGTGCCGTCGACGATCACGTCAAAATCTTTAAAAAGTTCAAGCGCGTTTTCGCTCGTGAGCCGCGTTTCAAATGCTTCGATCTTTGTGTTCGGATTTATATCCTGCAAGCGGTCCGCGGCCGAGGCGATCTTTGGTCGACCGATGTCCGCCGTTCCGTGAATGATCTGTCGCTGAAGGTTAGGCACGTCGACGACATCGAAATCGATGATGCCCAGTGTTCCTACACCAGCGGCCGCAAGATAAAGTCCGAGCGGTGAACCAAGACCGCCCGTTCCGATCATTAATACTCGAGCATTTTTCAGTTTTCGCTGGCCTTCGAGTCCGACTTCGGGCAGTATCAGATGCCGTGAATAACGAGCAAATTCATCGCTAGTGAGTTCCGGCAATTCATTTTCGACACGAGCTTCCGCAACTGTGCTGCCTCCGGCGATCGACGGTACGATCATGATGGTCTCGCCATCTTTAACGGGCGTTTTTTCGCCATCGAGATAGCGAATGTCTTCGTCGCCAACGTAAACATTTACAAAATTTCGTAACGTGTCCTGTTCGTTATAAAGATGCTTACGGAGTGCCGAATATTCGGTCGTTAGCTTTTTGAGAGCCTCACCCGCGGAAGCAGCTTCGACCTCAATTTCGGTATTTCCGCCCGCAAACTGTCGGAGCGGTGTAGGTATCAATATTTTTATTGGCATCGTATTAGTCCTCGTTTTTTATCGTCTTGCCTTGTTCAATTACTTCTTCATCAAATTGCGAACGGTCTTCGCGCATTTCCCATGACCGGACATCGACAGCAGTACCATCGATCACGGATGCGATCACATACGACCAGACCGGAAGCGCGTGATCGAGATCGTATTGCGAAGGCACAGCAGGTGCGTTCGGATGCGAATGGTAATATCCAACGACATCGAGTTTGTATACTCGAGCGTATTTCTCAGCGCGAAGCACGTCCTTAGGCAGCAGCAGAATGCGGTTGTTACGAGAATCTTCACGTGCGTTTTCGATCGGAAACGTCTCGAAGACCTCCTTTCGGTCATCTCCAAATTTACCGATCAGCATTCCGCCGCATTCGTGCGGATAGTCGTGTACCGCATGGGCCTTAATGTGTAACACTAGTTGTTCATCTAAACGCAGCATTTATTTATCTATTCGCCCCAAAAAGCGTCATCGAGATATTTCGAACCGCCGTCGCAAAGGATGGTGACGATCACCGCGTCTCTGTTCAGTTGTTCCGCGAATCTCACCGCAGCATGTATGTTGGCACCAGAGCTTACGCCGACAAACAGTCCCTCTTCGCGAGCGAGACGACGGGTCATTGCCTGAGCGTCCTCGGTCGTGACCGTAACGCTTTCATCGGCCGCTCCGGGATCGTAAATACCGGGAACGATAGCCGTTTCGAGATGTTTCATGCCCTCGAGTCCGTGCAGCGGCGAATCGGGCTGCGTCGATACTGCATGCAGAAAGGGATTAAATTCCCTCAGCCGTTTCGTCGTGCCCACAAACGTCCCGGTCGTTCCGAGCCCCGCGAGAAAATGCGTTACTCGTCCTCGGGTCTGCCACCATATCTCGGGTGCCGTCGTCGAGTAATGTGCGTGCCAGTTCGCCGGATTGTTGTATTGGTCGGGATAGAAGTACTTATCCGGAAATTCTTCAATTAGCTCTTTTGCGGCAAGCTGAGCACCGTCCGTACCGCTAAGCGGATCCGTCTCGATTACTTCTGCCCCGTAAAGCTTCAGCGTGCGTTTGCGGGCAAAGCTTGCATTTTTCGGCAGGGTCACCGTTACTCGATATCCGCGTGCGGCGCCGATCATTGCGTAAGCGATACCTGTATTTCCGCTGGTCGCGTCAAGGATCGTCTTATCAGGTATCAATTCGCCTGATCTTTCCGCCGCGAGGATCATCGCCAGAGCGGCGCGGTCTTTTACCGAGCCGCCGGGATTCATATGTTCGGCTTTGGCATATATCTCGATGCTTGATGGAAGATGGCTTGTTACCCGACGCAGACGAATTAGTGGAGTATTACCGATCGAGGCTTCGAGAAAGCTTTTTGATGTCTCCGCCGCGGCAAAGTCTTCGTGAACGACCGTTTTTAGCGCTGTCTGCATAATGATCAAATTCAAAAAAGGAAAACGGCCGCGAAATTTCCAATTTATTTCACGGCCGACTGCTGAATTTAGCTATGTTCGCAAACTATCTACATAATTGCGCCATGCTGCGGTCGCCGCTTCTTGTAGAAGCAATGACAACAACAACAACACATTTTCTTGGGCGCAGATGTCACGGTGATTGAATCCTTACAAAAATGTCGATATTCTGAATCTAAGGAATTGCCGCCGCATTGTCAAATGTTTTTTCGACTTCCGAGGTGATAAAATTTCGTTTCCGTCGTTGTCGGCGATTGGCCGATATTTATGATCGAAGAAAAGGTTTTAGTCCAAAAGTTTCTCAATCGCAAAAATCGCGAGCGGCTCAAAAAGCCCGACTGGTTAAAGATCAAGCTCGGTGACCCGCGCAACCAGAATGCGGTCCTTGAGCTGATCGACGGGCTGAACCTGCACACGGTCTGTCAGGAAGCCAAATGTCCGAACATTTTCGAATGTTGGACCGACAAGACCGCGACCTTCATGCTCGGTGGTGACACTTGTACGCGGCATTGCGGATTCTGTGCCGTTAACAAGGGCAAACCTCTCGATCTCGACCCGATGGAGCCGACGCACGTCGCTGAAGCGGTCGAACACCTTGGCTTAGCACACACGGTCATCACGTCCGTCAACCGCGATGACCTTCCCGATGGCGGTTCGATGCACTGGGCTGAAACTATCATTCGGGTCCGCGAGCTGAATCCCGAATGCAAGGTTGAGGTCTTGATACCCGATTTCAACGGCGACCAAGCCGCACTCAACAATGTTCTTCAAGCGCGGCCCGATGTTCTCAACCACAATACCGAAACCATCGCGCGGCTCTATCGACGCGTGCGGCCCGACGCGGTGTATGAGCAGTCAATGGAGTTGCTCGAACGTGCCGCGCTTTGGCGCGACGCCGAGCAGCCCACGATGTTTACAAAGAGCGGCATCATGGTCGGTCTTGGTGAGGAATTTGAAGAGGTCGTAGACCTCATGCGCGACCTGCGCAAGGTGTCCTGCGACATCATGACCATCGGTCAGTACCTCCAGCCTTACGAAAAACGCCTGCCCGTCGAGCGGTATGTTACGCCTGCCGAGTTCGCCGAATGGAAAAGGATCGGCGAGGGCATGGGCTTCAAACACCTCGAGTCGTCACCCCTGACACGCAGTTCCTACCACGCGCGACAGCAGGCGGAAAACGGCGAAGGGATTCTGGTTGAACGGTGATATAATTGGTAAATGACCGTTCAGACAACGCCAAGCATTGAAGAAATGACGGTCACTCAGAAACTCCAACTCATGGAGGCGTTATGGCAGGATCTCACGCGGGCTCCGGAACATTTTGATCCCCCTGAGTGGCATCGTGAGGTCTTGGAAGAAAGGCAAAGAGCTGTTCAGAACGGTGAGACTGAATACATAGACTGGGATGACGCTAAGAAACAGCTTCGGAAATTGCTTAAATGAATGTCCGCGCTCTTGCGTCTGCCCGGAGGGATTTAGAAGTAGCTATACTGTTTTACGAACGTCGCAGCCCTCGACTTGGGGCGTATTTTCTTACCTCGCTTGAGGACGAGATTGGCGTGCTGCAATTTCAAGGTGGTATCCATCCTATTGTGTTTGATTTCTATCACTGAAATATTCGCGCCGATTTCCCTACGCAATCTATTACGACATTTCGGATGGTGTCGTAATCGTTGATGCCGTTCTTGACTGCCGAAGAGATCCTGAATCGATCCGCAAAAGGTTGGGCTAACAAGGCGTCGCGGTTATAAGTTCAGCGCGGTACCCAACAACCAATGCCCGCCGTCAACCACGAGCGTCACTCCATTGATATAACTGGCCGCGTCCGAACATAGGAACACTGCGGCATTTTCAATATCTTCAATGCGACCGAACCGGCCTATCGGGATCTTTCGGGCGATCTTGTCCTTGACATCGGCCGGAACCAGACGCTTCATCCCTTCCGTATCTTCGATCGGACCGGGAGCAATGCCGTTGACACGAATGCCGTAACAGCCCCATTCGACTGCCAAATTTCGGGTGATCGCGTCGACGCCGGCCTTTGCCGCCGATACATGGATTTGCATGGGCGTCGCGAGGTAATGAAGCGTCGCCGAAATATTCAAGATCTGCCCCTGCGACGCCTTCAGCGGTTCGAAGGCCGCGCGGCAGACATTAAAGGTCCCTTTAGTATCGATATCTACGACCGTACCGAATCCATTTGCCGACAGTTGTTCCGCGGCGCATAAAAAGTTACCCGCAGCGCCGTTTATCACGATATCTATTCGACCATAGTGCTCGACGGTTTTACCGACCGCGTTCTCGACCGCGGCGTAGTCTCGAACATCTGCGACGACCGCCAGACATTCGCCTCCATTCTCCTCGATGAATTGCTTCTTGGCGATCAGGACATCTTCTTTGCGGCTCGTGATCGCGAGCCGAGCGCCGTGTTCTGCAAAGGCACGGGCGACGCCGCCGGTAATACCAGATCCGCCGCCCGTGATAAACGCCACGTTGTCACGTAAAATATCCTTAGCAAATGTTTCGTGCATATTCGCCTCGGATTTTAGCACGGTAGAATGGAACCACGGATGCACACCGATCAACACAGATTCAAGCGTGAAAGACCTCGGCAAAAGGTTCAGGCCAAGCTCTTATTTATATCTGTGTCGATCTGTGTTTATCTGTGGTTAATTTTGCTTGCCTCCTGCGCCTCAAAGCCGACCGATCTGCGCTCTTTAGCTCCAGCCGATTCCCTGATCTATCTTGAAACCAATGACCTCGGCGCGGCGCTTCAGCCGCTTGTCGACAGCAAATCCTTTAACGATGCCGCCAAGGCAAAACCCGATCTCTCGGCTGTTAAGGGCGTCCAGTTTGCGATCGTCGTGACGGGTTTCGAAACCTCCGAGAATAAGATCGACGAGGAAAGTTCCGAGCTTAATTTCAAGCCGCATTTCGTCGCGATCGCCGATACCCACGCATGGCAGTGGCAAACAAACTCCTTCGCTGAAAACCAACTCGGCGAGTTTATAAATAAAGTTTACGGCGGCGGCGTTGAACTCAGTACTTCCTCAAAGGACGGCGGCACGAGCTATGTCTGGACCGCCGAAGACGGCCGCAAGGCGTACGGTTTTGTTGCCGGCAGCCTGATCTTTTTCGGAAACGACCAGTCATCTATCGACAAAGTGCAGGCAGTTCGCCGAGGTGAGGCCGATGCTATCGCCAAAACCGGAAAAATCCCCGACGCAAATGGCAATATCGCGGTCGGCTATGTATCGACCGACGGTATCGGCCAGTTGGCAAACATCGTCGGAGCGCAAAAGGCAAAGGAATCCGGCGAGGCAAGCGAGGTCCAGAGCTTTGTTGCCCGCGTCCTGCCTCAACTGCTCCGCGGCTCCGTCAAAGAGGTCACTTGGACCGCCCGAAAGATTGATAGCGGCCTCGAGGATAAACTCTCTTTGACGCTTGAGCCTGAGGTCGCAAGCGTCATGAACGAGACATTTGCCGCGACTGACACGCCCGATAATTCATTGCTCGCATTCGCGCCTAGCGACGCCGCGACCGTCACTCAATACAACCTCAAAAGCCCGCTGATCGGTTGGCGGAGCGTTTTATTGCTCACGCAGAAACTCACCGATCCAACATCTGGCAAATTGATCGCCGCTTTCTCAAACAGCTTTTTCGAGCCGTATGGCATCAAGGACGGCGAAATGTTTCTCGGGGCCGTCTCGCCCGGCGTCGTCACGGTCAAATACGATGAGGAAGATGCTGTCTGCGTGATCGCAAAGATCTCGAATCCAACGGGCCGGAAGAACGCGCTCGATCCGGAAACGCTAAAAACCGCAGGAGCGAATATCGAGATCACCGATCCAGGCTTCTCCGGTATCGCGCTCAACGGCGATGCAGCGACCGTTCAGAAATGTATCCAGGCCCAACAGTCGAGCCAAAATCTCAGCGATCAGGCCAAGACAAACGAAACGACTCCCTCGATCCGGACCTTCGGCATCGACCGCGACTCTGCTGCCGCGGTTGCCTCCGTGCTTAACGAGAAAAAATCCGACGAGATTGCGCCGGCAAGCAGATATGTGGTTGAGACCCGCTTTAACAAAACAGGAATGGAACGGAAACTAACTTCCGAATTTGGCTTGATCGGTTCGCTGATCGCAATGCTTGCGACTGAAGAGTAAAGCTCTTACCAATAAAGTAAAACGGCAAAGTTGAAAAGTGAGAAACTTACTTTTTACATTTTCCCTCTTACTTTTTTCGGAAGCGAGGTTTTTTGTCGGCTCGAGCCGAACGTCTCAGTTTTCCGACGTTCATCTCGATCCATCGCTCGGCCTCATGAAACCGATTAAACCGCCTTTCATCGCGGCGAAATGCAGCGGTGTGGTGATAACGGCGCCCGTTGACATGTTGGGCCGGATGGGCGATGTGAAGCATCTCGTGAAAGAGCACAAATTCGACCACAAATCTCGGCACATTGCGCGAGTCAAGAGACCGGCT
>Ga0070681_10003905_pt1 | contig 14047 bp, 7 predicted proteins | sample KBSC83BmetaG_FD_65650 | JGI IMG/M metagenome (GOLD analysis project Ga0070681, IMG submission 65650) | Corn rhizosphere microbial communities from Kellogg Biological Station, Michigan, USA - KBS C8-3B metaG | ecosystem: Host-associated > Plants > Roots > Rhizosphere | place: USA: Michigan... | reverse complement strand
CTTCGCGTCCTACAACGCGGGGCCCGGGCGGGTTCGCGGTTTGCGAAGGGAAGCGGAGAAACGCGGACTGAACCCGAATATCTGGTTCGGCAACGTCGAGCAGATCGCGTCAGAGCGCATTGGGCGCGAGACGGTGACCTACGTCGCCAATATTTTCAAATACTATGTTGCCTACCGGCTGGTCCTCGAGGAGGCGGAGCGGCGCGCGGCGGCGAAGGCGACGATGACCGCCAAGTAACCACTATGCCCGATCTGCTCGCCGCGCGAAGCCAGATGGCCATGTCCCTCGGCTTCCACATCGTGTTCGCGGTGGTCGGCATCGGACTCCCCGCCCTCATGGTGATCGCCGAGTGGCGCTGGATCCGCACGGGTGACGGGGCCTATCTCGAGCTCGCCAAGCGATGGTCGAAGGGCGCCGCGATCCTCTTCGCCGTCGGCGCCGTCTCCGGAACCGTCCTCTCGTTCGAGCTCGGACTCCTGTGGCCGGGCTTCATGCGTTTTGCCGGGTCCATCATCGGCATGCCGTTTTCGCTCGAGGGCTTCGCGTTCTTCACCGAAGCGATCTTCCTCGGGATCTATCTGTACGGCTGGAATCGCGTAAGCCGAAGTGCCCATCTGTTCGCCGGCATTGTCGTGGCAGCGAGCGGTGTGCTGTCCGGCATCTTCGTGGTAATCGCGAACGCCTGGATGAACACGCCTGCGGGTTTCACGATGGTCGGCGGCGATGCGGTAGATGTCAGGCCGTTCATGGCGATGGCGAACGCGGCGGCGTTTCCCGAAACGCTTCACATGACGCTCGCCGCTTACGCCGGAACGGGATTGACCGTCGCCGGAATCCACGCCATCGCCATCCTTCGCGGAAATCGCTCCGCGTTTCACCGACTCGCCCTCGGGATTGCGCTCACGCTCGGCGCACCGGCTGCGATCCTGCAGCCGCTCTCGGGTGACGTGAGCGCCAGGAGTGCCGCGATCCACCAGCCTGCCAAGCTCGCCGCGCTCGAGGCGCACTTCGAGACCCAGCGGGGCGCGCCGCTCCACATCGGCGGCTGGCCAGACGTCGACGAGCGCGTCACGCGCTGGGCAATCCGAATCCCGTATGGCCTCTCGCTGCTCGCCTTCCATGACCCGAACGCCGAGGTGAAGGGTCTCGACGACGTGCCGCGTGACCAGTGGCCCCCGGTGGCGATCGTGCACGTCGCATTTCAGGTCATGGTGGCGTTAGGCACCATCATGGCCCTCGTGTCGATGTGGGCGCTGTGGCGCTGGTGGCGCGGGCGGTCGATCGACGCCGTCGTCGACGACCGACTTGTGCTTCGCGCGCTCGCGGTCGTGACGCCGATGGGCTTTCTCGCCATCGAGGCCGGTTGGACGGTGACCGAAGTCGGACGACAGCCGTGGATCATCCACGGCGTGTTGCGAACCGCCGATGCCGTTACGCCGATGCCCGGGCTCGTGGTGCCGTTCCTGATCTTCACACTCCTGTACCTGCTCCTGGGCGTGATCGTCGTGTACCTCCTGCGGCAACAGATCGTGCGTGCACCAACGCAGTGACTACCTAACGATGAGTCTAACGCTCGCCGAGGTCGCCGCCTGGATCATCGTCGTCGCGCTGAACGCGTACGTATTGTTCGGCGGCGCGGACTTTGGCGGCGGCGTGTGGGACCTGCTCGCCTCCGGACCACGACGCCAACAGCAGCGCGACCTCATCGCGCATGCCATCGGCCCGATCTGGGAAGCGAACCACGTTTGGCTCATCGTCGTCGTGGTCATGCTGTTCGTGTGCTTCCCGCCCGCGTTCGCGGCGTTTGGGACGCTGCTGCACGTCCCGCTATCGCTCATGCTCATCGGGATCGTGCTGCGCGGCTCGGCATTCGTGTTTCGCTCCTATTCCTACGGCCCGCGATCCGAGCAGCGCCGCTGGGGGCAGACGTTCGCGATCTCGAGCGTCATCACGCCGATGGTGCTCGGGATGTGCGTCGGGGCTGTCGTGTCCGGCCACGTCGGCGCGGCGATGACGGCCATGGACGCGCCGTCCGCACGGTTCGCGGACACGTACCTCCACCCCTGGATCTCGCCGTTCAGTATCGCCGTCGGTGCCATGACGGTCGCGCTGTTGTCGTTCCTCGCTGCGACCTATCTGACGATCGAAGCTGCCACCGACCGCCCGCTGCAGGACGACTTCCGCAACCGCGCACTCGGCGCCGCAGTCACGGCAGTCGTGCTGGCGATCGTCGCGCTCGTGTTAGGCGCCGAAAGCGACGTCATGGCTCGCCTGATCAGACCCGGCTGGGCGACGCTGGTCCTCGCCGGATCCGGCGTGGCGGCGGTGACGTCGGTTGTTTCGTTGCTCAAACGTCGCTTTCAGCTCGCTCGCGTGGCGGCGGGCGCGTGGGTGACGCTCATCCTCTGGGGCTGGGTACTCGCCCAGTTTCCGCTGATCATCCCGCCGGACCTGACGATCAACGCCGCGGCGGCACCGAACCGAACGCTCGCGGAGACGATGGCCGTCCTCGCCGGCGGGGCGGTGGTGCTGATCCCGTCGCTCTGGTATCTGCTTCGGGTCTTCAAGGGATCGGATCAGTCGGCCGAATCGCTCGGTCGCGACGGACAGGCTCGGCTGTGATGACCGGCCTGCCAATGTTGTTACTCGAGCACGATGATCAGCCACACGGACGCGCTCCAGAAGCGCTCCGGGTCTTTGATGCGAAGCATCGTGCCGGACGACGACGGATCCACCGAAACCAGATCCGGGTCGTGACGCGACACGATTCTGTACTGCCTCGCTCTTGGCAACGAAATTTCCGTATCACGAAGCCGGTCGATCCTCGTGAACGCACCCTGCGCCATCGCACGCGACGGCGTGAGGCTCTTCCCGAAGCCGAGGACGCCGCCCTCCTCCGTCAGAACGCCCGCGCGCACGAGCTGCTTGCGAGACCCGACGACGTACCAGGCCGTGTTCGCGCGCGACGTGATCCGCCGCAGTGAGTCCGCGAGCGCGTCGTTTTCCCGTGCGAGCACCTCGTTCGCCTCGGTCAGCTTCCGCGTCGAATCCGTGAGCGCGGTAACCTGCGTCTCCAGCTCGGCAATGCGCGCGAGATACGTCGCGATCAGGTCCTTCTGCCCCTCGATCGTGCGGAGATGCTCCTCCACTTCCGCCCGCAATCGGTCGTTGTCCTTCGCTGCTTCGAGTAGACGCTGACCGCGCACACGCGAGCTGTCCTCGACATCAGCGAGGCGTTGCCTGACGTGCTCGAGCCTGCGGAGCATGACGTCACGATAGCTGCCCGGTCCCGCCGGAATCTCGCCCGCGGGATCCACGCCCACTTCGCCACCGGCAGCGGCGACACTGTCCGGCCCTCCTCCTCCCATTGTCGCCGTGATGGAGTCCATGACCGCGAGGCTCCCTGGCGATCCGTCCATGTGCTTCAATGCTTCGCCCACGGCCTCAATCAGAATATGTGCGTCCCGCACCTCTCGGAGCAGCGTGTCCTTCTCGGCCGAGATCCGTTCGAACATGACCATTTGCCGTTGAAGGCTCGCGTTCTGTGTCGAGAGCGAGTCGATGGTCATGCGCGATCGCCGCATGAACGGCATGAGGTCCATTGGGTGATCGCAACCAACGACCCCCACAAGCGACCCGGCCAATCCGATCAACGGAGCTTTCCTGGCAGCCAGCGTCAGCCAGCAGCCAGCACGAGCAGCCAGCAGCCAGCCTGGCGCACTCACGGGGCTTCTCCCGCCGGACGCACGAGCAAACATGGTTTGTCTCCCCAGCCATAACGTTCGCGCAACACCGGCGCGACGACGTCCGCGAACAACGAAACACCCGTTAGGCGCTCGGCCGTACCACGGTCCGACTCGACGTACACAATGCCCACGATCGGACACGCGCGCGGCTTGGCCTTCGCCTCGCGGCCGCCGAACAGGAACAGCGATAGTGGCTCGAAGCGCTGGCTCTCGAGCGTCCCGGTCTTGCCGAAGAAGTCGAAGCCTGGGGCGTTGAACATCGCGCCCGTCGTCCGTGCCGCCGTGCCTGATCCGCGGACGACGCCGCGCATGCCGGCGAGCACATCGTCGCGGCCGGTCGTGAAGTGCACTCCGGGCTTCTCCGCCGGAGCAAGCACTGTGTCGCCCACGCGCTGAATGAGTCTGAGCTCCGTTCCGCGGGCGTTCATGATGCGGGCAAGCGAGCGCACCAGCGCCGCGTTGCTCCAGTTGTTCTCGTTCTCGCCGATCATGAATCCAGCCAGGTAGCGCAGATCCGAGAATTGCGGCGAGTCCAGCGGCAGCGACGGCACGTCGGGAGACACGAGTTGCCACTGTGGATTCGTGCGCAGCATTCGCTTCGCCTCGAGCGGACGCCACAGGCTCTCGTCGAACTCGCCGCTCTGCCGTCCGATCCGCGCATCGAACAGCGTCTCCAGTTGATGCGCGAGCGGCGAGCTCGCGATCATGCGCCGACCCTGCTTTACCTCGAACCGCGGCCGCTGCGCCATGCGCACGCCGTTGAGCGCGTACCACGGCCCCTCGGCCACGCCACCTAACGCCGGCATGCCGTTAGAGCCCCGCTCCGCCGCGCCGAGGAAGCCGAGGGTCACCGCGTACAGGTTGTTCGAGTTCGGGATGAAGCAGTCCCACGTCACGGGAACGCGCGCGCACCCGTGCAGCTCCGACTTCATCGGCGTCGTGAACCCGAGCGGCCAGCCCGCGGCGCTCGCGAATCGCTCACCCGGGTGCGCGACCACCAGCGACTTGAGCGACGGATACTCGTTGAGCACGGCCGCGGCAATGAACGGCTTGATCGTCGATGCCGACCGATGGTTCCGGAAGTTCTGATCGAGCGCCGCGAACTTGCTGATCCGCACATCCGGCTTCGCCCAGTCGGCGAACGCGAGAATGTCGCCGGTCTCGGCATCGACGAGCATCGCCGAGCATTGCCTGACGCCACCCGACGCGGCCTCGGCGCACCGTCGGTCGAGTCCGCGCTGAACGGCATCGATCGCCGTCCGATCGACCGTCAGCGCAACGTCCGACGCCGCCTCGCGCGATCGCAGCCGCAGTCCGTCAGCCAACAGCGAGTCGAGGCGGCCAACCAGCGCTGGCGTCGTCGGCATGATCGCACGGACCGCCTGACCGTTTCGCTCGCGCGAGTACGCGAGCGTATTGCGCGGTGTCGCGTCCACCACCCACGTGGCCGAGCTGTCGATTGCGATGATGTCGCCGTATCGGAGCCGTTCGCCTGACGAGACGGGTTTACCGTTCACCGTCACTCCGGCACCCGTCGCCATGACGTCTATCACCGCACCCGTTCCGGTACGACGCGTACGGATTCTTGCGTCTCCCATACACTCGACGTCGGCACCCGCCCCGAAGGCGATCGTCGTATCACGGCACGATACCCTGACGACGTCGCTCGCCTCCGGCGTCAGCACTACGCCGCTCGGCCCACCCGCGATGACCACGTCGGACTCGACCTCGACTCTGCCGGAGCGCGCCGACGTATCGGGCGACGCGAGTGTCGCGCCGGCCATGAGGCGGCCAGTCCACGGGCCACCATTCCCAACCGGCGGATCGACCTTGCATGGCGCGGCCGAGACCTGCACGCCCGACGCGTCACCACTGAGCCAGGGCGCTCGCTCGACGCAATGCGATCGATACTCCGCCCGGTTCGCCGCGAAGGCGTTCGCTCGCTCGAGCGTGGATCGAACGAAGTCACCGTCGCGATACCCGAACTTTCCGCGCGCTGCCGGACCGGCGACAATCGAGTCACCGCTGGATACGATGTCGTTCCGGTCGATCGCCGCGCGGAGGCCGTCGGCGAACGTCGCGAGCTGGAACGGGACTACTTCGCGGTGGGTCGCGCGGTAGAGTGAGCGCAGAACAATCGCCCCGATCAATACGACCATTGCGGCGGCGGCACCGAGGATGATGGCGAGGCGCCGCATCGCATGACTGTTGATTTCCGCGCGCTCCGTGACTCCACGCGCGGCACCGGTGGCTCTCGGCAACGCGATGACGGCGAGTGCGAGCGTCCACGATGCGAACGCAACGTCGGCGCCTGACCGCAAGCCGAGTAGCGGCAGGTTTTGGCCCGTGAGCGGCAGCAGCGACACGTTCGCCGCGGCCATGTAGAGTGCCGGCACCGCGACGTACATGGCAAGGCCGCCGAGCAGGATGCCTCGCGGCACCTCGTTGACGGCGCGTCCGGCGATCGTCGCGCTCGCGAGCAGCAGCAGCGCGAGCGCCAGGTAGACGGACAGGAGCGCCGCTCCGCCAGCGAATCCGTGTTCACTCAACACGAACACGGCAAATGCATTGTCGGTCAGCGCGACGTCCTCCGAGATGGCACGGCGTGTGTACGCAGTGCCATAGAGGCCGTTGCCCCACGTGCCGCCTGACGCGGCATAGGCTCGCATGCCCCAATCCTGCTGCAGCGTGCTGACGATCTCGCGGGCGGCGCTGCTCTTCGTGACGAGCATCTGACGCTCGAGGGCGCGCGGATGCCGAACGGCAGCAAAGCGAACCTGCGGCGTCGAGAGCGTCATTGGGCGCTCTGCCAGCTCGGCGGGCGGCACGCGAAGCCACGCGCCGACCACACCTAACGTGACGACCAATACGACCACGGACGCCGCGAGCCGCCGAGGCCCCAGCATGGCCGTGGCCATCACCAGCGTCGCCAGCACGGACGTCACGAGCAGCAGCATGAGCCCGCGATCCGCGCCCAGGTATCCGGCGTAGACGGTCAGCGCGAGAAGAACGAACAGCGGCGTGCGACGCCGGGTCTCACCTGCGGGCGCAGTGCCGCGCAGGTGAGCATCGACGCGCTCCTTGGTTTCACGATGCCAGAGCACGGCGAACACGCGAACGACGAGCAGCAGGCCGGCAATCGCCAGCGCGAAACCGAGCGTGATCCCGAGTCGGCGTACAGCGCCCCACTGCGCGACCAGCAGCAGCCCAACGGGCGCGAACGCAAACCAGAGCGGCGGCAGCACCTCCTGCCGGCGGTACGGCCACAGCCGAACCGGTCCAACGAGTGGTGCCAGGACGAACCACGTAGCCAGAGCGGCCGCTGCGGCTCCTCCAACCGCGCCGGCGATCGCCGACAAAATCCCCGCGGAGACAAGCGTTAGGCCGGCCAGGAGCCCGCCGATCGCTCCAATGATCGCGGCAACTCGCACAGCCAGCTCGTAATGCCCGGGCGGCATCCGCGGCCATACCCGTCCTCTGATTTCGGCTGCTGCGTAGGCGAACAGGAGTACGACGCTGTACAGCGCCATGCTCAGGTAGGGTGGCACGCCTCTCAGTGACAGGGCAAGCGCAATGTAGAGGACGACGAGCACGAGCAGCGTCGCCACCGCTCGCATGAGGTGCCGGCTCGAGAATCCCCGCTCGGCGCCGATCTCGAACATCCCGAGCGGCGCGCCCACTGCGGTCAGTTGAGCCTCACGCGGGACGAGCAGCGACTGCAGCACGAGAAGGCCCGCCGTGCCAGCAACGACGATGAAGACGACGAACAGTGATCGGTCCTCGCCACCCGCCAGCACATACGTCACGACCGCAGCTCCAACGACCACCGCAGCGTCCGCGGCGAGACGAAGGACGGACGTTCTGCCTAACGTTCTGACCGACCGCCGCCAGTCGTGATGGCGCATGCGCTCGAGCAGCCAGACCAGCACCGGAAAGGCGATGAGGAAGACGAGTGTCGTCGGCACCGCCTCGGCATTGAACGGCTCGGACGTGGCGACGCGAATGGCGACCGTCGAGCGCACCATCGCCAGCGTGTACGCCAGCCCCAGAACGGCCAGTCGCAGCGCGGGCACGGGGCCAGAGGCCGAGCCGGCCGATGCCGCCAGCAGCAGGGCACCGAGAAGCCAGACGATCGCGAGCCGGGCGAGCGTACCTTCTGCCGCGATTTCGGCCGAGAGGCGAACGAGGTGACCGCGTTCGGATCGCACGCTGCCCGTACCGGGCAGCGGGACGGTTTGGCCCACGGTAATGGCGCGGTCATGGCCATCGGCGTGCCATCGCCAGCGACCAGGCGCCCATTCGAGCGCACCCGAGTAGGGCGACGCTTTGGTGCCTAACGGTACGGCGTTGAGGTCGATGAGCGGCAGCGTGCCGGGCGACGCCGGTGCTCCGTACTGCACGCGGTGAACCGCGCGATCTCCACCAGCGTGGAGTCGCCACCGGTCGCTGAGCAGGCGCCCGGCGAACAACACGTTCATGCGATTCGCACGCCTGTCGGCGGTCACTCGCAGCCGGGATGACTCGCGGCCGATGCCGATCTCGATCGCGCCGCTGGCGACGCGCGCCTCCGAGCGAGGGGCTGCGCCGTTCGTGGTCAACGTCGTGCCGGAGGCCGCGGCGACGTAGACGTGCCCGTCACGGCGGAACAGCACGAACGTCGGGATCCGGGCGAATACCGGCCCGAACGCGTCGCTCCAGACGCCGCCGTCTGACGCGCGTACCCGAACGCTGACGCCGCCCGTGGTCAACGTGCGCTCGGAGCAGAGCTGCGCGATACGCGTCGTGCAGCCGATCGGCCACCACGGCATAGCGGCATGAACCGCTACAGGTGCCGTACCCGCGCGTGAGAGAACGATCGTAGCGCCTCGGCCGATGCCAGCCGCCGCGAGCACGCGTTGCCCGGCTACAACGGGCGGTGCACCTGACTCGGCGCGCACCACGACCGATGTGTCGTTAGGCTCGAGGTGCACCGACACGAGGCCGGTACCACTCCGACCGTTGTTCGGCGCCGGGATGCGCACGTCGGCCCCGGGCCCCGAGCCGATGCGCAGGGTATCGAGCAGGAACGCGTACTGACCGACCACCTGGAGCGACTGCGACGACAGGGACACGTTGCGACCGCTCAGTATTTTCACGAGCAGGGCGAGCGGGACCGCGACCACCAGGAGTGTCGTGACACGCGGGAAAAGAGCGGGCAGTCGCCACGCCAGGAACGCAAACGCGGCGGTTACGGCGATGCTGAGTACGATTGCGGCTGTGAGTGTCATGCGCCTATCCGCTCGAGCAGGCGCACTGCCGTTCGCCGCTGCGCGTCGTCGCCAAAGACGAGCACCCACGTCAGATCTTCGCTCACCGCAGCGCGCGGACATTGTAGCTGACCCAACACGCATGCGCGTGCGCGGATCAATCGCTCCGGCGTGTACTCCTTGCTCGCGGGTAGTCCCCGCTCGATGATCCGCGTCGCGTGTACGTACGCGCGCCGGAACCACTCGGAACCCTTCTGGCCATTGCGCTGAACAGCGAGTCCCTGCGCGAACGCCGCGCGCATGCTGTCACGCTCGACCTTCGCGTCGAAGATCACCGGGACGGTCTTCGCAACGGCGCGCGTTGGCGCGCGGTTCACGTCACCAGCCGACTGGCGAGATCGAACAGCCGGTTTTGCAGTGACAGCAGGGGATGATGTGCTGACAGGTTGTAGGACTGGTGCGGGACCGACCACCTCCGTCGGCGCTTCGGTCGGCTGCAGCAGCTTCCGGGCGGCAAGCACGCCACCGAACGCGACGCCGCCGCCGAGCGCCACCAGCATCGTTCCCTTCGCTACGACCGAGGTCCAACGTTTCACGAGCTCGAACGCTCGCCCGCGGATCGCGCTCGCTCGCGCCGTCCGAACTCGGCGAGCACGCTGATCCTCGAGCCAATCCAGGACTTCATTCAATCCGATCGGGCGAACCTTGTCGGGCACGACACCCGCCGATGAGACCGCGAAGCAGCGAAGCGTTGGACACACCGCCTCGAACCAGGTGAGCGACGTGGCGCCGAGATGGTCGAGCAGCGCCTCGGTGGGGTTCGCGAGCGCCGCTCGACGCTTCTCCTCTGCCAGACAGTCGATCTTGCTCAGGCAGATGGCCACGGGAAGGTCGAGCTGCGGCGCGCCTCCCGCCTCCAGGAGCGCTACGAGCTGCTCGAGGATGAGGAGGCGATCGAGCGTGGAAGCGGCGCCGTCGGGCGTCGCCTCGAAGAGCCACAACACGCCGTGACTCGTCGCCACCTGGCGATAGAGCTGCTTTCCGGCGGAGCTGAGGCGATGCGCTGGGTCGACAGAGAACTCGCCAGCGGGATCGACGAGCGCGACACGCAGCTCCCCGACCTGGCGGCCCGATTTCATCTTCCGCAGCGTTAGGCGCAGCGGGCGGTAGGGCATGTCGCGCACACCAGTCTTCGTATTTCGCCGCTCGCTCAGCTCTTCGTGCGCGCGAAGCACCATCGCCTGCGTGTGTGGGTCGTCGCAGTCCTTTGGGTGGGCCGTCCATCGCTCGACATCGTCACCGCGTGAGAGCCCGTACAGCGCGCCGATGAAGCCGCTCTTCCCCGCTTTCGGCGCACCCCAGAGAAAGAACCCATCGTACGTGTCACCGGCCGGGAGCGACGGCACCGGCGTTATCGTCGGCGGCGCCACAGGCGAGGTGGGCGTGGTCGGAGCCGTCATCGCCCCTCGCTTGCCGCGACTGCGCCGGTCGCCAGGCTTGGCAGCTTGCCGAGCAGACGACCGATGACGGTTCCATTGTCGACGCCCAGGAACGTGCGCAGCGCGCGCTCCTCGTCGGGCGCCAGCGCACGCCGCGCGCTGGCGCGCCTGAGTGCCGCCCTGGCGTCTGCAAAGCGCTCTTCGTCGCGCACCCGCTCGACCTCTTGCACCGCCTGGGCGAGGCGGCGCATGCGAACGCCGTCACGTACACTTTCGTCCACGGCACCGAGCAAGGCGTCGGTCAGTCGCTCTGCCGCGTTAGGTGTGGCGATGCCCGATACGATGCCCGACAGCAGGGCCAGCTCAGTCGCACTGCCACGCGTTTGCACGGCCGACACGAGGTGCGACTCGAGCAGCGTGACCGTCGCCGCATCGATGGTTCCGCCCTCAGCGCCGGAGGCTACACAGGCATCCACGAGCGCACCGATGGTGAACCGCCCGCTGGCATAGCCGCGGGCCACCCAGGCGAGCGCTCGCGCGAGGAGCTCACGTCGTGCGATATCGTCCACGCGCCGCGCGAGATCGAGCCAAGCCGGCCGGAAGACGAAAGCGGCGTCGGTCGTGGCAAAATGAAGCAGCACGCGGCCAACGTGGGTGGCAAGCTCGCTCCGTGGTGCGAGACGGTGCGCTTCCTCGAGCAGCACGGTCGCGACGCGCACCGCGCCATCACCGGTCGCACCGGCGTGCGCACGATCCAGTGCCGCGACGATCCAGCCCACCAACTCGATCTCGCCGCCCGGTGCGTCCCCTATGGTCCGCGAAAGCTCGGCCGCGAGACGACGCGGGTCGCCGCCACTCGACAGCGGCTCACCAACGCCGAAAAGCCGTCGAAGGCCGCGCTCTGCATCGTCAGGCAGCAGCGCGCTCGCGTTGGTGTTTCCCACGGACCAGATGCGCACGAGGCCATCGACGAGCGGGCCGAGCTTGTCGGGAAGCTCGAGCAGCGCACGCTCGCGGAATGTCCGCCTGACGAGGACGAGGCCAATCGCTGATGCGCGCTCTCGCGCACGGCCTGTCGCGGAGGTCGCAACCGCGGCGATGGCATTCACGCCTTCGATCGCATCGGTATACGACGTACCCTTCGCCGCGAGCGCGTCGAACAGCCGCGCGACCTGGGATCGTCCTTTCACCCATCGTGCGGTGCCGTTGTGCCACGCAGTTTCCCATGGCAGCGTGGGATCGGCCACATCGAGGAAGCGATCGAGATCGTCGAGAGCCGCGGCCGCACACGCAAGCGTCACCTGCGCGGCACGAGCGCTGTCGTCCTCCGCAGGACGCGGAACCGCGTGCAACCCATCCATCAGATTCGAGAAGAACTTCGCGAATCGATCGCGTTGCTGGTCGCGGCTCAGACCGACGGCGAAGGCGATGGCCTGCACGGCGCTCCACGCATCGCGCTGCTCCCCGCGAGCAACGTCCGCGAGCGCCACGGCTACGCGATCCGCGGCGGCGTGTGCGAAGAGCGCATCGGCCAGACGAACACGTTCATCGTCGCTGGTCGCACGCGCCGTAACGAGCACGGCCCGCCGCAGATCGCCAGATCGCAATCCCTCGTGGAGGAGGTCCATGCGCAGGATGCCCGCGATCTCGGCCCCGAGGTCGATCGGTGTCGGGCCGACCTCGGGCGACAGCGTGGCGCCGACCGCCCAGGCGCGATGGAGCCGATCACCGGTCTTGCCTAGCGCCACGAGTCGCGCGGCCGTCGCGCCGGGCTCGACAAACCGGGGATCCGCGGCGTCCCGCGGGAGCATGGCAGTCCACTCTCGCTCCACGAGCAGCGCGTGCGGCCGCTCCGCCACGGTGAGCCGGGGCGAGTGCTTCGGGAGATCGATGGTGGGGGCCTGGAACGTGAGCGCGGGGCGGAGCCATGGGGGCAGCAGCAGCGTCAGGCACTCGACCGTTTCCTCTCGTGCGCCGGGCAGGAACGAGAGCACGCGGTCGCCGGCGAGCAGCGCGGCGAGCAGCGTCGTGATCGTCGTCTGGTCTTCGGCCTCGAGCAGCTCCGCGAGCCGGGCCGCGCTGGCGGCTTCATCGCGCGGCGCAAGTGCAGGAATCGGCAGCTCGCCAAACCGTTCGGGACGATGATCTCGCGCGAGTGGCGGCATCGCGGCGAATGCGTCGTGGCCGATCGCGGCGAACTCATCGTCGGTCAGCGCGACGACGTCGTATACGAGCGACGCGCGCCCCGCGGAGTCGCGATCGGCGTTCGTGAAGTAGCGGGCGAAGACGTTGCCCCACTTCGGTGTGCGCAGGAAGGCGAGCCCGGAATCGAGATACGCGCTCGGGTCGCCGATGTCGGGAACGCGGCAGAGCTCGAATGCCTCGTCGTACGAGAGGTTGGCGGTCTTCGCGACAAGCGCGTACCCGTCGTTGACGAGGCCCCAGATGGCGCGCCGAGGGCCGCCGGGGGAGGTGTCAGGTGCGGTCATGCTGCCCCACGATCCACGAGATCGGCAGGTGGACGAACTTGGGCCGCGGCTCGCCGTCGAGCACCTCACGGTCACCGACGCGGCGGAGTGGCCTGCCTAACGCCGTGAGCTTGAAGATGTCGAACCTCGTGAGCCACGAATATAGGACAGGCGCAGTGTCCCCAACCGTTTCCTCGAATAGCGCCTTCGGCTCGGCGTCCATGAACTGCGGCGCCCGATCGATCTGGCTGAGGCATACGGCGACGGGGATCGTCAGTTGGTTCGTGCGGATGTCGAAGGGCACGCGCTCACCCCGCCGCGCGGCGTCGGCCAGCGCGAACTTGAGTCGCCCGAGCGTGCGGTCGAAGAAGCGCATGTAGTAGCGCTCGCGACCCTCGTCAGGTACGAAGCTCGGATTGATGAGGAGAATGAGCCCGCGCGCGCGGGTCATCTCGCGCAGGATGTTGGGCGGGATGTCGCCGTCGTACACTTCGCCGGGGACGTCCCAGAAGTTGAGACTGGCTTCGTAGCGCGACTCGGTGTTGAGGAGCCGCGTTATGGGGCCTGCGGTGGTGGGCAGGGTGTAGAGACGGAAGTCGAGCCGACGTTCTACAAGTGTCTTGTATTGGGGACCAGGGACTGGGGATGGGGGACTCGGCCAGGCCCCTTCTCTTCGCGAGGACGCCTCCGCAGCGCTGGGAGCTTCGCGGCCGAGTCCCCAGTCCCCAGTCCCCAGTCCCAAACTCCTAACGCGATCCGCTACCCATTCAGCCGCGGCCGAGGTTGCGGGCAACACGCACACGCGTCGCGCCGCATCCGCGGGCGGGCTCCAGTAGACGAGGGACGCGATGTAGATCGACTTCCCCGACCCTTTGGCTCCCCACATCATGATGCTGTCGGAGGAAGCCGCAGGGACGCCATCGAGCGACCTGCTCGTGGAGCGGGCCGCTGCATTCGACGTGCTCTCCATTGGAATCCCGACCTCGACGCCGGTGATGGAAGTCACATACGACGGCAGACCGGGATTGGTTCCACGACAGACGTCGAACTACACAGGTAATTGGTTACTGGAATTGGTTACAGGTAATCAGAACCCCCGGGATGTCTCTCTCAGTGAGATGAGCATCTCGAGGGTTCAAATAACCAA
>Ga0070681_10003904_pt1 | contig 14051 bp, 9 predicted proteins | sample KBSC83BmetaG_FD_65650 | JGI IMG/M metagenome (GOLD analysis project Ga0070681, IMG submission 65650) | Corn rhizosphere microbial communities from Kellogg Biological Station, Michigan, USA - KBS C8-3B metaG | ecosystem: Host-associated > Plants > Roots > Rhizosphere | place: USA: Michigan... | reverse complement strand
TCAAAGAGTATCGTGTCGCGCCAGACTCCGTTCAACTTCGCAATACGTTCACGCCTGCCGACTTCGCGAAATCCGGATTTTAAGTGCAACTCGATACTGGCGACGTTCTCCGGAAAGATCGAGGCCTGAAGTGTCCATATTCCTGCTTGTTCAGACTCTTCAATAAGTTGTTCGAGCAAAGCACGCCCGATACCTTTACCTCGCTCGCTCTCAGTCACGTAAATCGTTAGTTCTGCTACACCGCTGTACACGCTTCGCCTTGACACCGGACTCAGAGCTGCCCAACCAAGCACCTTATCGTCAGCTCGCATCACGAGCCGCGGTGACTTCAGATGTCCCTCGTCCCACGCTTCCCATGAAGGTGCTTGAGTCTCGAAGGTGCTGTTTCCCTCACGGAGCCCTTCGACATAGATCGCGCGCACCTGCTCCCAGTCGCTCGCCGTCATCTGGTCCATGGCTAACCGACTTTTGCAGGCTGCGGCTGCGGGCGCATGATTCCGAGTTTGCGCATGCGGTGATTGAGGGTGGTGCGATTCAGGCCGAGGCGAGCGGCGGCGCCGGTTGGACCACCGATCACCCACTTCGCGTCGTCGAGCACCTTGAGGATGTGATCGCGTTCGACGTGTTCGAGAGTGATGCCACCGTTCACATAGACGGCAGTCTTCACGGGTTGCTTCAACTCAGCCAACGGTATCTCGAGCGTCGATCCGCGCGAAAGGATCACTGCGCGTTCGACCAGGTTTTGCAGTTCACGAATGTTGCCGGGCCAGTGATAAGCAACTAGCGCGGCCATCGTTTCCTTCGGCACACTCTCGATTCGCTTTCGCATCTGCTGGGCGAACTTGTCAGCGAAGAACTGGACCAGGACCGGAATGTCTTCCGGCCGTTCGCGCAGCGGCGGCACGTTGATCGGAAAGACGTTCAAACGGTAGTAGAGGTCACTGCGAAACTTCTTCTCTTCAACCATTCGCGCGAGGTCGGCGTTCGTTGCCGCCACGACTCTCACGTCGACGCGCAGCGTACGCGAACTTCCCAACCGTTCGAACTCGTGTTCCTGAAGTACGCGCAGCAGTTTCGACTGCAAATCCAGCGGGATATCTTCGACTTCATCGAGAAAGATCGTTCCCTGGTGAGCGAGCTCAAAGCGGCCGATGCGTCGATCGATCGCGCCGGTGAACGCGCCTTTCTCATGACCGAACAACTCACTTTCGAGCAAGCCCGTCGGAATCGCGGCGCAGTTTACTTTGACTAGTGTGCGCTCGTGGCGTTCGCTTAGGTTGTGAATGGCGCGGGCGATCAGTTCTTTGCCCGTTCCCGTTTCGCCGTAGATCAGAACGGTCGAGTCAGTTGTCGCGACGGTCTGCACGTTCTGCAATGCGCGCCTCAAAACAGGACTGCTGCCGACAATCTCTTCGAAGTTGTACTCGCTGCGAATTTCCTCCTCGAGATACAGCTTCTCTTTCTCGAGCTTGTTTTTCAGTGTCTCGATTTCGTTGTACGCGAGCGCGTTCTCGACTGCGATCGCCACCTGGTTCGCGACCTGCTCAAACAGTTCCGCATCGTCCTGTGAGAATGCGTGCGGCCGCGAGCTCTTGATCGCGAGCACGCCCAATACGCGATCGCGAAAGATCAGCGGAGATGCGCAACCTGACGCCAGGCCCACGTGGGTAGCCGGATCGTAGTCTATGAGTGTGGTTTTGCGTGTCGTGAATGCTTCGCCGACCGGATTGCCTTCAAACGGAATGACCTTACCCGCAGCGCACGGACTTTCGTGGTCGGGAAAATCGAACGCGGCCACACGCAGCTCGTTCGACGGCTCGTCGTAAAGCGTCAGTGCCGCAGCTTCATGCGGCATGACGGTGCTCAACGAACTGGAGATCGACTGGAGCAACTCGCGCAGATTCAGATTTGTAACGAGTGTGTTGTTTACACGCAGCAGCAGTTCGGAGCGGTCGCGTTCGTGCGCCAACTGTTGTCGATAAAACTGACTTTCAACCGCAACCGCGATCTGCGAAGTCACGAGCTGTGCAAACTTGAGATCGAGCAAATCGTACGCTCCGGCCTCTTCGCTCCATAAATTCAACGTGCCGAGCTTTTGATGAACCGTGCTCAACGGCAGGCAACAAACAGATTTGATGCCTTTGTCGCGCAGCTTCTGCGCCGAAGGAAATCGCGTCTCCTGATCGAGATCGCGAATGATGAGCGGTTCCTGGTCGCGCCAGACGTGACCGTTGATCGATTCGTCGACCGCGACTTCAGTCGACTGTATGTTGGCCCATCCTTCCTTGCAGCCTTCGAAGAAATAGGAGCGCATCACGTTTCGCTGTTCGTCGTGCAACATCACGGCGAGGTCGCGGAACGGAAAAAGATTTCGCAGACGACAGGCTATCTCGTGGAAGAGCTCGGATAGATTGCGGTGAGAGGCAATGGCCTTCGAGAGTTCCAGCAACGTCAGGTATTTCTGGGTTTGCTCATCGACGCTGGAGAGTTGAGCGGCGTTGGCTTTCACTTACTACCTCCCATGTATATTCCCTAGGATACTTGAACTGTGCCTACGAGCAAAACAGGCCTTTGGTTCCTCTGCCTCTCCTGAATTCTCTGCGTTGAAATGCGCCCATAAACGCAGAGAACGCCGAGCACCGCAGAGAGACGCAGAGAAGCGGCAAGCAAATTGCACGGGGCTTAGGCGCATGGCTTATGAAGTAATCAGAATTACCTGTCATAACGAGGCGGCGCTGACGCGTTTGGTCCTCGAGGGAAAGCTCGCGGGCGCGTGCGTCGATGAATTAGACAAATGCTGGCAGGACGCCCCCTCGAAGTGGTCCTCACTGTTAATTGACCTAACGAGCGTGAGTTTCATCGACGACCGCGGCAAACAACTACTCAAACGTATGCACGACCACGGCGCCACACTCATCTCGTCAAGCATCATGAGCCGCTGCCTCATTCAAGATCTCGAGTCGTGACAACGCTCTGTGGCGATATATCGTCACGTGACCAACTATCGTCACACAGCTCACCACCAAAACAACGAATCTGCACGCAAAGCGGAGTGGCAAAGCGGTTGCTTCTTCTTCCGGCATTGCAAAAAAACACAGGCAGGCGCGGCCTGTGTAGACAGCAGGTGGACTCAACGCCGGTTGTGGGCACGGCAGAGAGTTCACCTGCTCGGGGGGAATCGGAGAACAAAATGAAAACTCGTTTGGTCCAAATTTTAAGAAACCGAAAGATAAGTGTTCCTTTAATCGTGCTCGCAGTCGCGGCGCTGGCAGTGGTGCTGGGCTTCGCGCGTTCGAGCAAACCCGCGCAAGCGGCGCCGCCGGTCCTTGAAGTCGGTGTGGTCCACGTCGAACAGAAAAACGTTCCGATTTACAGCGAATGGATCGGAACGACCGAAGGCATGGTCAACGCGCAGTTGAAAGCACAAGTAACCGGTTATCTGTTACGACAAGATTACAAAGAAGGCTCGTTCGTGAAGCAGGGTCAGCTTTTGTTTGAGATCGATCCGCGTCCATTCCAGGCCGCGTTCGATCAGGCAAACGGGCAAGTCGCGCAGTACGAGGGGCAACTCGAACAAGCTAAATCTCAAATTACACAAGCTGAAGCGCAACTGGCGCAGGCTCAAAGCCAAGTATTACAAGCGCAGGCACGTTTGGCGCAGGCGCAGGCGAACCAAGTCAAAACTGAACTCGACGTAAAAAAGTACCAACCGTTAGCTGAACAGAAAGCCGTTACGCAACAGGATCTCGACAACGCCTTGCAGTCGAACACTGCCGCGAAGGCACAGGTCGATGCTGAGAAAGCGGGCGTTGAAGCAGCACGCGCACAGTTGGCCCATGCGAGCGCACAGATCGGTGTGGCTCGTGCGGGAGTCGCAACTGCCAAGGGTCAACTCGAAAACGCACAGGCAGCCGCGAAGACCGCGGCACTCAACTTGAGCTTCACGAGAATTGTCTCGCCGATCGACGGCATCGCTGGTCTCGCGCAGGCGCAGGTGGGTGATCTCGTCAGCACCACCAGCAACCCGTTAACAACAGTTTCGACACTCGACCCGATCAAGGTTTACTTCACGCTCAGCGAGCAGGATTACCTGCGTTATACGAAACCGTTCCTCAGCAGCGCCGAGCAGAACGGCAGTCTCGAACAGCTCGAGCTCGAGCTGGTTTTGTCGGACGGTTCGACGTATCCCGAGAAGGGTCGATTCTATTTTGCGGATCGCCAGGTCGATCCGAAGACGGGCGCGATTCGCATGGCCGGCGTGTTTCCGAATCCGAACAACGGTCTGCGACCTGGACAGTTTGGGCGAGTGCGCGCGGTGACGAGCACGGAAGAGAATGCGTTGATGGTGCCGCAACGCGCAGTATCGGAGTTGCAGGGCACTTACCAGGTCGCGGTTGTTGGAGGAGACAGTAAAGTGAGCTTTCGCACGGTGAAAGTCGGCGAGCGCAGCGGGTCGATGTGGGTAATCACCGAAGGACTCAACGCCGGTGAAACCGTCGTCGCGGAAGGCACGATGAAAGTCCGGCCGGGGATGGTTGTCAAACCCGTCGCGTTCGTGGCTTCAAACTAAATCCACCGCAGATTCCGCAGATTTTCGTTCATGCTATCCGCGTAATCAGCGGTTAAGGAGTTTCATGATTTCGAGCTTCTTCATTAAGAGACCAATCGTTGCGATCGTCATCGCAATCGTGACTGTTATCGGCGGATTGATTGCGATGTCGGGACTGCCGCTGGCACTGTTCCCGGAAATTTTGCCGCCGCAGGTCATCGTCTCGACCAACTACACCGGCGCTGACGCGGTCACGATCGAGCAGTCAGTCTCGACACCGATCGAGCAACAGATGAACGGCGTTGACAACATGCTTTACATGCAGTCGATCAACGCCAACGACGGCAGCGAGCAGTTGATGGTCACGTTCGGCGTCGACACTGACGTCAATATCGATCAGGTGAACGTACAGAATCGCTTGGCCCAGGCGCAGCCGAATCTTCCGACTGACGTAAACCAGTTTGGTCTAACGACGCGGAAGTCGACCGGCTTGCCGATGCTGGTCTTCTGTCTTTACTCGCCAAACAAAACTTACGACTCGCTGTTTCTCGCGAACTACGCAAACATCAACGTGAACGACGTCCTTTATCGCGTGCCCGGCGTGGGCGAAGTCAGAGTGTTTGGTTCGAGCGACTACGCGATGCGCATCTGGGTGAAGCCCGACGTGCTCGCGAAGCTCGGTCTCGGTGTGCCGGATCTCGCCAACGCGGTGCGCGAACAGAGCAACGTGAATCCATCCGGACGCGTCGGTGCAGCGCCCGCGCCGGAAGGCATGGAGAAGACGTACACCGTGCGCGCGAAGGGACGACTCGAAACGCCGGAAGAGTTCGGCAAGATCGTCGTACGCGCAAACTCTGACGGCTCGGTCGTGCGTTTGAGCGATGTCGCGCGCATCGAGTTGGGTGCGCTCAACTATCAACAGAGCTCACGCATGAACGGTCAGCCGGGTGCGATTGTCGCAGTTTTTCAGTCACCAGGCTCGAATGCGTTGGCGACCGCCGAAGGTCTGAAGAAGACAATGGCGGAGTTGAAGCAACGCTTTCCGCCGGATCTCGACTCGGCGGTTGTGTTTGATACGACGCTGCCCGTGAGTGAAGGCATCAAGGAAACGGTCCGCACGTTGGTCGAAGCGATGGTGCTCGTGATCATCGTCGTGTTTCTGTTCCTGCAAAACTGGCGCGCGACCTTGATACCCGTGATCGCGGTGCCTGTATCGCTCATCGGCACGTTCGCGATCTTCCCCCTGCTCGGTTTCTCGATCAACACGTTATCTCTGTTCGCGTTTGTACTCGCAATCGGGCTCGTGGTTGACGACGCGATCATCGTCGTTGAGGCAGTCGAACATCACATTGAACAAGGAAAATCGCCGCGCGACGCAACGATCCAGGCGATGAAGGAAGTCGGTGGGCCAGTGGTCGCGATTGCGCTGATCCTGTCGTCAGTATTTCTGCCGGTCGCGTTCATGGGCGGCATCCAGGGACGGCTCAACAACCAGTTTGCGATGACGATCGCGATCTCGATGCTCATCTCAGCATTCAATGCGTTGACGCTTTCCCCTGCGCTCGCTGCGATGTTGTTGCGACCGCGGCAGAAGTCGCGCGGAATAGTCGGACGCTTCTTCGGCTGGTTCAATTTTGGCTTCGACAAAGTGATGCATGGTTATCTCAACTGGAGCCATGCGATCCTGCGCAAAGCCGCGATCGGCGTCGTGATTATTCTCGGCTTCACCTTTGCCGACGCATTCATGGGCCGCACGCTGCCGACGAGCTTCCTGCCCGAAGAAGACTACGGTTACGCGATGTTGCACGTGCAACTGCCGCCCGCGGCGTCACTCGAACGAACCGACCTGGTTTTGAAAAAAGTTGAGAACATCCTGGGCCAGACTGAAGGTGTGCGTTATTACACGGCGATTGGCGGCTTCAGCTTGTTGAATCGCATCTCGGCGAGTTACCAGGGCTTCTTCTTCATGAGCTTCAAGCCGTGGGATGAGCGCACGTCGCACGAACTTCAAGCGCAGCAGATCGTCGCAAAGATCAACGGTGCGCTCGCGACGCAGATTCCGGAGGCGCAGGCGTTCGCGTTCATGCCGCCGTCCATTCCCGGTCTTGGTAGTGCCGGCGGTTTTTCGTTGTGGTTACAGGATCGCAGCGGCGGCTCGGTGGATTTTCTCGATCAGAACTTGCAGGCGTTCATGGCTGCGGCGCGCAAACGTCCGGAGGTCGCGGGTGTGATGTCACAGTTCTCGGCGGGTGTGCCGCAGATTTACGCGGACGTCGATCGTGACAAAGCACTGAAGCAGGGCGTCGCGATTGCTGATGTATATCAAACCTTGCAGGCGTATCTCGGCGGTTTGTACCTGAACCAGTTCAATCGTTTCGGACGGCAGTGGCGTGTGTTCTTGCAGTCTGAAGGCGACATGCGACGTAGTGAAGAAGATATCGGGAACTACTACGTCCGAAACAACGAGGGCACGATGGTGCCGCTGTCTGCGCTCGTTTCGACGCGCCGCATCAGTGGTCCGGAGTACACGAATCGATTCAATCTTTATCGCAGCGCGCAGGTGTTGGGCGCCGCGGCGCCTGGGTACAGTTCGGGCCAGGCGATGCAGGCACTTGAAGAGGTCGCGCGCGAGACCCTGCCGCGCGAGATTGGTTACGACTGGGCCGACCTTTCTTACCAGGAGAAGCAAACGTCCGGCGCGGCGGTGAAGTCACTGGCGTTGTCGCTTGTCTTCGTGTTTCTGATTCTTGCCGCGCTTTACGAGAGCTGGTCGCTGCCGTTCTCAGTTTTGCTGACGGTGCCGATCGCGCTGTTCGGAGCGTTCATGGGTATTTGGCTGCGCGGTTTCGATCTCGGTGTGTATGCGCAGATCGGTTTGATAGTCGTGATTGGACTTGCGGCGAAGAACGCGATTCTGATCGTTGAGTTCGCGAAGATGGAGTTTGAGAAAGGTCGTGGACTTCTGGATGCGGCGTTGGAGGGTGCTCGCTTGCGACGGCGTCCTTTATTAATGACTTCGCTGGCGTTCATCGCAGGATGTTTGCCGTTGTGGTTCTCATCCGGATCGGGCGCGGCGGCGCGACAGATTTTGGGAACGGTCGTGATCGCCGGAATGCTGGCTGACACACTGATCGCAAGCTTTCTGATTCCCGTGAGCTTTTATGTCGTCGAAAAGGTTTCGATGCGGTTTGGTCGCAGACACGCGGTTGAACCACCAGTATTGGAGCCTGTATCGGGAGACTAATTTAGACAGGATTACAGGATGAACAAGATTTACAAGATGAATCATATAATCCTGAAAATCTTGTCAATCATGTGAATATCAACCTATGAATAGGATCATCATCGCTTTATTTCTAATAGGCCTGCTTACTCCGATCAACATCCTGGCGCAAACAAATACACCCGACACGTTTCGCGGCAGTGAAGGAATCGATCAAAACTCGATCGGCGATCTCAAGTGGTTCGAAGTTTTCAAAGACCAACAACTTCAGCAACTCGTCCGCACCGCCATGGTCCAGAATTATGATCTCCGCCTCGCAGGTGCGCGGATCAACGCGGCGCGCGCGAACCTCGGTCTCGCGCGTTCCGATCAGTTCCCACAGTTTGAGGTGGGCGCGGATCTGACCACGAATCGTTTTTCCAGCAACGGTCAACTGGCGGGTTCCGGTCAGGGCGGCGAGCGACGCAGTTTCGGCAGTGTCTTAGTCAACCTGTTGACGTTCGAGATCGACGTTTGGGGTCGTTTGCGCAATCAAACCAAGGCCGCGCGCGCGGAGTTGCGTGCGACCGAAGAAGATCGCAAGGCAGTGATGACGACGGTAGTCGGCGACGTCGCCGCCGATTATTTCAACCTGCTCGAGCTCGACAGCCAGCTCGACATCGCGAAGCGCACGCTCGCGACGCGCGAGAATTCGCTGCGCTTGATTCAGGCACGCCAGCAAGGCGGTCTCGCGACTATGCTCGACGTGCGGCAGGCTGAAGAGCTCGTCTACCAGGCATCGCAAACGATTCCTGACACCGAGCGAGCGATTCAACAAACCGAAAATCAGATCAGCCTGTTACTCGGAAACAATCCCGGTTCAATCGCGCGTGGTACGCCGTTGGCCCAACAACAAGAACTCCCATCTGTGCCCGCGGGTCTACCCTCTGCACTACTCGAACGGCGGCCCGACATCAGGTCCGCGCAAGAGAATCTGCTGGCGCAGGGTGCGCTCGTTTCGGCGGCGAAGGCTGCTTATTTTCCGCGCATCAGTTTGACTTGGTTGCTCGGATTTCAAAGTAATCAACTCTCGAGCCTGTTCACTGGACCGAGTCGCGCGTGGACGTTCGTGCCGCAGCTCGCGCAACCTATTTTCACTGGCGGGCGTTTGAAATCAAACGTGAAGTTCGCGCGCGCACAGCAGGAGTTCGCGCTCGTGACGTATCAGCAAACGATTCAAAACGCTTTTCGAGAAGTTTCAGATGCGCTGATCCAGTATCGGAAAGTTCGAGAGATTCGCGCACAGCAGGAGTTGCTCGTGAAGACGCTCCAGGATCGATCGCGTCTCGCGTATCTGAGATACGAAGGCGGCGTCGACACCCTCCTCAACGCACTCGACGCCGACCGCGATCTGTTCGAGGCTGAGCTGAACCTCACACAAACAAAGCGCGACGAGTTGATCTCAGTGGTCCAACTTTACAAAGCTCTCGGCGGCGGCTGGCAAAATTGAGCGACAAGAGGCACAAAGAAGAGGCACACAAACAGTAAAATTTGAGTTTTTGCACTCTTTGTGGTTTTTTGTGGCTAAAGAAGGAGGCGCAATCATGGAAACGGATTTCAGGAACATCTCCGGAATGTTCAAAGCGAACACCGATATCGTCAACAAAGCCATCGCGGGCGTCGAGGCCGATCACTGGTTCAAAGCACCGGGTGATGATTCGAATCACCTGACGTGGGTGCTCGGTCACTTGATCGTTCACCGTGGCAAGACACTGAAGACGCTCGGCGTCGACTGGGAAAACGAGTGGGCTGAGCTCTTCGCGCGGGGCTCGGAGCGCATAGCGGACGCGCAATATCCATCGCCCGAAGAGATGCGTAGCGCGTGGCAGGCAGTTTCGGAAAAATTGTCGGCCGCGCTGAAGAGTCCGCCGGAAGGCGTCATGACACAGGAAGCGCCGAAAGGCCCGCCGAGTTTCGACGGAAAAGTCAGTGGCATCGTTGCGTTTTTCGCTTTTCACGACACGTATCACGTCGGCCAGGTCAGTTTTCTGCACAAATGGCTGGGTTACGGTCAGACAATCGGCTAAAAATATTTTTTTCGTATGATGTCGATTGTGCGTTCGTCAAGCGTCGTTAGGTTGAGAGCAAGTCTCAATAAGATAACGAGGAGTAACGAGATGAAATACATGTTGCTGATTTACCAGGACGAACCAAGCTGGACCGCGGTGCCGGAGACCGAGCGCCAGCAGATTTACGGCGAATACAGAAAATTGCGGACTGAGCTCGAGTCGAAGGGTCAGTTTGTGACCGGCTCGCAGTTGCAACCGATCTCGACGGCGACCAGTGTGCGCGTTCGCGACGGGAAGGAACTGGTCACCGACGGTCCGTTCGCGGAAACACACGAACAACTTGGTGGCTACTTTCTGATTGAAGCGAAGAACCTCGACGAAGCCACTGCAATCGCCGCGCGCATCCCGTCCGCGCGCACCGGTACGATCGAAGTCCGACCACTGGTCGAAACTGCGGCGGAAGCCACTGCCTGAAGTCGCCTCTTTTGCGGCCCTCTGCGTATCTCCGCGTTCTCTGCGTTAAGATTGTTTCAACGCAGAGGGCCGCAGAGATACGCAGAGGCATGTCACAGGCGCGCGAGACGCTCGAGAAAGTTTTTCGTGAGGAGTACGGCAGGATCGTCGCCACGCTGATCCGTATCTCCGGTTCGTTCGACCTCGCTGAAGAAGCTCTTCAGGAAGCATTCACCTCCGCGGCATCCAAGTGGGAGCGCGAGGGCACGCCCAAGAATCCCGGCGCCTGGCTGACAACTGTCGCTCATCACAAAGTCGTCGATGCAATTCGCCGCGACAAGACACGCAACGAGAAACAGGACGAAATCGTTTTTGAATCGACTCGATTACAGCCTTTCGCGGAGACGGAGTTGCGCGAAGACACTCACGAATATCCGGACGATCGACTGCGACTGATCTTCACTTGCTGCCATCCCTCGCTGGTCCGCGAGGCGCAGGTCGCGTTAACCTTGCGCACGCTCGGCGGCCTTACCACGACCGAGATCGCACACGCGTTTCTCGTTTCTGAAGCGACGTTGGCGCAGCGACTGGTGCGTGCGAAACAAAAAATCCGTCTGGCCCGCATTCCGTATGAAGTGCCTTCGCTCGAAGTTATGGGCGAGCGACTGGCTGCGGTGCGCGCTGTGATCTATCTCATCTTCAACGAAGGCTACGCCGCGAGTGCGGGACAAAATCTGATTCGCAACGATCTATGCGCCGAGGCGATTCGTCTCGGTCGTGTGCTTTGCGAGTTATTACCGAATGAACCGGAGAACATGGGCCTGCTCGCACTGATGCTCTTGCAGGACTCACGACGTGACGCGCGTGTTAATGATGCCGGTGAGCTGGTCACATTGGAGGAGCAGGATCGTTCGCGCTGGGATGCCACGGAGATCGCAGAAGGCACGCGACTGGTCCAAGCTGCACTGTCTTTGCGTCGTGTCGGAAACTATCAACTGCAAGCCGCGATTGCTGCAGTTCATGCGGAAGCGAAGCACGCGGATGAAACTGATTGGAGACAGATCGTCGCCCTGTATGGAGAACTGCTGCGCATCACATCATCGCCCGTGGTTGCGTTGAATCATGCGGCGGCCGTGGCGATGAGCGAAGGTCCCGAGCAGGGTTTGCGTTTGCTCGAAGCGGCGGGCGCGGCCGGCGCACTTCAAAACTACTATCTCTTTCACGCCTCACGCGCAGATCTGTTACGCCGCCTGAACCGTCTCGACGAAGCCGTCACAGCCTACACCACGGCGCTCCCACTCACTACGAATGTCGTCGAACAAAACTACATTCGCCGGCGATTAAATGAACTGAAGCAATAACAGGATCTACCTGGTTTGAATTCTTCGCAGACGACGGCGCGGCGGGGTACGCTCGGTGAGCAGGGCTTTGTGTCTTGTCTCGAGCATGTAGCCCAGGGCCTGGTAAGAGATGCCGAGATTGCGGGCAGCGCGAGTAACACTTCCCTGCGCGTTTTCGAGTGCGCGCTTGATGAGTTCGTGTTCGTAGGACTGTATCTCTTCACCCAGCGTGCGCCCGGAAATAACTTTCTCGGTTTCGCGTACTGTCAGGTGATCTCCGATTTCCTGGAACGCCGCGAGCGCCGCTTCGGATGCTTTGTTGAGACTGCCGGTGAGTTGGGCCAAATCGATCGCCCGTTGGAAAGCCGAAAGCGAGGCGTTGTAATCGCCGAGGCGAGCGAGGGACCTGCCGTGAGTAACGAGAGACTCGGCTAAGAGTGTATGCCGATCAGTTTTCTCGAGCGTGTTGACCGATGACCGCGCGGCTCGCTCCGCTTCGTTCAGACGTCCCTGTTTAAGAAGAACGCTAGCGCGCGTTTCATCTATTCCCGCGATCGCAGTAACGTCAGCGAGGCTTTCGAGTACGCGTCGTGCATAGTCGAGGTGGTCCAACGCTTCCTGACAGCGATTGATCTTGAAGTAGAGAAAGCCGAGATTGTTTTGGACGTGGGCCAGGTAAGTCCGGTGCTCGACTTTTTCGAAGTGATAACTGGCCGCGGTATATTCAATCAAAGCGCGGTCGAGATAATCGCCGCGCTGCTTCTTTTCCCAGAGACCTTCCAGCACGTTTCCGAAAGTGGCGTGATAACTACCCCTTAGAGTATCGTTGTCGATCCTCTGGAAGAGAGATGAGTTGGTGGTCAGCAGGCCCAGCGCCTCATTGAGGCGCGACTCTTCGTACTCCACGATCGCCAGCCGCACGATCGCACGACAGCGTACGGCGCTGTCGCCTTTCAGCCGCGAGAGAGTTTCTTCCAGCAGATCGCGCGCCTCGTTGACCTCGCCGGTGCGCCAGTAACAAAGCGCCAGCTCGACCTGCGCCTCGTTGATCTTCTGCTGGTAATTGAGCGACTGGAAAATGCTGAGGCTTTCGCTGATTAGGTTCTTGGCAGCTTCCTGGGCGCCAGTAAACTGGGTCTTACCGCCGAGAGCGCCGGTGATCACGCCGGCCCGCAGAAGGATCTCGGCTGCCGCACTGGGCAGCAGATCTTTTACGAGCGGACGTTCGCCAGGGTGCGGCCAGTAGGCACTAAGCGCCTGCCGGGCTTCTTCGTAAAGTCCTTTATTTTCACGCTGTTTGGCGAGCTCGCAGACGTGTTCGACGCGTGACTCTACACTAACGGTCTGTGTTTCGCCATCGTGTAAAAGTGAGGCCGGTAAGGTCATGTGAGAAGTGCTCATGTTGATTAGGGCAAGGAAACTAAAGAAAAAACTGCGCCCAAATCTTACGTTATGCCGTCCGCTCTTGCAAGAAAGATTCAAACCTGTTGTAGTGGGAGATGCAAAATTTTTTGCATCACTCACTTAGGAGGCACCGAAAAAAGTGAAGACCTTACGTAAACAATGCGCTGTTGCGATCCTTACGTTGACCATGGCGGTTTCTGCCTATGCGGGTATTCTTCAAACTCCGGGCTCTGTATCAAGCGACAACGGCACCACACCCTCGCAAACTGATATAGCCATTACACTGATTATGACCGTTATTAAGGTAGTTCCTTAGCGCGCTCAATCTGTGAAAGTGGTCGAACCTCGCGCCCTTTGCGAGCAGAGTTGAAGTGTGTCTGTTAGAAATCCACTAAAAAAGGCTGCTCGATTGAGCAGCCCTTTGCGTTTCGAACTGAGACCAAAAATTACCGATTCGTAGCAGCAACGGCGGTCTGGTTGGCTTGGAATTGATTCCAGTAATCCTTCACGAAGTCCCTCTGCTTACCATGACCGTAGCCGGAACCGAATTCGTACTGGTCCATCTCCGCCAACGCCTGGTCGAGATTCCAGTGATCGTAGTTGAAGCGATACACAGCGCCAACCACGCCTGTGCGGTGACGGCCGCCCGCGCAGTGTACGAAGAACTTGCCCGTTGCCGGATCGTCAACGATCTTCAGAAACTGGTTGATTTGATCCATGCTCGGATAGCTTTTGTCGACCATCGGAATGTTGACGTAACGCAGTCCCGCAGCCTCGACGGCAGGCTTCTCGTAGGAGATCGAGTTGTCGGTTAAGTCGATAATGGTTTTCACGCCGAGCGCCGCGAGTGCCGGGTAGTCGTTATTATCCGGACGCGATCCGCGGAAGAAGCGGTCGTCCATCTGACCAAAGTTTTTGATCTTGATATTGGGAAACTTATCATTTTTTGACTTGGCAAAAGAGGCGGTTGAAACCGAGAAAATAAGCGCCAAAATCGCGATAATCGCAGGGGAAACTTTTCTGATAGAACTCAT